>WNFL01024573.1_pt1 | contig 16558 bp, 10 predicted proteins | sample 5400361 | NCBI WGS metagenome assembly WNFL01 (sample SAMN13153351, study PRJNA577476) | soil metagenome | isolation source: 40 cm soil on Douglas fir-dominated hillslope | place: USA:California | collected 2013-09-17 | reverse complement strand
GATGCCCATTTGTTGAGCCAGGAAGGCGTGTTCGAAATAGGCGCTGTTGTGGGAGCCCGCGGTCAATAGAACGACGGTGGGGTCGGCGACTCCGGTGGGTGCTACGCCGCGCAAGTTGTCGAGCAGCACGTCGGGATAGTGGTCGACGCGGGCCACGCGGCACCCGGAGAAGAGCTCGGGGAACAGGCGCATCATCATCTTACGGTTCTCGAGCATGTACGAAACGCCGGAGGGGACGCGCAGGTTGTCTTCGAGAACGCGGAATTCGCTGGCGTCGTCGCGCACGATGTCTATGCCGGCGATGTGGGCGTAGATACCCCCGGGCACGTCGACGCCTTGCATCTCAGGGCGGTACTGCGAGTTGCAGAGAACTTGTTCAGCTGGGATCACGCCCGCTTTGAGAATTTGTTGGTCGTGGTAAATGTCGTGAATGAAGGCGTTAAGCGCGCGGACGCGCTGCTTGAGGCCGCTCTCGAGCCGATTCCATTCTTCGAGGGGCAGGACGCGCGGAATGATGTCGAAGGGGATGAGGCGCTCGGCGCCTTCGTCCTGGCCGTGCACGGCGAAGGTGATGCCGACGCGATGGAACAGGGCGTCGGCCTCGGCGCGCTTCTGTGCGAGTCGTTCGGCAGGCTGGTGGGTTAGCCACTCTGCGTAGCGTAGGTAGTGCGCGCGGGTGGTGCCATCGGCCAAGGCCATTTCGTTATACGGCTTGTTGGCCACACATCCCCTCCGTTTCGAATTGGAGCACGATCCCTCTCATCTTAGAGATGTACAGTGGGGCTGCTATCGCTGAGAGCCCAATCGCGAGTCCACCAATCGGCAGTGCGACCGAGAAACTGTACATATCGTGAATGAGCGCCGACCAGAGAGAGCCGACAAAATAGAGCACACCAATTAAGACATTTGTGGACCCCTGCAGCGGGCATACATAGGGGCAAGATAGCTCGTACGGTACCCATGACTTATTAGCCCTCTTTCTTACCCTGTTGGACCTTCGATCGCGTACCGGCTAGATTGCCAACCCTTAAGCTCCAGTTGTTGTCATCACTTCGGTCAAGGGCAGTACTCGCTGTGCCGTTCACGCCGCCGTGGGATGACGCCTACTCTGTTACTCGAGAAACTTTGCACCCGGCTCCGGCGGCGGCGCCACGCTAGCGCACCTGGTTAGCACTAGACTTGGCTAACCGCTGACGCGTCGAAGACGTTTATGCGAAGCCGCTCAGCTATATGCCGAACGACGCCCATCGCACGAATGCTGTTTCCCGCGTGATTTAGGCGAGGAGAAAAGGCCGCTATGGCCAAGGTACCTGGCACGATGGCCACCATTCCACCGCCGACCCCAGTTTTTGCCGGTACTCCAGTTGTGAAAGCCCATTGACCAGATTCCTCATAGAGGCCGCTTAGCATCATCATTGAAAGAATGCACGGTACATACTGCGACCGAATCACCCGCTCGCGCGTGACCGGATTCGTTCCATGGTTTGCCAGCGTCGCGCCCATCTGCGCCAGTTGCTTTACGGTCACCCCAACAGAGCACTGGCGTGTGTAAAGGTCTGTCGCCTCCAATGGATCACAGTAGACGCGGCCAGCAGCGGCGAGAATATACGCAAGAGCTCTATTGTTATAATTGCTAGCTGCCTCAGACTTGTATACATCTGTCAGCATTGACAGCGTTGAGCCGGAGCATCTCATATACCAATTCAAGAGCGTCTCAAAGCGCTTTGCCGTATTGCCGCCCTTAATCATGCTTGCTGACGCGATTGCCCCGGCGTTGAGCATTGGATTCACCGATGGACAGCCGAAGAATTGTGTCGCTAGTATTGAGTTGAATGGAAATCCCGTATTTGCAACGCCTATTTTGTCCAAGAGGCACTGTGCCGAACCCTCCTGTTCGATGCACAGGGCTGCTGTAAAAGGCTTTGACACTGACTGCAGCGCAAACGGCACGTCACAGTCACCCGCCGTCCATACATTTCCACGAGCTGTGGCGAGCGCTACTCCAAAAAGATCCGACGGAACGTTCGCCAGAACGGGAATATACTTTGCGTTCTCGCCAGTCGCGAAATCTTTGAACTTTAGATAGCCTTCGGAGACGACCTGCTCATAGAGGGTTGCCTTTGCCACTTGTGATAATCGCGAATCGTCGCGCACGGGGGGCTTTCTACAACCAAAGCCGGAGGCGCTAATGACCCGGTACTGCAAAGAGTCACCTGGTCACAGCGGATGGTGATAGATGCTCACGAAAGTGCTCCATAAGACTTACCGTGGAACGAATCCGTTTGGCTTGCTTTAGGAACCCCATGTCCCTCATCCGGAAATACCCACCATGACACGACTCAGAGCAAACGGGTTGGGGGAGCAAAGCGGACATGGTCAATTGCCGCGGACCTGCTCTAAAGCCCTCATTTCCCCTCTTTCGGAACGTCAGCTGCCAAATGCTTGGCAAAGAACCCCACCATGCCGAGAGTAGACTTAGTCCGATTCGCCTGCTTCCGGAAGCCATGCCCTTCATCGGCGAACAGCAGGTACTCTACCGGCACGCCGCGCTCCCGGAGCGATCTCACAATTTGCTCTGCTTCGACAACGGGTACGTTGGTGTCGTTGGCACCATGCTGCACCATAATTGCGGCCTTAATGCGATCGAGTTTGTGGATCGGTGAGAGCGCTCGCAACGTTGCTTCGTCAAAAACAGGATCGCCATATTTGACTTTGGATACTGCCGCCATCCACGGCTCGGCCCATAAAGATCGACGGCGGCAGCAAATAGATCTGGATACTCGGTCACTCCGGCCATGGTCATGTAGCCACCGTAGCTTCCACCAGCGATACCCACTCGTGCAGGGTCAGCGATTTCCTTCGCAATGAGGAAGTCGACGCAAGTCTTAATGTCTTTTACCGCGTTCGCCCGCAAGGCACCGTTGTCAAGATTCTCGAAGCGTTTTCCGAAGCCGGCTGATCCGCGCACATTCGGTGCGAATACACCGATACCCTGTGTGAGCAGCGCCTGATACTCGCTGCGAAATCCGGGCCTTTCCTCGGCCTCTGGCCCACCGTGGAAGCTCAACACATAAGGGGCGTGGTTCCCAAGGGGCTTTGGGCGGTATAGCCAGCCGCTCAGCGGCAGACCGTCTTGCGCAGAAAATGTGACAAATTCCGGCTGAACAAGATCAGCAAGTTTCACTCCCGCATGCGCACTAAAAGTTAGCTGCCGCAGATTGTTCGAATCCACATTCAAGACCCACAAGTCGGACGGCGCCCGTGACCCTGTCAGTGTCAGAGCCAGTTGACGACCGTCCCGGGAGAACGCAAGTCCGGTAACCAACTCCGCCGGCAACCCCGGACCGCGCACCATCGTGCCCGCGGGCAATCGGACGAACCCAAGTTCGTTTCTCCCGCCGACATTCCAGACAAGTACCGCCAGCGTACCCTGTTCATTCAGGAGAAACATATCGAGTTCCGCGTCCCCTCGCGCGGCGATGAGCTCGATTGGGCCGGCTACGCCCTCAGCGGTGATCGCTAGACGTCCGAACGCCGCCAAGTCGCTGTCCCTGTTGGATAGAAGGTAAACCGTCCGGCCGTCCGCAGCAAATTGCCCAGTGAAGCGACCAGGTCCGTCGTGCCGGGTAAGCAGAATCTCCCTGCGTGTGTCAAGATTTAACAGATAGAGATCGTTGCTGCTACGGCTGACTACCCGTGAAATCAGCGCGAACCGCCCGTCTCGGCTGACATCCTCCACAGAATTGAAGCCCCGGACCGCTTGCAGCCGATCTAGCTTGCCGCTCAGCGGGTCCGTTAAGTACGGATCGACTGCGGAGGCATCGCGCTGGTTCGAACCCATCATCAGCCGCTTACCGTCGTGCGTCCAACCGGCGAAGGTATTGCTCTCCTTACCGCCTGCCGTTACACGCCTTACGTCGGTGCCGTCTGGGCGCACGACGTAGATCTGCGTATTCATGCCGCCGCCCGGCGCCACTACAAAGCCCAGGGCGCTCTCTTCTTCGGGCGACCACCGAACAGCGGTCACCGGATCATTGCCGTTCGTCACAAGCTCGGGATACCCACCGCGACTCGGAATAACCCAGACCTGCGGAATTCCGGTCGGATCCGCAACGAAAGCAATACGGGATCCGTCGGGTGAGAAGCTGGGCGAATATGCGCTTCCCACCCGCGCCATCTCCTCCACTTTCTCTTCTAGCCCATCATTGTTCCGATCGGAAGACTGTGCGTAGATTCCCGGAAACACCAGGAGTATCGCGCAAACCGTTAGCTTTCCGCCCATGGTAATCGTCTCCTGTCACATTGACTCCACACCTTCCATGGATACCTAATAACTGCGGAGCCTAGAATCTCGCCGTGGCTTGAACAAAGATATACCTCCCGACGTTGTCAAACAGAGCTCCGAATTTTCCGGTTCCCCAACTGGCTTCCGGATTCGACGGTGGCACGACGTCGAAGACGTTGTTAATACCCGCCGCTAACTTGATGCCGGACTTCACGACGAACGAAGCATAAACATCGTTGTACGTACGACTCGCAACGTCGTTGTCATTGTAAAAAAGCGGTGCGTAGTTGACATTTGTTTTTGAGCTTGAGAGATAGCGAACCGTCCAATCGACAGTTAACGGTCCCGCATCAAACTCTGGGGTCAGATTGAGCCGCAGCTTTGGCATCTCGGAATTGCCTGCGATTCGAATAACGTTCTGCGGATTGTCGCGATTGACGAGCGTATCATTCTTCATGGTGTACGATCCGTTGAGCGAGAACTTCAGCCTATTGGCCACATGGAACAGCCCAGTTCCGATGTTCATGCCGTACGTCGCACCCACATCAACTCCCTCTGCTTTCAGAAGCCCGACATTGAGCGGTGTGAGGGTAGTAACTGTAATTGCATGAGGATCCGTGGTCCCGCCGCCATAGCGGCTGTTTCCCCGCGTGACGAGCGGGCACAGTGTGGGGTCAAGAGTGGGGCCATCGACGCAGCCGTTGATAATGTCCTGCACGGGCAACGTGTTAACGGCATCACTAATGTCAATGCTCCACCAGTCCAGCGCTACGCTCAGAGACGGTGTGAAGCCGGGAGTGACGACAACGCCTGCGGTCCAACTCTTAGACGTTTCGGCCTTGAGACCCGCATTTCCTTGCGTATTGGCGATGCGGCCTTCCTGCGCCAGCGGGTCAATATAGTTCGCTGGAACGCCCAGCGCGGCGCAGTTTGCGGCCCGATTGGCAGCCAAGCCTATGTGCAAATAGTCGCACGGGTCATAGTAAAACGAGAAGGAAGTCGTTCCCGGGTTGAATAGCTCGGTGAGATTCGGCGCACGCACGCTCGAAGAGCGCGTTACGCGGAATCGCAAATCACTGTTCGGCGCCCATTGCACGCTCGTTTTCCATGCGAGCGTGTGGCCGATCGTATCGTAGTCCGAGTACCTCGCTGCCGCCTCAAACTCCAACGCTTTCGCGAACGGCTCGTCCTTGAGGATAGGCGCGAGCAATTCGACGAATGCCTCCTTCACTGAGAAGTCCGCCGCCGCGGACGGTCCGTACGTGAAGAAGAGCAGCCCCTGCTGCCCCAAACCGTCCTGATGAATATCTTGACTTTCCTTGCGATACTCAATTCCAGATGACATAGACAGCGGACCGGCCGGTAAACTCAGCAGCCTTCCGGTCAGCTGCGCACCGATCACTTGCTGGGTATTGGTTGTGCCGGTTACCGCATTATAGTGAAAGTAGGCCAACGCCCCGGCGCTCGCCGCGTTTGGTCCGAAGATGTCGAGAGGCTGACAGCCCGCGGCGACAGCCGCCGGGTCCGCGCAGACCGGACCGGCCGGTCCCGCCACGGCGTCCAGGGCTTGGTTGTATCGGCTCGTTATCCGTTCATTGGTAAATGTGCTCGAGTTTTCATACGCACCATATTGATAAAACGCAGTCCACTTGAAGGACGCGCCGAGATCGCCGTCCAGCTTAGAGACGACTGTATACGTATTGCGGTTGCTTTCCCGAACATTGCGGCCTTGATCCCAGTCGGTCCTCCCAACGAAAAGTTGAGTCAGACCATTTTGGTCCATCAACGCAGCCACACTCGCAGGAACGAATGGGTTGTCGCGATTGATCGGATTCGCATATTCGAACAGCGGTTGCAGATCGACCGAGGTCTTGCTGTTCGAAAACTGCATATCCGCAGTAAACTTAACGCCGCCACCGATTTCATAGCCGAAGTGGGCCAGTGTGGACAGAATCTTGGACCCGCTTCTCAGCACACCAAAGTCTCCGCCATTGTAACCGTCACCGCCGCCCACACCCAGCCAGGGGAACGGGAGGGAGCCGTTCTGCGTCGGCCGCAACGCTCCGCTCGCGTCTATCGTGTAGCGAGTTCCACCGATCGTGAATGCACCCCCGTAACTCGTATTGGGAAATCTGCAGCCTGTATAGGCAATGTTCGTGTACGGATTCGCTGCGCTTACGTTGGGATTCGGTCCTGGGCAGGAATTGATTGAGGCAAAAGAGCGCCTCGTCGTTGCAAGAGGATCTTCCTGGTTGTACGAAAGTCCCACGGAAAACTCTCCACGGTCTTGCAGAGGTTTTCCGTACAGTGCGCTCAACGACACCGTACGATCGTCGCCGTGCCCGGAGATACCTGGTCTGGCAGTCACTTCAAATCCATCTGCATGGTGTTTGAGAATGACATTGACCACCCCCGTCACCGCGTCGGCGCCGTAGACCGCAGCGGCTCCACCCGTGATGATTTCAATCCGTTCGATCATGTTTGCCGGGATGGTTGCGAGGTCGACAGCGGAGGACGCGCCTGTTCCGGATACCCTGCGCAGTCCGTCTACTAGAACGAGAGTTCGGTTCGTCCCGAGTCCGCGCAGATTAATGAACGTCGCACCGGCGTCGGCCCCGTAGTCGTCAAGACCTCCGTTCGCCGATCCGGTTCCGACACCCACCTGGGGTGTTCGGAGTAGGATGTCGGAAGGATTGCTGAATCCACTCTGGGCGATGGCGTCTGCGCCAATCACTGCAACCGGTACCGGTTGATCTTGCGCAGTTCGCCCAATCCTCGAGCCGGTAACGACCACTTCTTCAATGTTTTGATTCTCTTCACTAGCAGAAGTCTGAGCGATCGTGTCTCCGAACGGCAGCGCGAGGCCACATAGGATTGCGATCGCCCTACTCCGCAGTAATTGGCGACGATTAGTCATGATCTTCCCCCTAATTAATAAAATACGCATAAATAAAAGCAACCCCACTGCACAGACATATCAGCCATCACAGAGCGACACTCCGAGCTTGTTGAGAAAGTGACGGCAGGCACTCAGTTGGTCGATGTCCACATATTCGTTTGCGCGATGCGCTTGTTCGATGCTGCCTGGGCCACACACAATGGCAGCTATACCTTGGCGCTCGAAGTATCCGGCTTCCGTGCTGAACGCAACTTTTCTAGTGGATGTGTTACGAGCAAGAGCCTTGACTAGCGCCGCTATAGCCGAATGCTCATCAGCATCGAGAGGCAAGCAGCTTTCATCGCGGTGCAACTCAATATTCGATTCGGCGTCGAGCCGCCTCATTTCAGCAACCAGGCGATCCTTGAAATCCAAAATAGGATCAAAGATGCGGGCCGGATCAACACCGGGCAGGTAGCGGTAGTCAAAAGAGAAATTGCACTTATTGGGTATGATGTTGTCCGCACACCCACCCTGCACGAGGGTAGTCGCTATCGTGGAGAATGGGACATCGAATCCCGGTTCCCGCTGGCCGCTTTGTATTTCCCTATCCGCGAGACTCTCGATGAAGACGATCATTCGCGCGGCAAAGGAGATGGCATTGACGCCCTGGGGCGCCAGCGAGGAATGAACGGACTTGCCTTGCACGGTGCAATGCCCGCAGATCCGTCCCTTATGCGCCACCACTGGTTCCATACTGGTGGGCTCACCGACCACACAGCCTACGACCCGCAAACCGGTAGATTCCATGTGGGAAATTAGACTGTGCACGCCAACGCAGCCGATCTCCTCGTCATAACTAAAAGCGAGATGTACAGGTCGGCGAAGTGGTTGATTCTTCCAAAAAGGAACCTGCGCGAGCACGCAGGCCAGGAACCCTTTCATATCGGAAGCCCCACGCCCGTAGAGTTTGTTGTCTCTTATGGACGCGCGGAATGGATGGCTATCCCACTGTTGATCTGCTGCCGGAACGACATCTGTGTGGCCGGAAAGTATTATTCCGTTGTCCACCGCCGGACCAATGGTTGCGAAGAGATTCGCCTTGCTTTGGTTCGGATCGTAAATCAGCTGGGTATCGACGCCATGCCCGCCAAGATAATCGCGAACCCATTCAATCAGGCCAAGATTGGAATCACGAGAGGTCGTTTGGAACTCTACTAACCTACCGAGAACGGCCAAGATGTCTGTTGTATTTTCTGTGCTCATGTGCAGAGAGTCATTCCAGGTTCTGACGTGCCTGGTCCTTGATCAGTACCAGCGATATCAGGCTGATCAGGGCCGCGGCGGCCAAGTAATAGGCGAGCGCGGCCTTGTTGCCGCTTGCTCGAACTAACATCAGAGAAATCATTGGAGTAAAGCCGCCGAAAAGGGTCAGCGATATGCTGTAGGAAAGCCCGATACCGGTGGAACGGTTGGCTGTCTGGTACAGCTCGGCAAGGACGGCGGAGCCAGGGGCGCTATATAGGGTCAAAAGGATTGCGAGAACGAGTTCAACTACGATCAGGGTCTTTGTTTCGGCGTGGAGGGTCAGCACATAAGGTCGGCGCCCAATTCGGTCGGAGTAGCTTCCGACGAGCGGTGAAAGCAATGAAACGGCGCCTACAACAAAGAAGCCTAGGAAGGCGGACGAATTTTTCATGCCGAGCTGTTGGAGGGTATAGGTTGGCATGTAATTGATCATCTGACTGCAAACAGTCCAGACCATCACAACGCCGACGCCCACCGCTAGAGCTCGGAAATTACGGCGCAGGAGGTCAGAGTAAGAAACCGGCATCTGGACTGTGTTGGCCAATCGCGCAAATATTGGCGTTTCCGCAAGTGTTGACCGAATGTAGAGTCCAATCGGCGCAATGATCAGCCCAAAGAAGAACGGAAGGCGCCAAGCCCAGTTATCAATTTGGTTGGGCGTGAAATAATTTGTAATGGCGTAGCCGATAAGACCTGCGAGGATATAAAAAAGGCCGACGCTCGCCTGTTGCCACGCTGCGAAGAAGCCGCGCCGGTCCGCGGGGGCATGTTCCGCCAGAAAGGAAATCGCCCCGCCAATCTCGCCACCGGCTGAAAGGCCTTGAAGGAGACGAGCCAGAACGATTAGCACGGGGGCCGTAATGCCGATAGAAGCAAAGTTGGGCGTCATGGCAGTAATGGCCGTACCCAAAGCCATTAGCAGAATCGACGCGGATAACGCGGCCTTGCGTCCTGCTTTATCGGCATAGTTGCCCAATAGCACGGCCCCAACGGGCCTCATCACGAACCCCACGGCAAAAGCGGCAAAGGTTGCCAGAAGCGAAGTCACATCGTTGCCGGTCGGGAAAAAGTTTTTCGCGATCGCCGTTGCGAACATGGCGTAGGCAGCAAAGTCAAACCATTCCAGGGCGTTTCCCAGCCCGCAGGCAATGATGATCCTGACACTGCCCATGCGATGCGGACGGGAACCGACGGCGTCGACAGATAGGTCTAACGGTGAAGCCATTGCTTTTCGAACTCTCGTTTTCCCGATGTCAAAGGCGGTGTGCTCGTGAGCACACCAACTACAAGAGACCACGGTGAGTAAATTGACTCGGATTAGACTATGTTGTCAAATGCAGTTAGTACATGCGCGCATGCATAGATATGATGACTGACCAGTGGACGTGCGAGGAGAATTACCGTGCGATTTCGACAAATCGAGGCATTCCGAGCGACCGTTTCAACCGGATCCGTCACTCAGGCAGCGCATTTACTCGGGATTGGCCAGCCAGCGGTCAGCCGCCTGATCGTCGACCTAGAGACTTCGACAGGATTCCCGCTCTTCCACCGGCGTGCCGGACGGGTGACCCCCTCGGCAGAAGGGTTGCGGTTTCATGCCGCAGTAGAGCGCGCTTTTGTCAGCATGGAGGGTCTAAAGCGTGTCGCGGATCAAATTAGACACTCCTACAGCGGACACCTAACCATCTCCACGATTCCGGTTCTATCTGCAACGATCGTTCCCAACACCGTTCGACTCTTTTTGGAAAGTCACCCAGACGTGACGCTCGATATTCATACCCTGAAAATGACGGAGATCGTGGAAAGTATTCAGGCTCAGGAAGCAGATGTGGCAATGTCGGTGAGCTTTACTGAGGTGCCCGGAGTGCGCCAAGAGCCCCTGATTGACGTTAAATTCGTATGCGCGCTCCCGACTAATCATCCGCTTAGAAGAAAAAAGACCATCGACATCCGGGACTTCGACGGCCAAGATTTTATAAGCTTGCTCCCGAACACCCCTATCGGCTGGAGCCGCATAGATCAGCTATTCGATGCGAACGGCGTTCGCCCGCGGCGCAGAATTGCTACGCCGCAATCGCAGACGGCCTACAGTCTGGTGGCAGCCGGCGTTGGAATCGCAATACTTGAGCCGTTCGGCGCGCGCCACTGGTCAAAGAACGGCGTCGTAATCCGACCTCTCTCAGCCGACTTGAGATTCACGTATTCGTTGTTCTTTCCGGCTAATGACCCGGATACGCCTCTGGTTCAAGAGTTTGTGTCTTGTCTGAGGACCTATCTAAAGACAAATAGACCGATGGGTAATGAGTGAGGGCTCGAGATGGTTCTTACATCAGCCAACCTTAAATGCGATCGTGCAACGGTCTCGAGCGCGCGAAGTGCGCGCGCAAGCATTCCATCTGATCCGCGCGCACCCGTCGCCCCTTCAGAAAGATGTATTCGGCCTAAGTCGGAGTGAACGGCACCGCGATTAGCGGCATCTTTGCCCGCTGCGAGGTACGTGAGGCCTTAGCGTTGTCGCAACCGACCTGACACCCGTTTTAGTCCCGCGAAGAGTTAGAGTCCGCGCGATCGGTAGCCCGAATTAGTCCCGAGTGCAAGTAGTGGCCTCGCTTTACGCTGCGACCACTCGTGCCTTTGCCTGGGCTACCGCGTCGGCGCAGGTCCTACGAACCTGGGCGATCGAGCGCTACAGCTTGGAGGCATCGGCGCTCCAGTGTCTTCAGCTTGTTGGCAGTACACGTGTGCTTCGGTATGACTGATTTCTCCCCTCTTCCGCCTGCCCTTGTTCGGCCCCGCGCATAGGTTGCTTCCGAATGTCCGGTAGGGTCCTATCTCACTTTGCCCCGCTCGAGCCGATTTCTGTGCCGCGATTGGCATCGAGAATGGCGTCGATGGCAATGACGTCCGGCATCTTGAGACCCTTCGGTCCGCCGCGCGTCGCCAGCAAATAGAGGAGATAGACCCCGCCTATGCTGAACATCACGGCAACGTAGAACCATGGCTTGACGAAGGACGCATCGCGGAAAATGGAGAGTTCAAATGTTAGCCAGGCGATGGCGAGTGCCAGTACCGGGAGCTCCCAGGCGCCGAGTGTAAAGCCCTGGCTTGGGGGCAATTGATGACGTTTCCCCGCATACATCAACACAGATACAGCATAGATGATCGCGGGAAGCAGGGTCGCTCCCGAGAACAGGACGAACAACGCGTCCGTATCCTTGGAAAACATCGCGATAATGATCTGACCAATAGCAGCGACGAAGATCGCCGCGTTGACGGGAGTTTGAAGTCTCGTATTGATCAGACGCAGGAACTGCCAACCCGGGAAACGCTCATCCCGCGACATTGCCCAGACCAGACGAGTGCCACTCAGAAGGATGACGAGGCCGCACGAGAAGATGCAGATGACCACGAGCACCAGCAGGAAGTTGCCCACGACCGGCCCCAGCACGCGTGAAATGATGTCTGCGATCGGCGTCGCCGAGCTGGCAACGGAGGTCGGATTACCGAGAAGGGCGCTTACGGCGATCAGGAATAGCATGCCGATGATCCCGAGGCTGACAACCGCTTGCCACATCGCTCTCGGGACGACCCGCGCCGGCTCACGGGTTTCCTCCGCCAGGTTGGCGGCGGATTCAAAGCCGACGATCGTGAATGCTCCGAGCAGCGTACCCATGATCCAAGGACCAACCTTTGTCAGTCCGCCGAAGGCAAAATAGCCTTTCCCGGTTACGCTTCCCGCGCTAAACAGAATGGCGAAGTTCAGCTCGTTTTTGATATAGCCGACCCCAAAAAGCAAAACGACAAGGCCGATCATCCCGACAAGCTGGATGGTTACTGCGACTGCGTTGACTTTCTGGGTGAGTTTCGTCGAGATCGCGACCATGGACGCCTGCGCGACGATGACAAGACTAGTGATCCACCATGCACGGTCGGCGCTTCCCTTATAACCGAACATGTTCGGCAAGACAGACGATGCGATCGTGTAGTCGACCGCGCATAACACTACCGCGAGAAACGCAAAGCTGATCCAACCCATGATCCAGCCGAATACCGGATTGGTAAGTCGCGAAGCCCATTGATAGACATAACCGGTGACCGGAATGCGTGCGGCAAGAGACCCGAGGATCAAGGCGACCATTAACTGACCGACCACGACGACCGGCCAGGTCCAGATGCCCATCGGGCCCGACGTCGACAGCATCGCGCCGTAGGCCGTAAAGATGCCGGTTGCGATCGACACGAAGCCGAATGCAACCGCAAAGGATTGGAACGGCGTCACGTCGCGCTTGAACGTGCCCTGATCGCATCCCCGCGCTTGTGGCTGCGTCGCCGCGGATTGGGAGTTGAGATTGGTATCCACCGATTAGTAGCCCCCTTTATTTAGTTTTATTTACCACGACGCGATCGCGAGCAACTCGACTTGACGTCGCCCCATTGCGGTTGGGGAGGCAGTTTTTTGTCTTCCACACTCTAATGTCTATGGCCACTCCCGAGCCTTCGCACAGTTTTACTGGAAAGCCACGCCGAGCGATCTAACGTCGCCAGGCTCGGGCTCGATCAACTCCCTTCGCGAAGAACTGATGATCAGCCGCAGTGACCGAACCATCGGGCACAAAAGTCACGGCAGAAGTTCGGAATGCATCGACATCCACGCCGCAGAAGTCGGCAAGTCCGAGAGCGGTGAGTTCGTACATGGACGGCACGGTGATCGACCGATTGCTGGCGGACGCGAGAAACTGCGCAAAATAGGTGCTCTGCGAGAGCCCGCCATCGATTGAGATGGTGGGACTCAGTGCCGTCACCTTGGAGGCCGCCTCGATGAGACCGACCGTCAGGATAGCGATTCCTTCCAGCACGGCACGCACCATGTCGCGCCGATCCGTCGAATGATCCATGCCGATAAAGAGCGGCGCAGCCTTGCGGTCCCAGTAGGGCGCGCCGAGCCCCGAGAGTGCCGGCACGAAAACGATCCCACGGCTCAGCGCGGACGGTCCTTCGAACGCGTCTAGTTCCTCCAGCGCCGAATAAAGGCCAATCCTGTGTGCCCATTCGAGCGCCGCCCCCGCATCGTAGACTCCGCCCTCTATAGCGAATGTCGGCTTGTCCTCTTGGCGACGACGCCAGGCAATCGTCGGCAACAGCTCCGAATCTGGCGGCCTCTCTCCGTCGGCGAGAGCGAGCAGAAAAGCCCCCGTGCCAAAAGTTATCTTGCAGTCGCCGGGTTTGCGGCAGTTGTGCCCGTAGAGAGCAGCCTGCTGATCGACGATGGACACCTTGACCGGGGTATCACCAATCATTCCAAAGCCCGCGTCGACCGCTGCGATTTCAGGCAGGCACTGCATCGGCACGCCGTGCATTTCGCACATCTCAGCGCTCCACGTGCAACTCTTCAAATCCAATAGACCCGTCCTTGACGCCGTGGCGAAATCTGTTACGAAGGATCCGCAAAGGCGGTTCATGAAGAATGCGTCGGTCGTTCCGAGCCGCAGCCGGCCGGAGGCAAGAGCGGATGACACGGCAGGTACATTTTCCATCAGCCAAGCGAGTTTGCTGGCGGAGAAGTAAGGGTCGAGCGGAAGTCCGCAGACCTCCTTGGAGCGCTGTTCCGCCGACGGGCTGCACCTGGAAAGCGCTTCTGTGGTCCGAGAATCCTGCCAGACGATAACCGGTGAGAGCGGCTCTCCGGTCTCGGCATCCCAAGCAAGACAGCTTTCGCCCTGGTTGGATATTGCGATCGCGTCAACGGGGCCGGCTCTCGCAACCACATCTTGGATGTTTTGCAAGAGCTCTTCCGGATCGTGTTCCACCCAGCCGGGCGCCGGATGATGTTGCCGGTGACGTAGAGCGCCTGCGATGCTCCAGGTCCCGCCGTCTTCGACGACGAGGCAGCGGGTCGATGTCGTTCCTTGATCGACGGCGGCTACACGCATTCAGGCGTCCTCTCTGAAACCAAAGTGAATTTGCTGCGCCTGCGGCGCACCTGACGGTATGGCTACGAGAATGCGTCGCTCCGGGAGCCATTGACCCTGCCGGTGCCAGATGTCCCTGCCATCCAGCTCGAGATGCAGCCGACCTCGGGCACGGCGGAGGAAGCGTAGTTGAAAATGCCGGAACGCCGCAGATGGAAGCGAATTGCGCCGCAAGAAGTTAGGCACGACTAACTTGATCGGATCGTCAAACGACACGCGCATGAGATCCCCAGATGCCGGTTCACGCGCGAGATCATGGGCGAGCGACGCTCCGATCGCACGCCCCTCTCTGAACGCCCAGCCGCCGGTCTCGACAGCCCTGAGCACGTTGCCGCCGGCGAAATAGAACGGATTGGCGGACCGACCGTCCTGGTCGACCGCTGGTCCGGCGCTGCCCGGATCGACGCCCATCGGCGATTCCAGGAAGAGCGATGATTCCGGCGTAAACCGGCCGGTCAACAGCACGCCGTCACATGTCAGGGTCTCGACTTGACCGTGCCGCCGAATGGAAACAGCCTCCACCCTAGAGCGGCCGAGAATAGCAAGGATCTCTGCTTCGCGATGGAACGCAATCCCCACAAGCCTCGGGAACCAAGTTAGTGGGGCACGGACCAAGGCGTAAGGTTGTGTTTCAATCATTGCCACGGGCCGGGCGCCGTGCAAGAGACAGGTCAGGACGGCGGAAAGCGATACGAGCTCCGAACCGATTATCACCGGCCGACGGAAGGGCATCAGCCCGTGAAAGGCGACGTAGGATTGCAAGGTGCCCGTGGTCACGACGCCGACTGGCCTGTCACCCGCGATTAGTCGCACGGAGCAAGGTGTCTCGCGCGCGCCAGTAGTCATCATGACGCGCCGCCCGGTCAAAGTTTCGAGCCCCCGGTGCGAAGTCACGACGACAGAGCCATCGTCGCCCAGATTGACGACCGAATGGCCAGTTCGAACATCAACACCAGCCTTTGCAACCTCCTGCTCCAGTCTGATTCCGTATGCGGCACCAAAATAAACGCGACCGAATTCGAGCATTCCGAATGGAGAGTGGCCGCAATGTCTTGTTGCGCCGCCCAGATGCGGCTCGCGGTCTAGAATGACGACCTTTTTCACGCCACGTCGGCGCATTTCGAGCGCAGCGGCCACTCCGGCAGGGCCACCGCCCACAACGATAACGTCTGCGGTGGAACTCATGTCTCCACTTCAGTTTCGATCGCTAGAGGCGTGGCAAGCTTTCCCTTCGTCATCTCCGCCAGTCGAGCGTTACAATAGAATCCTTGGCACCGGCCCATGCCCGCCCGAGTGCGCCGCTTCAATCCGCCAAAGTCTCCCGGAGGCACTGAACTTCGCAGGGCGCCTTCAATCTCCCGCTTGGTCACCAACTCACAGTGACAGACCATCTCGCCATGGTCCGGCCGTTGCCAGTCACGCTCCCTATTCTCGGCCAGATTGGGAACGCGCACGGAAGGTGCAGCAGCCGGCGCCGTAAGGGCGCCACCAAAGCCGGCATGGAGTTTGAGTGCGTACTGCGCCAGACCAAGTGCGGAACTCAGTCCGGTTGAACGTATGCCGCCGAGCGTAATCGCTCGCTGATCTGGGCGAGCGAAGATCCGATAGGCCTTGCCCTCACTTGCAGGCCTTAAGCCGGCGTAAACCGCAGTGACCGGAATGTTTGCGAGGGCCGGAACGGTTTCCGCGCCGCGTTTGAGCAGCGCCTTGAGTGTTTCCGTCTCCACGGCGGCGCGCGAGCGGTCCTCCTGCTCTTCTGCGGTCGGCCCAATAAGGACATTGCCGAAGACGGTCGGACAAACGACGATACCTTTGGTCAATTCACTCGGAACCGGCAGCACGATGCGAGGGACATGTCGAAAGCCCACTTTATCGAGAACCACAAACTGGCCCTTGCGCGGCTTGATCTGGAACTGAGCATTGAGGCCCAGGCACTGATCGACAATGTCGCCATACAAGCCCGCCGCATTGATCACGGCTTGGGATTCGATCCTTCCGGAAGATGTCTCCAGTCTCCAGCTGCCGTCGAATCTGCCCTTTAAAAGTTCGGTGTTTCGCAGGAACTTCACGCCAAGCGCAACGGCCTGGGTAAGATAGGCAAGCGGCGCCGACCAGGGA
>WNFL01033682.1_pt1 | contig 16563 bp, 17 predicted proteins | sample 5400361 | NCBI WGS metagenome assembly WNFL01 (sample SAMN13153351, study PRJNA577476) | soil metagenome | isolation source: 40 cm soil on Douglas fir-dominated hillslope | place: USA:California | collected 2013-09-17 | reverse complement strand
CGACGCGATCTGGTCACGAATCGCAAGCAGTTGTCGAAAGAAAGGCCGAGCGCCTTCAGGGTCCTCTGAATATGGCGGAACGGTCATCAACCCGCGAACGCTCAGGTTTCCCCAGCCCGTCGCGGCCAACAAAATCTTCTCCAATTCCGCTGATTCCGGGGAGGCGCCAGTTTTCGCCTCTTCGCCACCCACGTTGACCTCAATCAGAATTGGCAGTGTTTTGGCTGTCTTCTCCGCAGCCGCGTTCAGTCTTTCGGCGAGCCGGAGGGAGTCTACGGAATCCACCGCAGTAAATAAGTCGGCGGCCTTCGCTACTTTGTTGCTTTGAAGGTGTCCGATGAGGTGCCACTCTGCATCCGTCAAATCGCTCACTGCTCCAGCTTTCTCCGCAAACTCCTGCACCCGATTCTCGCCGAACACACGCAGTCCCGCCGCGTATGCTTCCCGGATGCGTTCCACGGGAAACGTCTTGCTCACTCCCATCAACATAATTTCGTCGGGATTGCGTCCAGCACGGCAGGCGGCCGCGGCGATCCCCTCACGCACACGGGTGACGTTTTCAACGATTGACATTGAGATGATTTAATCACAGGAATCTCGGGACAAGCAGACAAGCTCCAAGGTTTACCTTTGCAATCGACCTCTAACCTCGGCTCTGATTTCTTCCTACATCATCCCGGTCGGCGGAGCCGGTTCGTTGGGATCGCCCGCGCTGGAAAGTGGAATCCGAATCATCAGCGCAGCCAAACCAGCCATAACCACTAGCCCTAACGCATAGGAAGGCTCGGCGAAAATCTGAGGTATTGCCCAATTTCGGACCTTGGCGACCGCCACGGTTTCCAGCCCAAACCAATCCCAGCAAGGATTCTCCGACAATTAGTCCTGAAGCGGTAAGGACGCCGGCGTTCTCCGCGCGCGCGATTTGCGCGCTATTGAAGCCGCGCCGTTTGGCTAGCCAATCGCCAATAGCGCGGAAGACTCCACCCAGAAAGATCGCAAATGTAGTTTCGAAGGGCAAATACATCCCTACCGCGACCAGCATGGGGCTTCGGACTTGCATCATGATCAATCCGATTCCCATGAAGATTCCCACGACCACTAAGGGCCAGGGCATATCTCCGCCCACAACTCCCACCGCAAGCGTGGCCATCAGTCCGGCCTGCGGCGCCGCAAGTTCACGGCTGCCGAACCCGAAAGAGTTGTGCAACAGTGCGAGCGGAAAGTACATAACCAAACTCGCAACAACCACAGCGATCAACTCAGCCAACTGGATCTTGCGGGGCGTGCCACCCAGAATGTAACCAACTTTGAAGTCCTGCAGTAGTTCGCCCGCAACCGCTGAGGAAACGCAAACCACCGCCGCCACGCTTAGTACGGCCAACACGCCAGATTTTCCAGAGACTCCCAGCGAAACCATGAGCAGGGCGGCGATTAAAAGAGTCGAAAGAGTCAAACCCGAAATCGGGTTGTTCGAAGACCCGATAAATCCGACCAGGTTTCCGGACACCGTGGCGAAGAAAAAGCCCACCAGGAGCATTACGACGGCCGCGAGAATTGCCGGCCACACCAGCGATGTGAGATGAACGTAAAGAACACACATCAGCACGAACATGAGCGCGATCAAGCCAAACACTGCCTTTGAACTCATGTATTGGTCGGTACGCGAAAGTTGTGCTCGCTGATCCGCTGTCTGGCGCAGGTCGCTCAGGGCTTTTCCGAGGCCCGCGGTCAGGCTCTTGCCCATCTTGAACAACGTATAAGCTGCTCCGACAAGCATTCCCCCGACTGCGATGGGCCGCACAACGAACTTCCAGACGGCAATCGCCATCGTTGCCCAGTCATTCGGCGTATCAGCCGGGAGGTATTGTTTGATCTGCGGGCCAAGGAAATAAATGAGCAATGGAACCATCAACCCCCACGCCACCACACCGCCGGCAAATTGAAGGGATGCGAGCCGAAGCCCGATGATGTAACCGACGCCGAGATATGCGGGGCTCACACTGGGCGCGGCAAATGTACTGATCCCGCCTGCCGGCACGATGTTCTGGCTTCCCGCTAAGCCGAGACGGACTTGGCTTCGTCCGATGCTCCCGACAGCAAAGTGAAGATCCTTCCCGGCCGCAAACAGTCCGAAACTCCCCAGGATGTACACCAGGCCGCCTACTCCAATGTTCCAGAAAAGATATTTTGCCGCTTGTGCGCCGCGCTGCCCGGCTTTGTGAATCTCAGCAGCCGCGACTGACTCGGGGAAGGGAAGTTCAGGATCTTCCACCATAATGCGCCGCACCAAAGAGATGAATAAGACTCCAAGAATGCTACCCACCATGATCAATGCAGTCGATTTCCAATAAGAATCGAACGACCAGAAGGAAGGCCAGACTCCGGCTAGTACGAATGCTGGAAGTGTGAAAATAGCCCCAGCGGCAACCGACTCACCGATCGACCCTGCCGTTCGAGCAATGTTTTCTTCCAGCAGCGATCCCTTCCATGCCCGCAACACCGCCATCGCTATGACCGCAGCCGGATAGGTCGCCGCGATCGTGATACCGGCGCGCAGTCCCAGATATGCATTGGCCGCGCCCAGAACGACTGTGAGTATCAGACCCAGAAACACGGCCCGGAAGGTTAGTTCCTTCATCTCCATGGTTTCGGGAACGTAGGGTCGATGCTTGCGGATTTCTTGGGGAGGGTTACCGGCAGGAGTGCTCATTCAGGATCCTCACTGCAATCAAGGATTAATTTCCGCTTCACATTAACAGAACGGCGCACCTTAGCACGCCAAAAGGGCGCTTTACAAGTGCGGAGAGCCTTCGCCATGCACCGATTCCATTGTTGTCCGCAACTCTGGGCCCGGCTCGGGGTTTACAATGGACACACGCAAGGAGGAAAGTCGTGTCTCCCCTCGGACCGTTTTCATGGTCCCGTCTTCGGAAATTCAAGTGTCCCAGTTGCGCTGCGCAAAAGGCATATCGCTCCCGGTATCGGGGAATTCTGGAACGGATATTCCTGCTTTTTTTGATGCTCAAGCCCGTGTTCGCTGTGACCGTTGCTACCATCGTAGCTACGCCTTTCGAACGGTCCCCGTACTTGAGCCAGGCGCTCGTGCGGGTAAACTCAATAATCAATCTGTCGGTGACTCAAGTGCTGACGAGCGCGTTGCATAACGCCCTCAGGCCCGTCTATACTGGCGATAGCTAATCAGGCGAGAGTCGCCACGTTGCTCGCCTGGTCGCGGGAGGCCGCCTTCAGCAGTACTGGCTTTCGAATACCGCCTGCCCATGGTCATGCAGCAGGTTCTCGCCATTGGGCGGAGCAAGCTGCAGCTAGTCTCTTTTTTACGTTTTTTCCCGCCGACTGCCGTATCTGCAACGCCCCTCTGATCGAAATTTCCAGACTTCCAGTTTGCCAGACATGCCTGGAGGCGCTGCGTCCGCTCGCGGGGATATTGTGCAGCGTCTGTGGAGAAGCGTTGCTTTCGCTTGCGTTCATGGATCGGCCAGAGCCTCAGTGCGGTCTGTGTCAACGTTTGCATCCGCCATTCGAGAGGGCAGTTGCTTACGGTAGCTATGACGGCGGATTGCGCGACCTGATCCATCTACTCAAGTATCAGCAGGTTCGTCCGGCTGCGGCGGTGCTGGGGCGCATGTTGGCGGAGGCGATCGTGGGTCTGGAAGCCAACTTGCCGGCCGGGCTGATCGCGGTAGTTCCAGTTCCGCTGCACGAGCGCAAGCGCGCTCAGCGGGGATTCAACCAGTCTGAAGTGATCGGTCGCGCCGCGCTGAAGCAACTGCGGCGACCGGAGCGCTTCCAATTGCTGACTGACACTCTCGTGCGGCGCCGGGAGACCGAATCCCAGATTGGCCTGACCCGGCATCAAAGAAGAGAGAACCTGCGCGGCGCTTTTAAGGTGGCCGATCCGGCGCAGATCGTGAAGCGCAACGTCCTGCTCGTGGATGACGTGTTTACTACCGGCACCACGGCGTCTGAGTGTGCGAATGTGCTGCGGCGTGCGGGCGCGAACCGCGTGTATGTTGCAACCGTGGCGCGGACGCTGAAAGTCTCAGAAATATTTGCGGTTCCGGAGCAGGAGTTCGAAGAAACAAATGGCGACCGCATGGCAGCGGCGGCCAACGGCTAGCACGATGTCTTTAAGAAGCTACAACTCGGCAATGGCAGGCGGACGCATTCCTATGCCCGGGACATTGCTCGCTGCGGGAATGCATCAGCACGGCGACGGCCACGCGCTGCATCAGCCGGTGCTGGTGCTTAACGCGTCCTACGAGCCGATCAATGTGTGCGCGGCACGACGTGCGATTGTGCTCGTGTTGAAGGGCGTCGCGATGACGGAAGAAGAGAATGGACACTTCCTACACGCGGCACGCCTGGCGTTGCGCGTACCGTCGGTCATTCGTCTGCTGGAGTATCGCCGCATCCCGCATCAATCGCGCGCTTTGTCGCGCAAGAACATTCTGCTGCGCGACCGCAATACTTGTCAGTATTGCAGCACTGCGCTGCCTTCGGGCGAACTGACGCTCGACCATGTCATCCCGCGATCCCGCGGCGGTCTCTCCACCTGGGAGAACCTCGTCGCGTGCTGTCATCCTTGTAATCGCCGCAAGGGCAACCAGCTTCCTCACGAAGCAAATATGAAGCCCACGCGCGAGCCACGGTCGTTCAACCTCCACACCAGCCGTCACATCATGCGGCTGATGGGGCACTCCGACGACAAGTGGCGGAAGTACCTCTTTTACTGAGAAGCGGCTGACAAAAGCGTCATCGTCCCGCCTGGATTACAATAGAGAGGAACGCCACAGGAGCGCAATGAAGAATCTCTATGTTGGAAATCTGCCCCACAGCACTACCGAGTCCGAGTTGCGCACTGTGTTCGAGGCGCACGGTGCGGTAGAAAAAATCAGCATCGTGACCGACCGGGAAACGGGCCGTTCGCGGGGCTTCGCATTTGTCGAGATGACCAATGCCGGCGAAGCGGACAAGGCTGTGGCTGCGCTGGACGGCAAGGAACTGGGAGGCCGAGCCTTGAAGATCAATGAGGCCAAGCCCAAGACCGACCGGCCCAAGAGTGGTGGCCAGCGGTTTGGCGGCGGCGGACGCGATGACTATCAGGGTCACGCACGCCAGCCTCGCGAGCCACGTTGGTAGGCAGCCCTCCCGGCATTGCCTGCAATATCGACACGACAGAAATGGGGGATAGATATGCCAAGAGGACGATCGACGTTTACAAAGCGTCAGAAAGAGCAAGCACGGCAGCAGAAAGCTCGCGACAAAGCCGAGCGTAAGAGTCAGAGCCGCCAGGATAGACCGGAAGGTAGCGCAGACGAACTGGATGAGGCACGCGAGATGCGTGAGGCCGCGGAAGCACAGGCCGCGCTATTCCGCATTGGTGGCGACGAAGCCGAGGAATTTTCCACGCCGCAGGGCGGCAAAATCGAACCCTGAGGATCGTTCGAAACGGGCCGGGGCGCAATGCCCCGGCGCTTCAGTCTCTAATTCCTAAACAAATACCTCACCCGGCAAAGCAGATAAAGTACGTGTTGGCAGCGTGTTTTCGACGATGCGCTTCGGTCGGTCATTGGCGGACTCATCCACCTGTTTCCGTTCAATGCGCAACTGCAAGGTGCGCTCGATTTGACGCAATTCCATCACTTCCACGCCTGCGACCAGCGAAGACGCCCGGCCTTGCAAGCCAGCTCGTCCGGTACGGCCGACACGATGAATGAAATCCTCGGCAATTTTTGGCAGGTCGTAGTTGATGACGTGGGCGACGTCGTCCACGTGCAAGCCGCGCGAGGCGATGTCGGTAGGCGATGTCGGTCGCGACCAGAATCTGGTAACGGCCTTCCTGGAATCCGCTGAGCGCTCCATTACGCTGTGACTGAGTGCGGTCGCCATGAATCAGGGCGCAGGAGAAGCCGTCTCTCTCCAGTTCCTTGGCGAGTCGTTGAGCGCCTCGCTTGGTGCGCGTGAAGATCAGGGTCTGTCCCTTCTCTCCGTACAGCAGGTGTCGCAGCACATCGAGCTTTTCGCCGGGGCGTACTTCGAAGGCCTGCAACCGTACGCTCTCAGCCGGTTTCAGGACTGAGCCCAAAGCGACTCGCACCGGATTGCGCATATAGTCATTCACGAGTCCGGCAACTGATTGCTCAAGCGTGGCTGAAAAGCAGAGCGTCTGACGGCGCGTCGGGAGCACAGAAATAATGCGCCGGATCGCCGGAAGAAAGCCCATATCCAGCATGCGATCGGCTTCGTCGAGCACGAGCATCTTTATGTTCCGCAGGTCGACTAGTCGACGGTCGATAAAGTCCTGCAACCGTCCTGGAGTCGCGATAACCAACGGTGATCCCGCGCGGAGGCCAGTGATTTGTGATTTCTCTGATACGCCGCCGATGACCAGCGCAGCTTTCGGCATGTTCTTGCTGCGCAGCTGTTCGTATTGTTCGTGAACCTGCATGGCCAGTTCGCGAGTGGGCAACAAAACCAACGCCAATGCCTGGCGCGTCGCCTCGCGGTCCAACATCTCGATGATCGGAATCAGGAACGCCAGCGTCTTGCCGGTCCCGGTCTGGGCCGTGCCGATCACGTCTTTCGCTTCCAGTGCCGGCGGGATCGCCTTTTCCTGGATAGGGGTTAGGGTTAAAAATTGACCTGCCGCCAGCTTCTGCTGCAATGCAGCGGAGAGGGGCAGTTGTGTAAATGCAGTCATTCGTTTGTTTCTTTCTTGGAGGGGCCCGTCGTCACACACTCAGACACACGTCCGGCGTCTTCGTGCCGCTCACTTTTTAGATTTACGCTGAGTAAACGGCGGGCAGGAAATGCGGAGATGAATCTGGTCCCACCAGGGACCCCGCTTGACGAGCAAACCGTGGAAATAGCGTCATCAGTAGTATAGCAGACTTAGTGCTGTATGGGAGTTACGTGAGTCACTCTCCTGGTTCGGATGGTCCAGGACCGACTGGGAAAAGCTGTTCATATCCGGAATTCGAAAGTCGCGTATGATGGAGTTTATGGACCTCGTCGACGTGTCACAGCGGCTGGTTGGTTTAAGGCAGGAAATACGAGACCTGCAAGACATGAATTCCCACTATCAGGATCGTGGATCCCATAGCCACACCGACAACTCGGCCCAGGAGCAACGCCGCTTGCGGCTGGTTCAGATCAAAGACGAACTGGCGGACATGAAACGCCGCCAGGCACGGCACTGGAAGGGCTGAAGGTTTTTGCGCGGTTGCGCTTCGACTCGCTGAACCCTGTTAGCTCTTACTGCGGTTTCTCCTGTTGCGGTTTGTCCTGCTCTGGTTTCTCCTGCGGCTTGTCCGGTTCTTGCTGTTGCTTCTGATCTGACTTCTTAACTTCTTCGCCCTGATAGGTGATCGTAACCTTCGATCCGAATCTCTGGTAATTCGTGTACTTGATGATCTCGCGGATCTTCACGTCGCCAATCGCAAACTTGAGCGTATCTTCGGCACGCGTGTAGGTTGGAAACCAGTATTTGCCGTCGATCTGTTCGCGCCAGGTAGTGAATTTAGGGAACAGATTTTCCTGGTTTTTCTTCTTCTTGATGTCGGGGACGGTCTTGCCGAAGGTTTTTACGATCTGGAAGTCGTGGTCATCGACCCAAATCCGCCCCTGGAAGTAACGCTTCTTGCCGGTAATTTGTTTGGGCGCAATATCGAAAACGTAGGTGCTGAGTTCATCCTGTTTCTGCTGGCCGATATACAGGATGTCGTACTCCCCGATTTCATCGGAGGTGAGAACAAACGGCAGGCGGTTTTCGATGTCGTCAAAATCCTCGGTAGTCATTCCGATGCGCACCAGAGTCGTCTGGGGCGCGAACACAACCGTTCTCACTTTGTGTCCCTTGTCGTCAAAACTGACGTCGAATACCTGGCGGTATTCTCCGTCGGGAGTGTCGCCTTCGAGAGTTTGCACCTTCACGTCCTGGCGGTAGGTATATTGATCGCGCGCGGCTGAGAACTCCTTTTCCTTGGCCGCGAAGCGCTTAATGACCTCTTCCACCGTGATTCCCTTGGGTTCGGACTTGTCGAGCGGGCCGTCTTGCGCGCGTAGCGAGGGCAGCAGGGAAAACAGGACCATCAACGGCAACGTCAACCTGACATAACGAAAGGGGAGTGTCATAACGATAGTGTAACGAAAAAGGGAGGCTGGAAGAATTAACGGCAGCTTCCACCCCCGGGGCCGCCGTGCAAACAGCCCGCTGAAGGGAGTGGAAGACTGCAGTTCTGCCTGAAAACTTAGATGCGCCAGATGCCCAAACGGTAGCGGCATTTACGCTTCTTTACAGGCTTGTACAGCAGTCGCCAAACGAGATTGCCACTGCATGATATGCCGGGCACGATATTCCGAAGAACTCCAAGAAAGCCCGAGGTGATGCACGTTGAACCGCAGCGGTTTCCCACTTCGATTTCGGGCTGCTATTCTTCTCCTTCTCAACGAGGAGCTTCGCTCATGTTCGAGGACCTGAAAGGCCGCACCGCCGTCGTCTTCGGAGTCGCCAACAAACGTTCCATTGCGTGGGCCATCGCCCAAGGACTGCATGCCGCCGGCGCGAGCCTGGCTATCACCTATCAGAACGAACGTTTGGAGCAAGAGGCGAGAGACCTGATCTTGTCGCTGCCGGGCGCCGAGGGGTTAATGTGCGATGTCTCCAACGACGCAGAAATCACGCGGCTCTTCGACAAACTAAAAGAACGGTATGGCAAGCTGCACGTTCTCGTGCACAGCGTGGCATACGCGCCGGCGGAGGAATTGAAAGTCGATTTCTCCCAGACGTCGCGTGAGGGCTTCCGCATCGCGCACGACGTTAGTGTCTATTCTCTGATCGCAGTCTCACGCGCCGCCGCGCCGCTGATGGAAGACGGCGGCAGCATCATCACGATGACCTACTACGGCGCGGAAAAGGTTGTTCCTCACTACAACGTGATGGGCGTCGCCAAGGCCGCGTTGGAATGCACGGTCCGATACCTCGCACAGGATTTAGGCAGAAAGAAAATTCGCGTCAATGCGATCTCGGCCGGGCCTATCAAGACATTGGCCTCTCGCGGCATCTCCGGCTTGGGGGACATGCTGAAATCGCACGCGGAGCGCGCTCCGCTGCTGCGGAACGTGGATGTGAACGAGGTCGGGAGCACCGGCGTATTTTTGGCGTCGGACGCGAGCTCGGGAATTACGGGCGAGGTCATCCACGTGGATTGTGGGTACAACATTATGGGGTTTTGAAGAGTGCTCGCCCAGCCGCTAAAAGATCAGCCGGAGGATTCGGTTGTCAACGTTAAGCCAAGTACCAGCCCCCGGCCAGAAACTCTTCGATCCGTACTTGGCGAACACCTTCCTGCACGCGGAGTTCATCATTGAGGAAATGATAAGCCAGTGTTGCCGCTTCACGGTTCACGCGATCAATCCGAACCCGGTTGCCATCGCGGTCGGCACAAATCAAGCCGACCTCCAGATCTTCCGACGTAACTTTTCGAATCGTGTCCTGGTTGATTCGGGTCATTAGCCTATTGGATGCACAACCGGGCGAAACGAATGCGGCTCGTACCCTAAGGACCGTCTGCCCTTGCCCATCGCCCCGTTTGCGGTCATCATAGAGGAAGCATGTCGAACCGCAAACTAGTCTTCGCCTTTTTTGCCACAGCCGTTCTGTTCTCGGTCATCCGGGAATGGAGTGCACCGGCGGCCTGCGTGCGGCTACCTGTGACGCGCCACAGTTCCACTGTCATCGCCCGGTGATTTGAATTCGCCGTTGGTTTTCCGCCACGCGCTCCAAAGCAATTTCCACGTCCCTCTCCTGAATAAAGCGTGGGAATTTCTCGCCCCATTCAATCAGCAGGATGCTATCCGGTCCGATCAGATCATCGAGTCCGAGCGTTTCCAGTTCCCGCTCGGTCTCGATGCGATAGAGGTCGATGTGGTACAGTGCGGCGCGGGCTCCGCGATATTCGTGTACTAGAGTGAAAGTTGGGCTGGTGACGTCGTCGGCCGACGCGGCGTCGAACCCCTCGGCAATCCCTTTCACCAGGGTTGTCTTGCCGGCGCCGAGATCGCCACGCAGCAGGATCATTAAAGGCGGCTCCAATTTCGCGGCGAGTGCTCGCCCGAAGGCAATCGTCTCCTCTGCGGAGTGAGTATGAGTGATGGTCTGGAGCGTCATCCGGCAAGCCCAGTATAGCGATGGGCGATATCCTAAACCTACGGCGTGAGACGCGGCTTGCCTTGTCTCCTTGGGCAGAGATTACGGCCCAACCTGCAAGAAGGGGCAAGCCGGGTTACAGTCCGGGCGGAGTCGTGAGTTGATCTGAGATGGGATCCAGAACGCTGCGGTCGAGCGCGTTGTCGAGCGCCATGCGGAGTTTGCGTTGATCGTCGTCGCCTAAAGCGACGAAACGAAACGGCTGCAGGCAGGCGCTCTGAAATTTGCGCACGGGCGGTAGCATCTCGGCCATTCCATGGATCGCACCGGTTCGGGTATGGAAAGCAATCTCCACGAAGTCGCCGCTGGAGAGTTCGACCGGCATTTGCAGCAGTCCGCCGGTAATTGAAATGGATTGAAGTTTAGCGCGCGCGTGTTGCCCGCCTTCGGCGCGAATGGCCGCAGCCACCGATCCATTAAGTTGTACGCGGGGCGAACGCCGACTAGAGTTGCTGTGGGGGAAGGATGTCATAACCGCTAACACTATGGCATGATTGGACCTATCGCGGCAGATTACCAAAGCGCTAGCCCGCGGGCATCACCCCTGATTCAGTCGGTTACTGTCGTCCGAGGTCTGCGATAATAACGGCGTATCCGAGCGGGTACCTTTGTGCGACCGGTCATTGATTAAGAAGAGCTTCGTGCGGACAAGGTGGTTCAGAGACATGAGTAGGGGAAAACGATCGGCGTTTCGGGGCGCAGTCCTCGTCGTCTGTTTTTTGACGGCAATGTTTACCGCTTGCTCGCGGGATCCCAACGTGCGCAAGCAAAAATATCTGGAGAGCGGCAACCGCTACTACGAAAAGGGCAAGTACCGGGAAGCGGCCATTCAGTTTGAAAACGCCATCCAGGTCGACTCGCGTTTCGCCGACGCACACTACAAACTGGCTCTGACCGAAATCAAGCTTGGTCAAATGCCCAGCGCCGCGCAGGAGTTGACGCGCACGATCGAGATTCAGCCGGAGCACTACGCCGCTCATCTGGACCTGGCGAATTTATTCATCGCCTATCGCCAGCTCAACGATGCCAAAGAGCATCTCGACCTGCTCAAGGAAAAACAGCCCAAGAACGCGGAAGTGTTCGTCGCGCTAGCCAACTACGATGCCTCCAACAAGGACATCGGCGGCGCCCTGGCGGCGATGCAGGAAGCGATCCGACTGGATCCCAATCGTTCCGAATCCTTTCTGAACATGGCGCTATTGCAGGCTCAGGGACAACAGTGGGACGCAGCCGAAGCTAGTTACAAGAGGGCAATCGCATTGAATCCCAAGTCCACCAATGCGGTGGTGGCACTCGGAAACTTCTACCAGTTGCGGGGGCGCTTTCCCGAAGCCGAGCAGCAATTCCGTCAAGCAATTGACAGCGCGCCCGCCGACCCCGAGCCGCGCGGCTCCCTCGCCCGTTTGTTTCTGACGGAGAACAAGTTCAACGAGGCCGAGGACGTCCTGAAGCAGGCGAAGAAGGATTTTCCCGACAATTCGGATGGGTACCGGATGCTGGGAGATTTCTACTTCGCCAACAACCGGCTCGATCAGGCTCTCGCTGAGTACACTTCGCTTTATCAGGAACATCCGAAAGACATCGCAGTCAAAAAACTCTACGTCCAACTCCTGACCCTGAAGGATCGGGTCGCCGAAGCCCGCAAGCTGGATGAGGAAATTTTAAAAGCCACGCCCGATGACACGGATGCTCTCATTTACAAAGGCCAGATTGAGATTCGTGAAGGCAAGGCCAGCACCGCCGTTAATACATTGCAGGGAGTGCTGAAGAACGAACCGGCCAATTCCGTCGCTCATCATTATCTGGGCATGGCATTCGACCAGGCGGGAAATCTCAGCCAGGCCGAGGCTGAATGGCGCGAAGCAGTGCGATTGCGGCCGGAACTGGTGGATGCTCATCGCGCTCTAGCGGGAGCAGCTATCCGGCGCGGGGACGCGACGGCATTGGGGCTCGAAGCCGACCAAATCATCAGCCAGCAACCGGATTCTCCGGACGGATACCTATTGCGCGCGGTCGCTGACATTGATCGCAAGCAGTTTGTCAGTGCTGAGGACTACATCAAGCGGTCGGTGGAAAAATCGCCTGACAACGCGCCCGCCTACGTGCAGCTTGGTAATTTGCGGGTGGCCCAGAACCGAACCGCGGATGCGCAAGCAGCGTTTCAGAAGGCGCTCGATCAGGATCCGAATTCCAGCGAGGCACTGGGCGGCGTCCTAAACGTGTACCTGACTCAGAAACAGCCCGACAAGGCCGTTTCGATCGCGAACGCGCAGCTTGCGAAATATCCGAAGAATGTTGGATTTCACATTATTTTGGGCCGACTGCTCTTCGAACAGAAAGACGATGCCGCGGGCGCCGAATCGGAATTCAAGCGCGCGGTAGATCTTGATAAGAACAATACGGAAGCGTTGCTCAGCCTCGGGTTGGTCCAGAATGCACAGGGAAAGACAGACCAGGCGCTCGCAACCTACGTCGATGCCGCGAAGAACAATCCTCGTGAAATCCGCTTCTACCTGCTCGCGGGAGGCATTTACGAGCACAATCAGGATTGGGACAAAGCGAAGCAGATGTACCAACGCGTCCTGGAACTCCAGCCTGATAATCCGCTGGCCTCCAACGACCTTGCCTATGTGATGTTGCAACAGGGCGGCAACGTCGACGTCGCGCTGGCCATGGCCCAGACCGCCCGGCGCCAACTTCCTGACAACGCGAACTCAGCTGACACGCTGGGGTGGGCTTACTACCATAAAGGCGTTTACAGCTCCGCCATCGGTTTGTTCAAGGAAGCCGTCAAGAAAGAGCCCGACAACGCCACCTATAATTACCACCTCGGACTGGCCTACGCCCGGAACGGACAAGCTTCACAAGCCCGTCAACAATTGGACCGAGTGCTGAAGATCAAACCGGATTATTCGGAAGCGGATAAGCTGAGGCAGGCGCTGTCGCAGATCAAAGGTTAGACGGCTCTAGCCGCGTAGAGCGAAAGAATTCAGCCCCACGGCGTCAGCCGTGGCTACACTCATGCGAATGAGTTAGCCCGGTGGCGAAAGAGCAGGCGTCGGAATCTCGTCAAAACGGCGGATTACGGCAGACTCAGTCCAAAACGATCCTTCAACACCGCGCGCCACTCCTCATCTCCTTGCAGCACGCGTTCCTTACGGACTCCATTGCGCGTCTCGATCAGCTTGTCGCCAGTCACCGTAATCCGTCCCTCGGGAGTCGCCAACGAGCACACCCGTTTCTGAGTGAAATGCGAATCCGGCGAGGTTTGATGATAGTGACACATAGCAGCAAACTCAGAGAGTTCTCGCGGCTGCAATGTGAACGCGTATTGCTTCTTCCATGCTTCCTTCGAATTCGCTTCGAGGCACAGTCCGCCATCCGCGGAAGTAAGGCGATAACGATGCCCAAACTGTTCTTGTTCGAGGCCCGGCTCCAACTGCAGCGGATCGACAAACGAATCTCCAAAACCGACGTCGGCCAACCAGTCTTCCTCGAGTTCAACCCGAAGTGCCATGTGATCAAACTCGGGCCCATTGCGCCCGTCGCCCTCACTGACTCGGGCCGACAGCAGTGTCACCTGAAACCCCAACTCACGCAGCAAAGCGGCGAAGGCCCCATTCATTTCGTAGCAGAAGCCGCCGCGCCGTTCGTCAACGATCTTGTGGAGGAAGCGGTTCTCCTCGCAGATAATTTTTCGCCCGAGGCTGATATCAAGGTTCTCGAAGGGCACTGCGAACATGTGGGCGCGGTGCAGAGCACGGAACGTTTCGGCGTTGGGAGTGGCAGAACCCTGATAGCGGATGCGATTCAGATAGGCTGGTGCGTTCACATCACTTCTCGGGCTTACACCGGCAGTTCTTCCTGCATCCAGCCGCCCGCGCTCTCGACCTTGACTTCAGCGCAGAGATCCAGCACGAGCTTTTCGAGGATCAGCCGCTTCCCCGGAGGATTCGAACGTAACGCTAAGTCGGCCTTGGCGACCAGTCGAATGCCACGCGTCAATTCACGTTTCGACTTGTAGCGACGCGCCTGGCGGATGATATCGTCCGCGGCAAACGGAGGCACACGAAAGCCCTGCCACAAAGCCGCCCACAGCATGCGCTGGTCGCGGACGTTGCGCTCGAGGATCACGAGCATCTGGCGGAAGGTTTTCGCCAACATATACAAGTGGCCGATGGCAGCTTCTTCGCCGTCTCCGCTGGAAAGGATGGCGTCGAGCACTTCCAGTGCGCGTACACGATCTTTGAGAGAAATCGCATCGGTCAGTTCGTAGAGCGACCGCTGTTTGGCCGAGAGCACCATGGTCTCGACGTCGCCCAGTGAGATTTTTTTCTTTTCACCTGCGTACAGAATCAACTTTTCGAGTTCGTTGGAAATGGTCATCATGTCGCCGCCGAGAGCATCTACGAGTTCGCGCGCGCCGTCGGCGTCGATTTTTATGTCTCGTGTTGCACAGTATTCCCCGATCCAGCGAACAGCTTCGCCTTCTTCCACGCGCGCGAGTTCGACGATGCCGCAAACTGGTCCCAGATCTTCGCGGATCTTCTGATAGCGGTCTTTGTCGGTCATCTCCATGCGGCGGGCGTCGGCCGGAATGCTGATATGGTCAGCGACAAACACCAGCAATGCGTCGGGGTTAGGGTTCTTGCAGTAATCCGCGATTGCGCTGATTTTCTCTTCGTTCGATCCGCGTCCGAACAGAGCCTTCACGCCCCGGACGAAGAACACCTGAAATGGGGCCATCAGCGAGGGCGTGCGGGCACGGTCCAGAATTTCGCCGAGAGACGTCTCGCTCAAGTCGAATTCGAAGAAACTGAAGTCGCGGGAATCGGGAGCGACCAGGTGTTCGAGGATGGCGTCCCGGCAGCGTTTGCGGAAAAACGCTTCGTCTCCCACCAGCACATAAGCAGGCTTCAGCTTGCGAGATTCAAGCTCGGACAGGAACCGATCGGCCTGGGCAAAACCGCGCATCGCTATCAGTAGCTCTCCAGAATATTGGCCACCAGTGTACGCGCGAAATCGCGAGACAGGCGATCCATTGCCGATGAGTCTTCCTCGAAGAACGTGGAGAGTTCCCGCGACAACTCATACTGCTCATGAAAAAGATACGAGGGATTCTGGAAGAGCACCTTGCCATCTCGATCCGTCAGTGTGACCTGCATGCTGACAGTGACCAGCACGCTGGCCGCACGCCCGGTCTTCGAATCGTAAGCCAGCGGCGCAGCCGAAGCGGACAACACAGTCCCCTTCAGGACTGCGTCGGCATCTTCCTTCGTTTCGTGGATAACGTGAAATTGCGTGCGCGTGTTAAATTCGCGCACCACCGCGTCGGTCATCACTTGTTCCACGCGAAAGGTTGGATTCTGACTGACAAAGCCGGGGACGGCAATGGTGCGGACGTTTTGCGGCAGAGCGACCGCGTGTCCCACGGTGTGGTAGCCACAGCCAAGCGCGACCACACTCAGAAAAACCGCAAGCGCGGCCGCCGGCCGCTTCATTGAATCTGTCCCCGTGGACGGGATGCCGTCATGCTCTCCGCACACTCCACCGCCGTCAGGGCGGAGATGCGAAGGTTGTCGGAGGCGGCCCAAAGCCACACTCCATTCTCGTGATTCGCGTCCCGAGCGAGCGAGATCAGAATGTCTCCCTGGCCCGCGGCCGCGACATTGTTAGGCGCATCTTCCGCGCTGCGAGCGACTGCAATGTGATCACCCACCAGGGCCTGCGCAATATCTCCCAAGGCAACAGGCTTTTCCATCTCAAGATAGACAGAGAATGCATGTCCGTGAAAAATCGGCGCCTGGACCACCATTAGCGCGGGCTCCGCCGCGCCGGGCGCAATCATTTTGTAGTGCTTCAGAATTCGCTGCGACACCGAATCCAGAGGCGGCTGGGATCGTGGCCCGTAACGCGCCAGCATGTTGAAGGCAACCTGCGCATCGAAAACATTTTTTGGCAGTTCCTGGAACGAGAGCAGGTTCACCGTCTGCTCATGGAGTTCGTCCATGCCCTTCTGCCCATGCTCCGACGCCGGCTCAAATACCGTGGCTACGAACCGTTGCACCTTGCCAGCCGTCGAACTGCGCAAGGCTAGCAAGGCGAGGACGGTGGCAGCGGGATGTGCTGTGACCACAGGAGCCGGCTGCAGCTCTGGAGGAACGGGCTGGCCAGACTCTCGTTCGATCCAAGGGGAACGGATCGACGCGCCCGCTTCATCCTCCAGCGCAAACGAGAGATCGACAATCGTATTGCCAAGATCTCGTGCCGCTTTCCATGTGCCCCGGGTACTTTGCGGGTCCGAAGCAAAAAAAGTGAAATCCACGCGTTCGAAC
>WNFL01369928.1_pt5 | contig 16575 bp, 16 predicted proteins | sample 5400361 | NCBI WGS metagenome assembly WNFL01 (sample SAMN13153351, study PRJNA577476) | soil metagenome | isolation source: 40 cm soil on Douglas fir-dominated hillslope | place: USA:California | collected 2013-09-17 | reverse complement strand
CCCGCCTCGACGATCCGGCCGGCGAGCGCGAAGACCTTGCCCAGAAAATCGCGCGCGAAGGGGGTCGCGGGCCGGTAGTAGACCTCCTCGGGAGCGCCCACCTGCTCGAGCTTGCCGTGGTTCATGATGCCGACGCGGTCGGACATGCTGAGCGCCTCCATCTGATCGTGCGTGACGAAGAGCACCGTGACCTTGACCCGGCGCTGGAGCGCCTTCAGCTCGCGCCGCATCTCCTCGCGGAGCCGCGCGTCGAGGTTCGAGAGCGGCTCGTCCAGGAGCAGCACGCCGGGGGAAAACACCAGGGCGCGCGCGAGCGCGACGCGCTGCTGCTGGCCGCCGGAGAGCGCCGTCGCCGGCCGCTCCTCCAGCCCGCCGAGGCCCACGAGCTCGAGCGCCGAGCCCACCTTGTCGCGGATCGCCGCCCGCTTCACCCGGCGGAGCTTCAGCGGGTAGGCCACGTTCTCGAAGACCGTCATGTGCGGCCACAGGGCGTAGGACTGGAACACCATGCCCATGTCGCGCCGCTCCGGCTGGACGAAGAGCCCGTCCGCCGGCGAGACCAGGCAGCGCTCGCCCAGATGGATCTTGCCCTCGTCGGGCTTTTCCAGGCCGCCGACCATCCGGAGCGTCGTGGTCTTGCCGCAGCCGCTGGAGCCGAGCAGCGTGAAGAACTCGCCCTCGCGGATCTCCAGGTCGAGGCGCTCCACGGCGGCGAGCGCGCCGAAGCGCTTGGTCAGGTTTTGTATGCGCAAAAAGCTCATGCGGCTCCTGTTACTCGGCGCGAATGCCGACCTTCAGCCCGAACGACCGCGCCACCAGCGCCACGCCGAGCGTCAGCGCCATGATGAAGACGACCGTGATGCTGGCCACCTCCCGGTGGCCGGCGAATACTTGATCGAGCGCCAGGAGGATCAGCGTGCGGGTCTCCGACGTCGCCAGCAGGATGATGCTCGAGGCGTGCTGCGCGGCGAACATGAACTTGATCACGCCGACCATGACCATCGTCTGCGCCATGAGCGGGATCACGATGCCGAAATAGGTGCGCCAGAAGCCGGCGCCCGACATGCGCGACGCCTCCTCCAGCTCGCTCCCGAGCTGGACGAAGTTGGCCTTGAAGATCTGCGTCGAGAGCGTGATGCCGCCGAGGATATAGGCGATGACGAGCAGAAACATCGTGCCGTAAAGCGGCCGGAAAATGGGCGTGCCTAAAAACAGCCACAGGAGCCCCAGGCCGGAGAGCACGCCGGGGATCGCCGAAGGCAGCCAGCAGATCGAGTCGAGCAGCGACCGGCCGGGGAGCTTCGTGCGCACGATCACGTAGGCGATCAGGGAGAAAAGCACCGCCCCGACGAGCGCCGCGCTGACCGCGACGATCAGCGTGTTTTCGAGCGCCGTCGTGAGCCGCGTGTCGCCGAGCGCCATTCTCCAGTACTCCATCGTCCAGGTCCTGGGCAGATGGAAAAAACCGAAGCGGGTCATGAAGCTGCCGCCGAGCACGCTCAGGATCGGCACGAAATCGAGGATGAAGACGACCAGCGCCACGAAGGCCGTCGCCGGGTAGCGCCACGCGCCGAGATCGATGATGCGCGGCTTGAAGTGGCCCGTCACCGTGGTGAACTGCCGCCGCGTGATGAGGCGGCGCTGCAGCGGAATGACCGCGGCGAGAAAGACCAGGATGATGCTGCCGAGCGCCGCCGCCTGGTTGACGAGCGGCGGCTCCTGGCGCGCCAGATCGACGATCTTGGTCGAGTAGACGTAAAAGCCCCAGGGCACGCCGAGCAGCAGCTCGGTCTCGAAGCTGCTGAAGATCCGGATCACGCTCAGCAGCATGACCACGATGATGATCGGCGTCATCATCGGCACGGTGATCTTCACCATCGTCTTCCAGGTGCCGGCGCCGGACATCCGGCTCGCCTCCTCGAGGGAGGAGTCCATGCGGCGGAACGCCGGCGTCATGAGCATGACCTTGGTCGAGATGCCGTTCGACACGAGGTGGGCCCAGATGATGCCCCAGAACGAATAGATGTCGAAGGTGAGGCCGCCGATGAGCGGCAGGCCGCGGATCGAGGTGTTGACCAGCCCGGTGTTCGGGTCGAGCAGCAGCATCCAGCCGAAAGTCGTGGCGATGGTCGGCATGATGAAGGAGATCCAGAAAAACAGCTCGAAGGCGCCGGCGCCGAAGATGTTGGTCCGGGCGAGCAGCCACGAGATGAAGATGCCGAGCGGCAGCGCGACCACCTGGAGCACGATCCCGATGCGGACGCTGTTCCAGAGCGAGCGCCAGATGCCCGGCTGGCTGAACGCCTCGCGCCACGCGTCCAGGCCGTAGACGGGCGGCTCGGCGATCGTGGAGATATTGAAGCTGTTGAGGAGAATCAGGACCAGCGGATAGATGACGTAAAATCCCATGGCGCCGATCAAAAGCGCCATCAGGAGCACGCCCCCGTTGAGTTTTCCCTTCCAGGAGCGGAGCCGGGCGCCCTCGTCGGTTTACCTCGGCCGGCTATTTCCACGCGCTGTTTCCTGTCCGCTTCGAGCCGGCGCTAGCCCGCCCGGGCGTCGACCCGCTGGCTGCACCGGGGATGATGGTCGCCCATGCGGCAGACCGCGCCCGCCTTGCGCACCGCCTCTTCGAACTCGCCGTGGATCCGCGGGTCCTCGTCGTCGTACTCGATCTGGCCGCCGCCCTGCTTGACGTTGGTATAGGTCGAGCCGTCGTTGTCGGTCAACCGCATGAAGCGGTAGCGCCAGCTCCCCCAACGGAACGCCAGATAGCGCGCCGGGTGCGCGCCCGAGTTGAAGTGCTGGTGGAACCACTGATTGGGCGGCACGACCACGCTCCCCTGCCGCCAGTCGACGCGCCGGATATCCTGCCCTTCGGGCCAGAGCAGCGAATAGCCCTGGCCGCCGAGCACGATCACGTGCGCGCCCGGGCCGTGGCGGTGGCCCTTCTTGTACGTCCCGACCGGAAACTCCGAGATGTGGCAGCCCATGGTCTGGCCGGCCAGGTCGAACTTCATGTTGGTGCCGCCGGCGCCGCGCTCGCTGTAGTCTTTGAGCGTCGCCGTGTGCGTGTCGGCGACGAAATTGGTCGTCATGAAGAAGCGGCCGAAGATCTCCCCCTTGCCGCTGAAGTAGTCGTCTACGGTCGGGTCGAAGCGGTCGGTGAAGGCGAAGTCGTCGTTGAAGATGAAATCCAGATTGTGGAACAGGTTCATCATGAAGCAGCTGTTCGTGACCGAGAAATAGCGCGCCGGCTCGCTGCCGCTGCCGTTGAAGTGCTGGTAGCGCGCGTTCAGCGGGATCGCGAAGATGCTCCCCGGGCCCCACTCGAAGGTGTGCTTCTTGCCGTCCTTCTGCCAGACGCTGGTCGCGCCGTGGCCGGTGACGACGTAGACCATCTCTTCGTAGAGGTGCTTTTGCGGCTTGAGCTTTCCTCCGGGCGGAATCTCGCAGACGTAGCCGTCGTTGACGCCGCCGGTGCCGTCGAGCACGATGAAGGTCCCGAGGCCGCCCTTCAGGTCCCAGGGCTCGACCGGGACGGTCTTCAAGTCCTCGACGAAAAAGCCGGTGATGACCGGGATCTTCTGCGCCTCCTGCCAGTTCTTGTAGGTGTCGATGCGCGGCAGCTTGTTCATGTCCAGTTTTTCGGGTTTTTCTTTTTCCGCCATGCGATGTCTCCCTTCGGTGGTGATGTTTGGTCTAGGCGACCTTCTTGTCCGTGGACCGGTAGAGGCCGATCCTCTCGTTGACGACGTCGAATTCGATCAGCTTGTTTTTCTCCGGGTCGCGCACGACCCCGAGCGGCTCGCCGCCGCCCGCGACGACGTCGATCTGCTCTTTCAGAAGCTTGCGCAGCAGGATGACCCCCTGGTCCGACGACCCCAGGTTCTCCTGCGTCCGGTCGGTCACGCCGCCCTGCGTCTCCCAGGCCATCGCGTCCTGCGCCGACACCATGGTCATGTTGAAGCGGCCGTCGGCGCCTTTCAGCGCGCAGTGCTCGAACGGCGGGTCCTGATCGGCGGGCGACCGGTCGGTCGCGGTGGGCATGAAATTGACGCGGTAGACCTGCGTGTGCGTGTCGGCGACGAAATTTCTTGTGCCGGGCCACGTGCCGCAGGATCGACGGGAAAACCAGCGGATGCTCGTCGACCATCGGCAGGTCGCCCGGCTTCTTCCCCGGCGTGGTGCGCCGCTTGATGATGCCGTACTCGAAGCGGATGAAGTCGTGCGTCTCGCCGTAGTCGGGCGCGTGGCCGACGAGGTGGGCCGAGTCGCCGTGCAGCCAGAAGAGGTGCGCCGGATCGACCGAGTTCTCCATCGGCTGGAGCCAGTTGCAGTCGATCAGCGAATCGATCACCGTCCAGCGCTTGCCGTCCTCCCGCGCCAGCACGTCCCAGCGCGGCAGGAGCGGCGCCGGCTCGGGACCGAGATAGGCATAGAGCAGGCCGGCGAGCTTTTCCACCGGGTAGGCGCGCTGGCGGACGCGGTCCTTGAACGTGCTGTCGTCGGGCTCGGCCGGCTGCTGGAGGCAGCGCCCGGCGCGGTCGAATTTCCAGCCGTGGTAGGGGCAGCGGATGCCTTCTTCGTCGACCCGGCCGTAGGCGAGCGACGCGCTCCGGTGCGGGCAGCGCTCCGCCACCAGGCCGTAGCGCCCTTTTTTGTCCTTGAACAGCGCCAGGTTTTCGCCCAGGATTCTGACCGCCTTGATCGGACTTTCATCCGTCAGATCGCCGGCCACCGCGACCGGATGCCAGTAGCGGCGCAGCAGCTCGCCCGCCGGCGTGCCGGGCCCGACCTGGGTCAAATAGGCGTTTTCTTCCCTGCTCAGCATGAGCGCCTCCTTTATTTGGCCTTCATCGTCTCGCGCGCGAGGTGAAAAATCGGCTCGAGGTCCTGCCACTCGGGACGGCCCACGTCGAGATACTTTCTGCCTTCGACCAGCCGGTTCGCCGCGGGCACGTCGTCGTGCGGGATGTCGATCCGGCGCGAGTTCGGCGGGTCGTCCGGGTCGGCCAGCTTCTGCATCGCGATCTGCCCCTTGCGCGAGAGCAGCCAGTTGATGAAAACCTTGGCGGCGTTGGGATGCGGCGCGTGGCCGAGCAGGCTCAGGCTGCCGCCGCCGCTGGAGAAAGCGCCGCCCTCTTTCCACAGGCTGGTCTCGAAGGTCTCCACCGGCAGCCCCTGGTTTTTCGCCCGGTCGCCGTCCTTGCAGCCGACGCAGATGGCGAACTTTCCCTGCGCCAGCCAGTCGGTCATCTGGCGGAACTCGCGGCTGTAGGTGACGTCCATCGCGCCGTAGAACTTCTTGATGAACTCCGGGCCGATCTCGGGATGGTAATAGAGGAACTGCATCGTCTGCCCCAGGCCGGGCAGCGTCGGGTCGAGTGAGACGATCTTCCCCTTCCATTTCGGGTTCAACAGGTCCCAGTGGGACTTGAACTCCTTCGGCTGCACGAGCTTGCTGTTGTAATAGAGCTGCGCCGAGCTCGAGTTGGCGAGAAAGCCGAAGATGTACTTCCCCTCCGGATCGATGAAGTTGAGCCGGCCGCCGTACCACTTCGACTCGTCCGCGACCTCGGGCAGGACGAAGGCCGGCTTCAGCGGATCGAGCGCCTTGCCCTTGTACAGGATGTTGAAGGCGGAGTTCGGGCCGGTGCTGAAGACGTCGGCGATGTACTTCTCCGCCCGCCGCTCGGTCATGATCCGGGTGCCGAGCTGGTTGCCGGTCCCGGTCACCGTCAGGACCTTGATCTCCGGATAATCCTTTTTGAAGGCCTCGAGCAGCCGCTCGTAGCGGTAGATATAGATCGCGACCTGCCCTTCTTTCTTCGCCGCCGCCAGCGTGCTCTCCCAGTCTTTTTTCCAGTCCTGGGCCCCGACCGGGGCGGAGAGGGCGAGCAGCGCCCACGCGATCAAAGCCGGCCGCAGATGGTTTCGCCTGGTCATTCGCATCCTAGGCCGCGTACAGCTTATCGATATAGCCGCTGTCGTCGATCTCGCGGAGATGGTGCAGGTCCCACATGGCGAGCGGATTGAAGTCCTTGATCTCCGGATTCCGCTTCAGCGCCAGCGCGAAGACGTTCTGGATCGCCCCCAGCGTCGGATAGGGCTTGGGCTCCAGCGACTTCGCCTGGTTCTCGTAAAAGATCGCCATCTCCTCCTCGGACTGGAACTTCAAGAGATCGCGGCAGGTCTTGTCGATGATCTCGATCGTCTCGCGCCGCCGGGTGCGGAAAAAATGGACCGCGTCGATCAGCGCCTTGAGCAGCCGGCGCACCTCGTCCTCGTGGCTGTTGACGTAGGTCGTGGTGGTCGTGAGCGTGACGCCCTCGATCATCGGCATGGAAGAAGGCAGCTCGATCACGCGCGCGCCGAGCGCGCGGGCGCGGTGCTGGTCGACCGCGCGGACGAAGGTCGCGTCGTATTCGCCCGCCATCACTTTGCGGACGCGGTCGAGCCCCTTTTTGTCGCCGTCGGCGAGGGTGACGTCCCGGCCCTCCTGCAGGCCGTTCAGATGGAGATAGAGCCAGACGTTGAGGCCCGTGTGGCCGTCGAAGTCGTCCATGACGACGCGCCTGTTCCTCAGGTCCTGGATCCCGTCGATTCCCTCGCGGGCCACGAGCCAGTTCTCTTTCCAGAGGTTGTTGGTCTGGGCGACGTGGACGAACGGGTCGCCGGTGAGCGCCCGGTGGGCGTAGAGGTTATGATGGTTGCCCGAGATGACGTCGAGCTCGCCGGCCCGGAGCCCTTCCATGGCCCGCTTGCGCTTGCCCTCCATCGAGCCGAGATCGACCTCGAGGCCGTGCTTTTCGAGGAAGCCGCCGTGCTCCATGACTTTCCACAGCGGCACGTGGCCCGCCGCGCGATAATAAATCCGGATCTTTTTTCCCGCCATAATCTCCCCTTCGTCGCGTTTTCTTCAGGCGCGCGCTTTATTTTTTGCCTTCCTTCAGAATCTTCCAGACCTTTTCCCGGTTCTCCTGCCTCCCGGTCACCACCCAGGCCCACTCCGTGTCGTCGAAATATTTGATGCCCGCTTTCGGGACGTTCCCCGGGTTCAAAAAAGACTCGTCCACGTCGGTGCGCAGCGTCGCCGCTCCGTAGCCGCGCGCGTAGAGCTCGATGCCCTCTTTGGACGCCATCCAGTTGACGAAGACTTTCGCCGCGTTCGGGTGCGGCGCGCGGTTGGCGAGGCTCAAGAGCCACGGCGAGCCGTTGATGCCGGGCGCCAAGTCGGCGAGGGCGAAGAGCTCCTGGACCTTGAAGCCCTCCTTCTCCAGCGGCCGGACGTCGTCCTCGCGGCAGTTGAGGCAGATCGGCTGGGTGCCGCGCGCGAGGCTCACCGGCTTTTGCTCGATATAAAGCTTTTTCACGAAATCGGGTCCGAGCTGATGGTGGAAGCGGGCGGCGAGATTCGCCCCGGCGCCGGTCGTCGTCGGGTCCTCGGTCGAGATCTTGCCCCGCCATTTCGGATTCAAAAGGTCCTTGGCCGCGCGGATCTCGTCCGGCTTGACCGCGTCGCTGTTGAAGAAGAGCAGGCTCGAGACGCTGCTGAACGGCCGCAGGATGAATTTCTCCTCCGGATCGACGTACCAGGGCTTGCCCTTCTTCCATTTGGAGCCGTCGACGACTTCCGGCAGGACCATCAGCGGCTTCAGCGGATCGAGCATCTTTTCCGCGTAGAGCACCGTGGCGGTCGTGTCCGGCCCGGAGAGAAACACGTCGACCGAATAGATGCCGGCGGCGCGCTCGGTCCTCAGCCGCGCGGCCATCTCGCTGGAGCGGCCCGCCAGAAACTCGACCGGGATGCCGTAGCGCGTCTTGAACTTCGGGATGATATCGTTCCGCATCACCGGATCGGGCGAGCCCACGACCACGACCGCGCCCTCCTTCTTCGCCGCCGCCAGCGTCTGCTCCCAGGCCTTGTCCTGCGCCGCGGCTGCGGCCCAGGAGAAGAGGCAACCGGCAACCGGCAATAGGCAATAGAAAGAAAGGACCAACCTCAGGCGCTTGCCGTTCTTCGTTTTTCTAATGCCTGATGCCTGATGCCTGATGCCCGTTTTTCCCATCATCGCTCCAGATTTCCCGTCAGCGGCATGACGAATTTTCTTCCGACCAGCATAATTACAGAGACGATTGCGGTGATCAACAGCCCGAGCGCGGCGGCGCGCTCGACCTCGCCGCTGAAGCTGTATTCCATGAGCAGGATCGCCAGCGGCCGCGAGCGCGGGCTGTAGAGCAGCACCGGCGTGCTGATGCTCGAGAGCGCGTTGCCGAAGCTGATCAGCCCGACGGTCGCCGCGATCGGGGCGACCAGCGGCGCGAGTATCCTTCTATAGGTATAGCGCCAGGAGGCGCCGCTCACCCGCGCCGCCTCTTCGAGGTCGGGGCCGAGCTGCAAGAAAGCCGCCTTGAACGCCTGCGTGCATACGGGGCTTTCCTTGATCGTCAGCGCCAGCGCGATCCCCCACACCGAGCCGTAAAGCAGCGATCTCAGCGGCGAGGCGAGAAACATCCATAAAAGCCCGAGGCTCATGAGGATGCCGGGAACCACCCAGGGCGTCCAGGTGAGCATTTCCAGCGCCGGCGCGCTGCGGAGTTTTTTGCAGGCGAGCAGATAGCCGACGGTCGAATAGAGCGCGACGGCCGCCGCGGCGGTGATCACGGCGATGACGAGGCTGTTTTTCAGCGCCGAGAAAAAAAGCGGATCGCCGATGAGGTTCTGCCAGTGCACCAGGCTGAAGGGCGCGCGGAGATTGAAAAAACCGTAGCGCCGCATCACCGAGCCGAGCAGAAGAAAAGAGAGCGGCAGGAACATCATCACGGCGATGTAGCCGAGGCAGCCGCCGAGGGCGGCGTAGCGCCATTTGCCGAGCTTGATCCGGAGCGTCGAATAGCCCTGGCCGGTCACGACGGTGAATTTTTTTCCCTTGAGGCGCTTCTGGTAAAAATAGGCGAGCGCCGCCAGCACGACGAGAAAGACCGAGCCCAGCGCCGTCGCTTCGCCGTAGGCGGACGGCTCGTGGCGCGTGTAGTCGTAGATTTTGGTCGCGTAGACGTAGATGCCCACCGGCGTGCCGAGGAGCAGCTCGGTATTGAAAGACTCCAGGCCGCGAATGAAGCTGAGCGCCGCGACGGCGAGGATCGCCGGCAGGATCACCGGCAGGCTGATGCGGCGTAGCACTGTAAAGTTATTGGCGCCGGCGACGCGCGCGGCCTCTTCGAGAGTCGCGCCGACGCGCCGGAAGATCGGCGTCAACAGCATGACCTTGAACCAGACGCCGCCGGTGGCGAGGTGCACCCAGACGATGCCCCAGAAGCTGTAGGGATTGAACAGCGGCGCTTGCACGAACGGCAGCGCGGCGGCGGCGGTGTTGAGAAAGCCGAAATTCGGGTCGAGCAGGAGAATCCACGCGAGGACGAGGGGAAAATCGGGCACGAAGTAGGCGAACCAGCAGAGAAACTCGATCAGGGTCCGGCCCGGCATATCGGTGCGCGCGATCAGCCAGGCGATGCCGACGGCAAGAAACATTCCGGGGATCAAATAGGTGGTCGAAAGGAGAAAGCTCATCCATAACGCGTTCAACGTCGCCGGCTCGCTGAAGGCGCGGATCCAATTGTCGAAGCCGTAAACCGCCTCCTTGCCCGGCGGCGCTATGTTGAAGCTGCTGACGAGGAGAAACACGACCGGCAGCCCCATGGCGACGCCAAAAAAGAAGAGCGCGCCGAATTCCGCGAGGCGGAAGCGGCCCGGTCGGATGCCCGGCGCGGCGGTGGCGGCGAGCGTGGTCATGATTTAAACCTAAGAAGCGTAAGCCGCGCCGGGTCGAAGGCGAGGCGGATCTCGGCGCCCGCCGAGTAGCGCACGTGCTTGCCGCCGAAGAGCACGAGGCTCTTCCCGCACGCGCCGACGGTGTATTCCAGATGGTCGCCGAGGTAGGCGACTTCGTTGACCCTCGCCTTCACGTGATTCGGCTCCGCCTCGCCGCCGGGGAGAATTTCCACGTCCTCCGGACGGCAGATGACGCGCACGGCGTCGCCTTCGGCGAAGCCGCCGTTCAAGTTTTCGCCCACGCTCAGGCGCTCGCCGCCGCTGAATTCGACGAAGAGGCGCCGGTCGCTCTTCCGGACCGCGCCCTCGAGCACCACGGTGCGGCCGAGAAAATCGCCGACGAAAGCCGTCGCGGGCTTTTCGTAAATATCCACCGGCGTTCCGATCTGCTCCAGCCTTCCCTGCCGGACGACCGCGATGCGGTCGGACAGCGTCATCGCCTCGCTCTGGTCGTGCGTCACGTACAGGACCGATAGATTGAGCCGCCGCTGCAGCGCGCGCAGCTCGAAGCGCATCTGCTCTCTCAGCTTGGCGTCGAGGTTGGAGAGCGGCTCATCGAGCAGCAGGATCGTCGGGGTGTACGCCAGCGCCCGGGCCAGGGCGACGCGCTGCTGCTGCCCGCCGGAGAGGCTCGTCGCGCCGCGCTCCTCCGTTCCCGAGAGGCCCACCAGATCGAGCGTCTCCAGGACCTTTTTCTTGAGCGGCCCGGCCGGCTCGCCGCGAACTCTCAGGGGAAACGCCACGTTCTCGAAAACGGTCATGTGCGGCCAGATCGCGTAGGACTGAAAGACCATTCCCATCCGGCGCTTGTCCGGCGGGACGAAGACGCCGCGCCGGGGCGACGCCACCGGGACGCCGTTCAAAACGATCTCCCCGCCGTCGGGCTCCTCCAGCCCGGCCACGAGCCGGAGCGTCGTCGTCTTGCCGCATCCCGAGGGGCCGAGCAGCGTGAAAAACTCGCCCGCGGCCAGCGTGAAGCTCACTCGGTCTACGGCGGTATAGTCCCCATAGCATTTGACGACTTCGGAGAATTCAAGAACCGGCTTTGACATTTTTATCCGCGGCGGCGCTCTTCGCCGCCGGTGAGATTATTGGTTCATCCAAAAGATTGCAATAGTAGCGCCACGAGGATTCGACGTAGGCGCTCGCCCGGCGCCCTTCCTGGGCCGGGCGGAACGTCTCCAGGTCTTCCTCCGGAATCGGCCGGGGCTCGCCCAGGAGCCGCGCGCGGTAGTTGACCTCCGCCAGCTCGGCGAGCTTGATCGCCGACAGCGTCGCTTCCTGGACGCCGGCGCCGACGGCGGTGATGCCGTGGCCGCGCATCAGACAGACGCGCCGGTCGCCGAGAGCGCCGGCAAGCTCCTGCCCCAGCCGGTCGTTGGAAACGAGGATGCTGCGCGGATAGGTCGGGATCCCTTCCGTGATAAGGCGCAGCGCGCTGGGGTCGTAGGCGCCGGTGAGCGGCAGGAGCGGCAGGTCGCAAATCGTGAACAGGACGACCGTCAGGGGATGCACGTGGACCACGCTCTGAACCTCGGGCCGCTTGCGGTAAATACAGGTATGGATGAAGACTTCCTGCGGCACGTCGAGGTCGTCCGGCCCATCGAGCTTTTTGCCGTCGAGATCGACCGCGATGAAGTCGCGCGGCTGGACGAAGCGCAGGCCCGACTCGCCGCGCCCGCGCGCCTTGATCAGGACGGCCGCGCCGTCCGGGGCGCGGGCGCTTATGTGCCCGCTCGGCTCCTTGGTCATGTTGAGCTTGCCGAGAATCCGGCACGCCGAGGCGAGGAGCTCCTTCAGTTGATCGGCTTCAGCCACGTTGGTCCTTATATATATGGTTCGGGCCGCCTAAACGCGCAGCGACGGGGGCAGCTCTCTCCCCTCGCCGCGCCAGAAGTTCATTTCCCGGATCGACTCCATCAGGTGGGTGTCGATGATGTCGTTCTCGGCCTCGTTGCGCACGACCCCTTTGGGGTCCTGGCCCTGCTCGACCTTGCGCATCTCCCGCATCATCATCTCCCGCAGCAGCACGATGCCGCGGTCGGAGGTCGCGAGCCGCTCGCGCGTGCGGTCGGCGACCGGCCCCTGGGTCTCCCAGGCCATGTGGTCCTGCGCCTGGACCTGGTTCAGGGCGAATTTCGTGTTGGGATGGATCTCGTCGGGCGGGTTCTTGTACGACTTCACGTACTCCACCGGCGGGTCCCCTTCCTCCACCAGGCTGCCGTCCTCGGTGGGCATGAAGCGCACGATGAAGATCCGCGTGTGCGTGTCGTCGATCGGGACGCGGATCTGCGTGCCGTTGAACTGACGGAGGATGTTCGGAAAGATCAGCGGGTGCTCGTCGGTGATCCCGTTGGCATAAAAGCGCCGCTTGACGATGCCGATCGGCACCTCCTCGAATTGAAAGCTCTTCACGTCGTCGGTGAAGCCCCGCGTCGTGCTGACGGGCTTGCGCCCGCGCGCGGCGTCGAGGGCGGTATCCTGGTGCAGGATCATCAGGTGGGCCGGGTCGACGGAATTTTCCATCGCCTGGAACCAGTTGCAGTCGAGCTGCGGCTGGACGAAGATTTTCCGCCGCCCGTCCTGCCGCGCCCAGGCGTCATAGCGGGGAATGAGCGGCGCCGGCTCCGGGCCCATGTAGGTCCAGTAGAGGCCGATGAACCTCTGGACCGGATAGGCCTTGTGCTTGACGGTCGAGGGGAACTTGCTCTCCGGGGGCTCCGGCGGCGTCTCCAGGCAGTTGCCCTTCACGTCGTAGAGCCAGCCGTGATAGGCGCAGGAAATCCCCCGCTCTTCGACCCGGCCGTAGCAGAGCGACGCGCCGCGGTGCGAGCAGCGGTCGTCGAGCAGCCCCATGCGCCCGCTCTTGTCGCGGAACAGGACGAGGTTTTCACCCAGCACGCGCACGAACTTGGTCGGGCTCTGCTCGGTCACTTCCTGGGCCACGGCGATCGGCAGCCAGTAGCGGCGCAAAAGCTCGCCGCCGGGCGTTCCCGGCCCGACCCGCGTCAGCATCTCGTTCTCCTCTTTGGTGATCATGGCGCTCCTCCTGTCTTCGTTTACGATCTATTTGCCGGTTTTGGCCAGCGCGGCCTCCAATATCTTCAATACCGGCTTCACGTCCTCATACTGGGGCAGGCTCGCGTTCAAATATTTCTCGCCCGCTTTGGGAATCTCGCGCTGGTCGGAGAGCGTGTCTTTCGGGATATCCATGCGCAGCGAGTTGTTGTCGGTCTTCTTTTGCCATTGCGTCTGGCCTTCGCGCGTGAGGACCCAGTTGAGATACACCCTGGCCGCGTTCGGGTGCGGCATCTGATTGATCAGCGCGATATGGCCGAACTGCCCGGTCAGATAACCCTCTTTGGGCTGGCCGTAGAGGACGCCCACGGGAAGGCCCAATTTCCTGCCCTCCTCCACGTCGCTGCTGGTGGCGAACAGATAGATTTGAAACTTTCCGCCCGCCACCCAGTCGAGGAGCTGGCGCTGGTCGCGGCCGAGCGTCACGTCCATCTCCTCGAACAGCCGGCGCAGGAACTCGGGGCCGAGGTTGGGATTATAATAGAGCGCGCGCATGCGCTGGATATGGCCGCGGTCGCGCGGGTCGAAGGCGGCCATTTTACCCTTCCATTTCGGCTGGAGCACGTCCCAGAAGGATTTCACCTCGGCGGGATCGACCGTCTTGCTGTTGTAGGCGCCGACGTCGTACTGCACGCTGCCCTGCATCATGAGCACGTGCCGGCCGTCGGCGTCGGCGTAAAATAACTTCTTGTCGAACCAGGCGGAAGCGTCCTTGCTTTCGGGCAGGATCAGGTGCGGCGGGATCGGCTCCAGGATTTTGCCTCTGTAGAGAACCTCGATCAGGGTCCCCGAGCCGCCGATAAAAGTGTCGACCAGGTATTTCCCAGCGCGCCGCTCGGTCAACAACCGCTGCGCGTTGTTGGTCCCCGAGCCGGGAGTGTAGTTGATCTTGATCTTGGGATAGGCCTGCTGGAACGTCATCACCGCGTCCTGGTACACCTTGACCGGGGGGCCGTAAACCGTAAGCTGTCCCTCTTTTTCCGCCGCGGCGACGGTTTTTTGCCATTCGGCTTCCCAGCCCGATTTGGCGTCGGCGGCGCGGGCGGGTTGCAGCGCGCCGGGCGATAGGGCGGCGGCCAGGAAAAAAATCGCGCTGCGGAGAAGAGTCTTTTTCACCTGCGTTCCTCTATTTATTATTCCGCTTCGCCAGAACCTCGTCCACCAGCTTGCGGAGCGCCGTCACGTCCTCGTACTGCGGCAGGCTGGTGATGAAATAATTGCGGCCTTCCCTGGGAATCTGGTCCTGGCCGCGCGGCAGAGCGTCCTTGGGGATATCGGTGCGCAGCGAATTGTTCCCGGTAAACTTCTGCCACGTCGTCTGCCCCTGGCGCGACAGGAACCAGTTGGCGTAGACCCGCGCGGCGTTCGGGTGCGGCGCCTTTTGAAAAAACGCCAGGTGGCCGGAGCCGGTCGTCATGAGGCCCGCGTCCTTCTGGCCGCGCAGCGTGTCGATCGGGAGCCCCTGCTTGACGCCGAGCGCGATGTTCTCGTCCTTCGCCAGAAGGTACATCGCGTATTTCCCCGAGGCGATCCAGTCGATCATCAGCCGCTCGTCGGTGGAGAAGACCGGCTGGGTTTCTTCGAGGAAGCGCCGGATGAACTTGGGGCCGAGCTCGGGCGAATAGTAGAGGTATCTCCAGGTGCCGATGTTGCCCGCCCACTTGGGGTCGGACATCACGACGCGCCCTTTCCATTTGGGCTCGAGCAGGTCCCACCAGGATTGGATGTCCGCGGCCTTGAGGAGATTTTTGTTGAAGGCGCCCATGCGGTCGTCGACGTCGCCCTGGGCCATGAAGACGGTGCGCTGGTCGGGGTCGGCGTACTGGTGCTTCTTTCCCCACCAGAGCGACGCGTCGCTCACTTCCGGCAGGATGAGCGCCGAGCTCATTTTTTCCAGCAGCCCCGCCTTGTGGTAGACGAGGACCATCGTGCCGCCACCGCCGACCGCGATGTCGACCAGGTGCTTGTCGGCGCGCTTTTCCGCCATGACCTTTTTCGCCAGCTCGCTGCCCTGGCCGCCGTTGAAGTTGAGCCGGATTTTCGGATAGACCTTTTGAAATTCCCTGATCGCCTCGTTGACGCCGACCCGCGCCTGGCCGTAGAGCGTGACCTCGCCTTCCTTTTCGGCGGCAGTTAGAGTCTTTTCCCAATCCTGCTTCCAGTCCGCGTGGAGCCGCGGCGATAGAACAAGGAGGCAGACAAATAGAATGGAGCTTTTGATATAGATCGACGCCATAGTCTCAAGGACCTGCTCTAACGGCGAGCAGCTATCGAGGGTATATCTAAAGTAGGAATACGAGGCAAGAAAAAACGATAAAAATCAAGCAGTTAGTTAAGGTATGAAATGTTTTAGTATTGACCTTTACAATGCAAACACATGGCTATTTTTCTTTGTGCAGCATAGATTCGTATCCCAGGGTTGCCATCACCTCCATGACGCCGCGGCCGCTGCGGATCGCGTCGGCCATCTTCGCTTCGACGCCCGCAACCTTCTCCGCTTCGGCGACGACCTCCGCGGCCCGGGCGCTCGGAATGACGACGACGCCGCTGCCGTCGGCGATCACGAGGTCGCCGGCGTGGACCTGGACGCCGCCGAACTGGATCTCCTCGTTGACGCTGTCCTGCATGATGCGGCCGCGCGCCGTCACCGGCACGACCGCGCGCGCGTAGACCGGGAAGCCCACCTCCCGGCTTTCATCCACGTCCCGGCAGGCGCCGTCGATGACCACGCCGCTCAATCCTTTTAATTTCGACGCGAGCGAGAGCAGGCCGCCCCACGCGGAGACGTCGGGCCGCCCGCCGTTGTCGACCACCAGCACGTCGCCCGCCTGCGCCGCTTCGATCGCCGGCGTGCCCAGATGCACTTTCGATTTTTCCAGCCCGGCCGGCTTGATCTTGACCGTCACGGCGCGGCCGGCGATCTTCGGGCAATGCCACACGGGGCGAATGCCGATCGTCGCGCCGCGGAGCCCGAGGCGGTCGAGCGCGTCGGAAGCGGCGCAGGTGTCGAGCTTGGCGAGGCGGGCTACGAGTTCATCCATGCAATTACCCTCTCTCTAATCCATTCTAATTGGTTCGTGCGGCGCTCAATCGCGCGCCGCCTCGCGGTAAAAACCGAACGCGTCGAGCACCGGCCGGTCGTTCATGACGAAGACGAGCGCGGGCTCGCGCCCGCTGTTGCCGTGCGCGTGCCAGCGCCAGAGCGGCACGGTGAACGAGTCGCCGGCTTCCCACTCGTGGCGCGTTCCGTCGATCGTGGTGAACCCCTTGCCTCTGAAGACGTGGCAGATCGCGCTGCTGGTGTGGCGGTGTTCACTCGTCCGCTCGCCGGGGCGCAGCATCTGCATCTCGCACGACAGCGTCGGCAGCGTGGGGCCGCCGTTCACCGGATTGACGTAGCGGAGCAAAATGCCGTCGTGCGGATCGCCCGGCTTTTCGCCCAGCGCGTTCAGCGCTTTTTCCGTCTCTTCCCAGGGGTAGCGATAGGGCGGCGGCTGGAGCGAGTCGCCGACCCAGGCGGGACGCACGGCGGAAAGCTCGTAGGCGGACGTACGCGCGGCGCGCGAGTGCGGCTGTCGGTCTTTTTCGAAAAGCTCGCCGAAGCCGGCCTGGAGAAATCTCAGGAACGGCCCGTCGGCGCCGTCGAGCCAGACGATCGGCTC
>WNFL01401712.1_pt1 | contig 16577 bp, 13 predicted proteins | sample 5400361 | NCBI WGS metagenome assembly WNFL01 (sample SAMN13153351, study PRJNA577476) | soil metagenome | isolation source: 40 cm soil on Douglas fir-dominated hillslope | place: USA:California | collected 2013-09-17 | reverse complement strand
GAATGCGGGGCGCGTCGCTGCGGCGCGGTCGGGGAAGGACCTGCGCGACAACGGCTGGTTCGTCTTTTTCGCCCCGCGCGACAACCCGGAGATTGCCGGCGTCGTCTTCCTCGAGCACGGCGTCCACGGTCCGAACGCCGCCAGGGTGGCGCGGCATATCCTGTCCACGTTCTACGCGAAGAAGCTCGGCAAACCGCTGCCGCCGCCCCCGACGCCGCAGGACATGCAGTTCGACTTTTCCGATCCGTACGGCCCCGGCCACATGCGGGGAGTCGAGCCCGAAACCGACGAACCCGTCAACGTCACGAACTGAGATGCTCGAACGAAGGCTCTATTACCACATCGACTGGGCGATGATCGCCGGCATCTTCGCGCTCTGCGCGATCGGCCTCGCGCAGATCTTCAGCGCGACCGGCGGCTTCACGCGCATCTACTACACGCAGATTTACGGGATCATCGTCGGCGTGTTCGCGATGGCCATCTGCCTGACGATCGACTACCGATCGATGGCCGACAAGTCGCACTGGATCTACCTCGCGGTGCTCGTGCTCCTGATGTACGTGCTGTTCTTCGGCGTGGTCCGCGGCGGGTCGCGCCGCTGGATCGACCTGGGCGTGGTCAACCTGCAGCCGTCCGAGTTCGTGAAGGCGGCGCTCGCCCTCGTGCTCGCGAAGTTCTTCGGCGAAAGCCGGCGCGGCGCGATCACGCGGGAGGACCTCGCCATCGCGGGCGCGCTCACCGCCGTCCCGCTCCTGCTCGTCGCGCGGCAGCCGGACCTCGGCACCGCGGTCACGCTCATCCCGGTCGGCTTCGCCATCGCGTACGTCGCCGGGATGCCGATGCGTATCATCGGCGTCCTCGCGCTGGTCGGTGTGCTGGTCGCGCCGGTCGCCTGGAAATACGCGCTCAAGGACTACCAGAAAGAGCGCATCTCGACGTTCCTCGACCCCTCGCAGGACGCCAAGGGGGCGGGGTATCAGCAGATTCAGGCCCGGATCACCGTCGGGTCCGGCGGCCTGTGGGGAAAAGGATTCACCAAGGGAACGCAGGGCCAGTTGCGTTTCCTTCCGGTCGCACACAATGATTTCATCTTCTCGGTGCTCGCCGAGGAGCAGGGTTTTGCGGGCGTGCTCGTCACGCTCGGGCTGTACCTGTTCGTGATACTTCGCGCGCTCGAGGCGGCGCGCCTTGCCAAGGATCGCCTCGGCGCGTACCTGGTGCTGGGAGTGCTGGCCAGCTTCACGTTCCAGGTCATTTACAACGTGACGATGTCGGCCGGCCTCGCGCCGGTCAAGGGACTGACGCTTCCGCTCATGAGTTACGGCGGCTCCTCCATGATTACGAATTGAGCGGGCGGGCCCGGATGACCTGCCTCGGGCGGGTCTGAAGACCCGCCCCTACACCGACCATGCTACTGATTGCGCTGCTGTCGATTCTGCTGACGTACCTGCTGGTACGCTCGGCAGAGGTGCGGCCGGCGCACGCGGCATGGTCCTCCTGGAGCTTCGGGCATGACCAAGGAGATGATCATCTCCTCGAGCGCCCACGAAACACGGGTCGCGATCCTCGAGGACGATCAGGTTGCCGAGATCTTCATCGAACGCGAACATCAGCGTGGCGTTGTCGGCAATCTCTACAAGGGCCGGGTGTCGAAAGTGCTGCCCGGCATGCAGTCGGCGTTCGTTGACCTCGGTCTCGAGCGCGACGGTTTCCTCTACGTTTCCGACGTCGTCGCCACCTTCGAGGAGTTCGACCGTCTCGAGACCGACGACGAGGACGCGGCCGGCAACGGCGGCGCCAACGGACGGAGAGGCGGACCTTCAGGTCCGCCTGGCCGCCGGGACCGCGAGCGCGAACGGGGCCCCGAGCCGAAAATCGAAGAGCTCCTGAAGGAAGGGCAGGAGATCATCGTCCAGGTCGCCAAGGAGCCGATCGGGACGAAAGGCGCGCGCCTCACCTCCCACGCGACCATGCCCGGTCGCTTCCTCGTCTTCATGCCGACCGTCGATCACGTCGGCGTCTCCCGCAAGATCGATTCGCGCGACGAGCGGAGCCGGCTCCGCGGCATCGTGCGCGAGTTCCGCGAGCAGCACGGCTTCACCGGCGGGGTCATCATCCGTACCGCCGCCGCCGCGCGGCCGAAGGACGACATCGTCTCGGACCTGAGCTACTTCCACAAGGTCTGGACCGAGATTCGCCAGAAGTCCGAGACCTCGCGCGCCCCGGCGGTCGTCTACCGGGAGCAGAGCCTCGTGGCCAAGCTGTTGCGCGACCTGCTGACGGAGGAGTACTCCGCCATCCGCATCGACAACGATCAGGAATACCGGCGCGTCTACGAGCTGATCGAGCGCATCATGCCGCCGCTGGCGCCGAAGGTGAAGCTGTACAACAAGGAGTACCCGATCTTCGAGGAGTACGGCGTCCAGGCGGAGATCGACCGCGCGCTCCGCAGCAAGGTGTGGCTCAAGTCCGGCGGATCGATCGTCATCAACCAGACCGAGGCGCTCGCCTCGAGGACACGATTCTCAAGACCAATCTCGAAGCGGTCAGGGAGATCGTCCGCCAGATCCGCCTGCGCGACCTTGGCGGCATCATCGTCCTGGACTTCATCGACATGGAGGAGAAGAAGAACCGGCAGAAGGTCTTCCAGGCGGTGGAGCAGGAGCTGCGCAAGGATCGGTCGCCGTCGAAGGCGCTGCAGGTCTCCGACTTCGGCCTCGTGATCATCACGCGCAAGCGCGTCAAGCAGAGCCTCGAGCGCGTGCTCACGGAGCCGTGCCCGTACTGCGCGGGGAGCGCCGTCATCAAGTCACGCTCGACGATCTGCTACGAGATCCTGTCCGAGGTGAAGAAGATCAGCGCCGACCTCGACGGCCAGAGCCTCGTGCTCCGCGTGAACCCCGACATCGCGCACGCGCTGAAGGACGAAGAGCGCGCGGTCTTCAAGGACCTGAAGCAGTCGATTGGACGGGAGATCGCGGTGAAGCCGGATGTCCAGCTTCACCACGAGCAGTTCGATCTGATGGCAGTCGGATAATCTGCCTGGCTAATAGCCGCAGCGGCCGTTCGTGTACACCCGTATCGTCCTGGTCGACGGCTGGCTGCTCGTTCCCTCCCTGTCCTCGATGACGAGCCTGATATCCATGCTCAGAAACCTGTCGCCGTTCGAGTCGGTGGAGGTGCTGCGGCCCTTGAAGAAGTCGCACTTGTCCTGGATGAAGACGTCGCCCGTCTTGTCCGTCGTCGTGCTCCGGTTGTTGCTGCCTGAAATCGTGTACGTCCAGTTGTAGAACCTCGGGAAGCCGCCCGAGGTGGTGGCGTCGTACGTGCAGTCCAGGTTCGCGTCGTCGTCCTTGATGACGCACGCGTCGGTGCCCTTGGGCCCCGAGATGGTGAACCGCGCGATCGGCGGCGAGATCGTGACGCGGACGACCTGGTTGATCGCCACGCTCTGATACCGCGCTGCGACTCGGCGACCGTGGTCGTCTCCACACGGAATGTCGCGCTCGTCGACCCCGACGGAACGGTGACGCTGCTCGAGGCCGGCCGCGCGACGTCGCGGTTCGAGGTGGACAGGTCGACGGTGATGCCTCCGCTCGTGGCCGCCGTGGTGAGGGTGACCGTTCCCGTCGCCTCCTGCTGTGACTGAACCCTGGACGGTGAAATCGAGAACGTCGAGAGCGCAGGCGGCGCCGGCGGTGGAGCAGGCTCGGGTGCCGGCGCTGGAGCGGGTGCCGGGGCAGGCGCCGGTGCAGGTGCGGGTGCGGGCGCGGGCGCCGGCGCGGGCGCGGGCGCTGGACTCGGCGACGGCGTCGTCGGCGAGTTGTTGCTGCCACACGCGACCACCAATGCCAGGATTAGCGCGACAAGACCGGCACACAGAACGTGCGTTTTACGCTGCATGAAGCTCCTCATCTGTGAATGCAGGGCTGATTCAACCGGCGCTGGGCTCGCCACCGGAGATATTAATGCAAATTCACAATTGACGAATCGACGAATTTACGACTTCGAATTTTCAAGTTGACGATTCAAACGCGTCATTTCGTCAACTCGTCGATTCGTCAATCATCACCGGCGTCCGATTGAGATGCTGCCGCTGAACGCGCGCAGGACGAGCAGCGCGCTGGCGTCGCCGAAGGTCCCGCGGATCGCGCGCGGCGTGGCGGCACCGCGTCCGTTGCCTTCGCCGCCCCGGCCGCGGCGGGTGATCGGAAAGTCGGATTGGACGCTGCCGCTGAAGCTGTTCGCCTGCACGTCGAAGCCGGTCGAGCCCGACAGCAGGAGCCGGACGTCGCCTGAGTGCGAGATGAGCTCGTAGCGGCCGCTTCGCGCGAGCTCGCCGGCGTACTCGACGTCGCCGCTGACGGCGCGCGCCATCAGTCGATCGGCCGTCGAGTTGTCCACGCGCACGTTGCCGCTGACGGTCGTCAGCTGGATCGCGCTGGCTGTGAGCCCGCGCACCGTGACGTTGCCGCTGACGGCCGACGCGGTGGCGAATCGATCGGCCGACGCGTCCACGAGGTCGATGTCGCCCGACACCGTCCGCAGCGCCTCGACGCGGATGCCCGTCGCGCGAATGCTGCCACCGGTCGCCCGCACGGAGACGCTCGCGTCGGCGGGCACCGTGATCGTGAAATCGACCGACCCGGGGAAATTCCGGGGACGGGGATAGGACGTGCGGATGTCGATCCGGTTCGCTTCCTCGACGACCTGGATGTCGATCATCTGCAGCAGCGCGCGCGCCGCGTTCTGGTTCGGCCGCTCCACGCGCTTGACGGCCTCGATGGTCACGTCGCGTCCGCTGCCCGCCGTGATGACGATGTTCCCGTGGAGATTGACCAGGTCGAACGCGCCGTTGGCGTCGAGGTGCGAGGTCCTCGAGAACCGTTCGGTGACCTCGCCTGCCCCGAGCGCAGTCGAGGGGCTTGCCCCGAGCCCCGTCGAGGGGGTCTGCGCGCCGGCCGGAAGCGCGCCGGCGAGCGTGGCCACGACGAACACGAAGACGCGGGCCCGCTTCATTGATTCAGTTCCTTCGCGGCGCCGGCCGCGTCATCGGAAACGGTGTCCGCGTCCGCGGCGAGCGCGACCGTGTCCTGCAGGAGCGCCACCTTCGTATCCAGCGCGTCGAGCAGGCTTTCCTGCGCAAGCGCGTTCGCGGGCTCGTCGGCCAGCGCCGCCCGGCTCTCGCTGATGGCGCGATCGAGCACGGCGAGATTCTGCTTCAGCACCGCGCGCGTGTCTGCATCGAGCGACGCGTCCTGCGACGCCGCGAGCTGCTCGAGCCCGGCGATCGCCGCCTCGTACGGCTGCTCGGCAGGCGCGGCCTCGGGCTCCGCGGGCGCGCCCACCGCTTCCTGCGGCGCCTGCGCGGGTTCCTGTTTCCATGCGAGCCACGTCGCGCCCGCGATCAACAGCGCAAGCGAGACCGCGACCGCAACCGGCGCCCACGACGGGAAGGCGTCGGCGAGCGGACGCCGCCACCAGGGCCGCCGCTGCTGCTCCGCGATTGACGCCGCGACACGCGTCCAGAGCCGTGGGGGCGGAACATGTTCCTCGAGCCTCGCGGCGGCGCCGCGAATGCTCGTGAAGTCGGCGACGAGCGCCTGGCAACGGGCGCAGCCGGCAAGGTGGCGTTCGAACGCCGCGAGCCGCGCGTCGCCGGGAAGGCCGGACGCCCTCGCGCCGTCGACATAGTCGCCGAGCACGTCTTCGTAGCTCTCGCAGCTCATCGTCTCAACATCGCCCGCAGCTTCAGGCGGGCCTTGTGCACCTGCGATTTCGAGGTCCCCTCCGAGACACCGAGGATCCCGGCGATCTCCCTGTGCTCGAACCCTTCCACGTCGTGCAGCAGGAACGCGGCGCGCGAGCCGGGCGGCAGCGCGCCAATGGCCTTTTCGAGGTCCATGCGGCTGACGGCCGCGGGCACCGCCGGTGCCGGCGCCATTGGTTCAACCGTGCCCTCGTCATCCAGCGAATCGGTCGCGCGGCTCATCTTTGCCTGGCGTCCGCGCAGGTGATCGAGACAGTGGTTCATCGTCAGGCGATACAGCCAGGTGCCGAGCGTCGATTCGCCGCGGAACCCGGCCAGCTTCCGATGCGCCTGGAGGAACACCTCCTGGAGCAGGTCCTCGGCGTCCTCCACGGAGCCGATCATGCGCACCACGAGGCTGAAAAGGCGCCTGGCATGCTGGCGATACAGCTCCTCGAACGCGTCCGCATCCCCTGCCCGGCACCGCGCGGCCAGCTCGAGGTCGGCGGTTCTCACGTCTCCTGGCTGGTTAGACGGGGACCGACCGGCCCGGGGTTGTCGCGGAATGGTTCTTGTTTCACATATCGTCTCAGGAGGGAATCGGATGGCAACGTTCCGCCGGAAGGCAGCCGAACAGGAAATCAAGGGAGTTGGACAGAAGGTCAAGGGCGTGGCGCAGGAAATCGCCGGCCGCGCCACGGGCAACAGCGACCTTCGGGCACGAGGAGAGGTGAATCAGGTCGCGGGCCATGTTCGCAGCCGCGCGGGCGAGGCTGCGCGGAAGATCACCTCGGCCGTCAGCCGCGATAAGTCGCGCGGCCGCCGCTAGGCGGACCCGAGGGCCCGCTTTTACCTCGGCTACGCGGGGTGGGGCGCCATCGCAGCCGCTCGAAGGCGCGAATCCGTCCCATCCCGACCTCCACTCCTTCGACACGCAGCAGTTCACGCTTGATCTGCAGGTTACCGCCGTAACCGCCGAGCGCCCCGCCCGCCGCTATCACGCGATGGCAGGGGACGCCCGGATCGGTGCAGGTACGCATGATGTTGCCGACCGCGCGCGACGCCCGCGGTTTCCCCGCAAGCGCGGCGATGTCGCCGTAGGTCGCGACGCGCCCGGGAGGAATCCGGCGCACCGCCGACAGCACGCGGGCGCGAAACTCGCTCAACGGCCGACGATGATCCTGGCGCGCAGCGTGAAGCCGCCGAGGTCGTGCTCGTCGTAGACGGTGGCGACGCTCGTCGGTGAATCGCCGAACGCGTTCCGCGCGGCGGCCCATTGCGCATCGACCCCCGCGGCGAGCCATCGCCGAAGAGGGACCTCGGCCCCCGCGAGCAGGTGAAAGCCGGTGTGGGTTTCCTTCACGTCTTCAGTCTCGGTGGCGTGCTCCGACGTCTCGACGTAGCGATACCAGGTGGGCCCCCCGCCCACATAGGGCACCAGGCCACGCGAGCGGAGGCGATATCCGAACGTCAGATCGAGAGGCGTCACCGTGATCGTGTCCTTGACGTTGAGCGGGAACACCTGGTTGTCGAAGACGAAGACGCGGTGACCGTCGCGACGAAAGCGCTGCGCGCCGAGCGACAGGAAGAACTGCTTTTCGCCGAACTCCACGCCGCCGCCGAACACGGGTCCCGACGACTTGCCGAGGATCGCCTTGAAGCTCTGCGTCGCGTTGAAGACCGTGAAGCCGAAGTCCCCGAAGCCGCGAACCGACACCTGCGCGCCGGAGGCGGGCGGGAGGAGCAGCACGAACGCGAGCGTGGCGATCGCGGCGCGCGTCATTGCGCCAGCCCCAGGCCGCGCAGCGCCGCCCGCGGATTGATCAGGCCGAAGCCGTATTGATCGTCACGCCCGGCCGGCCCGAGGTCTGTCGCGAATTTTTCCATGGCTGCCTCGACCGCCGCCGGGCTCGTGATGCCCTGCTGCATCAGCATCGCCGCCAGCCCCGACACGTGCGGCGCCGCCATCGACGTGCCCTGGAACGGCAGGTAGGCGAACACGTCGAAGCGCGGCGGACCGTATCTCGCCGGGCCGAACGCATAGGTCTCGACGAAACCGAGGTCGTAGGTCTGCTGGAAGATGCCGCCCGAGGTTCCGCCCGACCGCTGGTTGCCGCCCGGCGCCGCGAGCTCGACATACGACCCCGTGGTCGAGTAATACGCGCGCTGCCGGTCGCGGCCGATGGCGCCGACGGCCACCACCCCCTGAATCGAGTTGGCATAGGCCGCGGGCCATTCCGTCGGGTTCCCCTGCTCGAAGTCGTTGCCCGCCGCGATCGACACGAACGCCCCGTGCTGCGTGGCGTAGATGAGCGCCTCCTGCAGCAGCGGGCTCGGCGGGCCGGAGCGGCCGATGCTCATGTTGAGCACCTTCGCGCCGCTGTCCACGGCGTACCGCACGCCGCGCGCCACCACGTCGTCGGTCCCCTGGAACGGGGCGCCGAAGATGTCATCCCACAGTGAGTCGATCACCTTCACCGGCATGATGCGGACGTTGAACGCCATCCCTGCCACGCCGATACCGTTGTTCGTCAACTGGCCGACGGTGCCGGTGACATGGGTCCCGTGGCCGTCCATGTCCACCGGGTCGGTGCCGTTCCAGATGAAATCGCGCGGCGCGACGAATCGATCGGGCCCGCCGAGATCGGGCGCCGCCGCAAACGGCACGTCTATCGGACCGAGCGCGGGAAACGTGAAGATGGTGGCCCCAAGGCCGCCGCGCCACGTGCCCGCGTTGAACCGCAGTACCTCACTGCGATACGCGACCCCGCTGTCCACGACGGCCACGACGATTGACGATGCGGCGCCGGGATTGAGGTCCCATGCGCGCTCCATGTCGATAGTCGTGTAGTTCCACTGCTGCGCGAAGAGCGGGTCGTTGGGCACGAACATCGGGTGCATGCGATACCGCGCCTGCGCGTACTCGACATCGGGCTCCTGCGCCAACGCGGCCGCCGCCGCCTCCGGATCGGCGTTCTCGTCGATCGTGACGATGTTGAAATCCGCGTAGGACGGCGTATCCATCGTGGACGCCCCGACCCGGTCGATCATGATCCGCTGGGCGGCCGGCGCCGTCCCAGGACGGAACTTCACGGCGATGCTGCCGCGCAGGTAGGGCACACCGGTCGCCCCGATGGTCACGTCGGTGGGGTACGGGCGAGGCGGGCGAGGAGGATCAGAGATACGAATGCCGGTATCGATCCCGGGAGCCGCAATGTCGGACACGATCGCGCGGAACCCGGGAGCCGCGTCCTGCGCCGCGACGACACCGATGGCGAGCGCGACGATCGCCAGGACGCCAGCTGTCTTGGAACGAAACATCAGGGCCTCGAACGAAGGTGGGCAGGCAGGGGATTTCAATGTTACTGCAGGTGTGACAGCGGATCGATGCCGTGCTCCGCCGGGTCGAGCGGCTTTTCGATCGCCGTCGCCTGCTCGTCAGTGGCCTCCCACAGGTTGATCTCGTAGGGCCGCTCGAGATCCACGCCGTCCCGGCCGCGCAGCACCTTGATCCGCGGGCGGTGCGGGTCGGGGGCGTACGCCTTGATCACGACCGCGATCTCGCCGGTCTTCAAACGGACGAGGTTCCCCGCCGGATAGATCCCGACGAGCTGTGCGAACCGGCGCACCAGGTGCTGGTCGAACTGCGTGCCGTCGTTGCGCTGGAGGACCGCGAGGATGCGATCGGTGGGGAAGGCCTGCTGGTAGGCCCGCTGCGATCGCATCGCGTCGTAGACGTCCGCAATGCCGCACATCATGGTGGCGAGGTTGAGCTGGCCGCGCTTGACGCGGTCCGGGTACCCCGTGCCGTCGAGCCGGAGGTGATGCTCGAAGGCGACGATCGGCGCCAGCGTCGGCATCTCGGGGGTGCGCCGGAGAATCTGCGCGCCATCGACGGTGTGCCGCTTCATGATCTCGAACTCGCGCTCGTCGAGCTTGTCCGGCTTGTTGAGGATTTCCGTGGGCGTCTTCACCTTGCCGATGTCGTGCATCAGCGCCGAGAGGCCGAACTCGCGCAGCAGCGCGCCCTCGATGCCCTTGACGCCGCGCGCCTGTCCCATCGTCAGGATCGACACGTTCACCATGTGCGTGAAGGTGTAGTTGTCGTAGTTCTTGAGCGCGGTCAGCGCGAGCAGCGCGGTCCGGTTCTGCGCGACGGCCTGCGCCAGCGAATCGACGATCCCGCGGCCGGCGTTCGGGTCCGGCTTCCCTTCGGCCACCGCCGTCTTCCACAAGCGCTCCGCGACCGTGACCGCATCGTCGTAGAGACGCTTGATGGTCGCCATGTCGCCGGCGGGCGCGTCGACCTTCTTCTCCACCTCGAGGCGGCCGACACGAATGTGCTTCAGCGCCGCCAACGCGGAGACCCGGTCTGGATCGGCGGCGGCGAGCGTCTGAATCAGCTGGGTGAGCTCGGCGCTCTCGACACCGCGGGTGATCGCGATGCGCTCGACGCCGGCCTGTTGAAGGCGCCTCATGAGCTCGCCCATGTTCTCCGCCGCGCGCGGGACTGGAATCTCCCCGACGACGAGGTCCTCGCCGACGATGCCGATCGCGAGGGTGGCCGACGTGGCGTGAATGACCGCCAGCGATTCGGCGAGCGCCGCGATGTTGCGCATGACAATGGGGTGACCCGTGGCGTAGAGCTGCGCGCTGCGGATGGCCGACGCGAGCTTGCGCACCAGGTCGTCGGCAGAGCGCGCGCGCTGGATCGAGCTCATGCGAGCTCCCTCGTCGGCGCCGGCGCGTACTTTTTCGCCGCCGCGCGAACGCCGCGGCTTCCGCGCGAGGCCGCCTCCTGCAGCACGGCCAGGGTTTCCGGCGCGCCGATGTGGCGCAGCGCCGCTGCCGCCGCGTGCCGGAGCGCGGCGGTGCGGAACGGCGCCCACCATTCGCCCCGGTAGAGGATGTTGCGCAGGGTGCGCGTCGATTCCTTGTGCGCGGGCAGGCTGCCGAGCGCCTCGATGATCTGCGCGTGCACCGACACCAGCTTGCCGCGCGGCGAGGTGTGATTCAGCACGTAGCAGAGCAGCGGGATCGCCTTGTCGTCGCGCTGGCCGATCAGCTGCTGCAGGATCGTGTCGCGCGACGCGGCGCCGCCGACGAGCGCCTTCTCGAGGATGGCGAACGCTTCCTCGGTGCCGATCTGCACGATGGCGCGGATCGATTCGCGCTGGACCTGCGGGTCGGCGTCGTCGAGCATCGACGCGAGCTCGGGAAGCGCCTCGCGTCCGCCGAAGACGCGCATCAGGTCGATCGCCATCCGCCGGACGGCCGGGTTCGGCGAGTTCTTCAGCTGCTCGACGGACTGCCGGCCCGCGGCGCCGAAGCCGAGCAGCAGTTCGCGCAGGTGGCGGATGGCGCGGCTGTTTTCCTCCGCGGCGAGCGCAATCGCGAGCGGCCGCACCACCGACGGTCCGAGCGTGTGGGCCAGGCGGCTCAGCGGCTCGACGTCCTCGGTCTTACGCAGGTGGAAGACGATGTGGCGGACGATCTGTCCCGCAGTGAGCTTCGTGACGATCGCCTCCGCGGCCGGGCGCAGCGCGGCACGCCCTTCCTCGCCGCGTTCGGCGACGAGCAGATCGAGCAGCGTCTGCGCCGTCGCGACGTCGGCAAGCAGCGTTCTGCGCTCGACTTCGCCGGCCGCGACGGCGGCAATGGCCTGCCACGCGTCCGGCTCGGCTTCGATGCGCAGCAGGTCCTGGATGAGGGCGAGGTCGAGGCCGCGGATCGCCTCGTCGCTGACCGAGTCGCGCCAGGCCTGCAGGCGCTCTTCAGGGTCTTCGTTCGAACGTTCGACTTCAGTGGCCTGCAGCCGCGTGCTCGACAACTCGCGGCCGTACTCTTCGGAAACGAACGGCTTGTCCGAGTACGACATCAGCAGCTGGGCGGCATTCTGCCAGAGATTTTCGAACCCGGCCTCGCCCCCGAGCGGCGACTGCGCCGCCGTCTCCTTCGCGACGTCGAGCAGCCGCTCCTTGCGCTCGGCTTCGGGCACGAGCGCCTCGAAGGCGAGCGCCAGCCGCTCGCTCGCGCCGTGCTCGGCGACCACGGCGTTGCCCACGAAGCTCGCGATGGTGTCCTCGCCCATCTGCGAGATGACCGTCGCCGCCAGTGACGCCTCACCGGTGTCGGTCGGCTCGCGCGCCTGCTGGATGAGCGAGAGCATCATCTCGGGCGTCATGTGCGCCGCCGAATCCGCAATCGTCTGCGTCACCGCCGACTGGTCGAGCTCGCCGCGCGCCTTCAGCCGTTCGATCGCCTTTTGAATGAGGCCGAGCAGCGCCGCGGCGCGGGCGCCTATCGACGCGGCGCCCGCTGGCGCCGACTGCACGGCCTGCAGCAGTTCCTTGAACCGCTCGGGACTGTCGAGCGCGCCGATGACCGCCTCGAGCGTCCGCTCGTCGATGGCGGCGCTCGTGTCCCCCTGCAGGCAGAACTCGATGATGCTCTTCCACGCGGCGCCCTCGCTGCCGCTGCGCTCGCGCAGCACCTCGGCGTAGTCGATCTCGCGGATCTCGAAGTGCGCTCGCCCCGACTCGGCCCACGCCTTCGAGATGCCGCCATCCGCCATCAGTTCCTCGGTGGTGCGCGAGAGCAGCAGCAGAAGCGTTCGCCAGTCGGTCGCGTCGGCGTCGCGCTCGATGCGCAGCTCGCCGACCAGGCGTTCGTGAAGCAGCTCCGCGAACTCGCCGAGCGTCGGGCAGCACCGTGATCGTCACGTCGCCTTCGGCGGTGAGACGGCGGGACGCGTTGACGACGCGCCCCAGCGCGCCCGGGATGGCCGGATGTGTCGCCGGGTAGAGCGACACCGATCGTGCGGCGGCCTTGCACGTGCGCGCGAAGTCAGCCAGCGCCGCGCTCTGCTGCGCGGACATGTGCTCCGCTGGTGCCGGGGTTACCATGTTCTACAGCACCGTCAACGGATCCAGCTCAATCGTATCGGGATCCACCGCCTCGACGACGGCCTTCGGGAACGTGCCGCGCGAGTCGCGTTCCCACGTGTTCACGAGGACCTCGCTCTCCAGCCGTCCGCCCTTCGAGTCGAAGATGATCTTGACCTGCGGGCGGAACGGGTCTTCCGGATGTTCCGCGGTCACCACGCCCACTTCATCCGAGCTCAACCGCACGATCGTGCCGATCGGGAACAGCCCCATCAGGTTCACGAAGCGGCGCAGCAGCACCTGGTTGAACGCGGGATTGCCCTGTTCGCCCATGATCGATCGGATGCGCGCGGTCGCGAGCCCTTCACGATAGGGCCGGTTGCTGCGCAGCGCATCGAAGACGTCGGCGATGCTGACGATCTGCGTGCACAGGTTCAGCTTGCGGTGGCCGATGTTCTCCGGGTAGCCGCTCAGGTCCTGCCGCAGATGATGCTCGAAGGCGACGACGGGCGCGAGCGCCGGCATCTCGGGCGTCCGGCGCAGGATGTGCGCGCCGTCCACCACGTGCATCTTCATGATCCCGAATTCTTCTGCCGTCAGCTTGCCCGGCTTGTTCAGGACCTCGAGCGGCGTGTTCACCTTGCCGATGTCGTGCATCAGCGCCGCGAAGCCGAACTCGCGCAGCAGCGGGCCCTCCAGGTTCAGCGCGCGCGCCTGCGCCATCGCCAGCGCCGCGACGTTCACCATGTGGGTGAACGTGTAGTTGTCGTACTTCTTCAGCGCCGTCAGCGCCATCAGCGACGTGCGGTCCTGCGTGACGATGTTCGCGAGGCTGTCGATGATCTTGCGGGCGCTTTCCGGATCGGGCTTGTCGCCCGACTTCGTCTGCTGCCAGAGCGATTCTGCGGACGAGACCGCGGTGCTGTACACGCGGCGCGCCGCCTCGATGCCGAGCGCGTCCTGCGGCGTGTCCTCGACCGAGAGCTTGCCGATGACCACGCGCTTGACGCCGCGCGCGGAGAGCCGGTCGAGCAGCGGCGTCTTCGACCGGCGGTCGGCGAGCTCGCCCAGAAACGCCTGGACTTCCGGCGCCGTGACCCCGCGATGGAACGTGATCTTCTCGATCTCGCGATCCCGAAGGCCGCGAACGAAGCCGGTGAGCGAGGCGGAGCCCTTGCCGAGCCGCGTGTCGTTGACGACCACATCGTCGCCGATGAACCCGACGACCAGAAAGGAGGCGTCGGAGAGGTGCGCCGTGCACGAGGAGGTGAGCGAGGCGATGGAGCGCTGCACCAGTGGATGCTGCGGCGCGTAGAGCTCGGCGGCACGGAGGCCCGCGGCCAGCCGTCGAACGAGCTCGTCGGGGTTCCGGCTCATGCCGGCGCGCCCTTCTCCTGGATGACACGGCGGAGCAGCCGGTCGCCCGTCCGCGCCGCCTCGGCGAGCGCCGACGTCGCCCGCGCGGTCCCGATGGCGGCGAGCGCGTCCACGGCGGCCCCCTTGAAGGCGCGCGCCTTCTTCCGGGCGAAGAACCTCTTGCGGCGCATGATGGTCGCGACGGCGGCGACCGCGCGCTCGTCGCGCAGCTGCCGGACGGCATCCAGCGTGTCGAGCACGGTCTGGTGGTCCTGTCCGAACGGGTCGCTTTCGCTCAGGATACGGCTGAGCATCGGCACCACTCGTGGATCCTTTTCGGCCACGAGCGCCTCGACGACAGCGGCCCGTCCCGCGCCGGACGCCGCGCGAAGCGCCGTCTGGACCGCCCTGGCGGCCGCGGGGTCGTCGATGCCGGCCAGCGCCGCCACCGCCTGGCGCAGGACGCGCGGGTCGCTGCGCCGCAGCAGCGTCTGCAGGGGGGCGACCGCGTCGGCGCTGCGCGTGGACCCGAGCAGCGCCGCGGCGGTGCGCTGCACGAACCACCGGCTGTCGTCGGCCAGCGGCGCGATGTAGTTGACGCCGGCCGCACCGAACCGCTGGGTCAGGTCGCGCGCGCGCGCGAACGCCGGCGTCTCGGTTTCGCTCTGGAGGACCGGGTGCAGCGACCGGATGGAGATGGGGCCGATCGATTCGCAGCTCTCGATGAACATCGCGAGCGTCGGCTCGTCGAAGTCGCTGAGCATCGACGCGGCCTCCCGCAGGGCGATCGACTCGCCGACCGTGGTGAGCGCCGCGCGCGCCGCCGCCGGCGCCACCTTCCCTTCGCTCGCCTTTCGCAGCTCCCGCAGGACCAGCGCCGAGTTCGAAAAATCGCCCGACAGCAGGAGATCGTCCACGAGGATCGACATGTCGCCGGCAATCTCGACGGCGCGGTCCTCGTTGGTCTCGATGCGCAGCAGATCCGTGATCAGCAGGACCGAGAGCGATCGGACGTTGTCCTGCTGGAGCGATTCGACCCACTCGGGCAGCTCCGGCGGCAAATCGTGGGAGGCGAACATCTCGCTGCGGCCGACGGCCCCTTCGAGCGACGCCTGGTACGCCTGCGACACGTAGGGCGACTCGTCGTAGGTGAGCAGCAGCTCTTCCATCGAGTTCCAGACGGCCTTGAACTGGCTGCTCCGCCCGAAGTCGTGCTCGCTGAGCAGGGTCCTGGTCATGCGCAGCACGCGCTGCTTGCGCTCCGCGTCGGGCGCGATGGTGTCGAAGATGCGCGCGAGGCGCGCCGTCGCCTTGCCGTCCTTCGACAGGGCGGTCGCCAGCAGCTCCGCCACTTTCTCGTCGTCGAACGACTGCGCGAGCCTGGTGACGATCGGCGTCTCCTGCATCCCCTCGTCGGTCTGCATGATCTGCATCACGACGTGAGGGTCGAGCGACGTCGTCGCCGCGGCGACGTTCCGCATCATCTGGGGCAGCTTCTCCGGGTCCATGACCGTGACGATGCTGGCGAGGTGACGGAAGGTCGCGAGCACGATGGCCGCCTGCGTGGTGATCATCGGCGAGCCGTCGATGTTGCACTTCGGCGCCGAGACCGCCGCCGCGAGCTCCTTGATCTCGAAGGCGTTCCCCGCGATGTCGAGCAGCCGCTGCTGCTGCACCGAGTCGAACGTGGTCTGTCCCTCGACGATGGCGTTGACGACCGAGCGCCAGATGTCGTCGCGCCGTTCGACGTCGTGCTCGATGTCGCGGTCCTCGAGGATCTTTTCGTAGTCGATCTGGTCGATGGCGATGGAGGTGTGCGGCGCCGCGTCCCACGCTTTCGCCGGCCCGCCCGACGCGCGCAGCTCCTCGGTGTTGCGCGACAGGAGCGTCAGCAGCGCATGGAGCGCCATGGGCTCCGGGTCGCCGAGAAAGGTGACCTGCAGGAGGTCGTGATCGTGCAGGAGCCGGGCCGTTTCGGTGACGGCCTGGTCGTCAGGGAGCGGATAGCCGGCGACCAGCAGCGTCTCCGGCGTGACGCCGAAGGTGAAGGCGGCGCCCGCGACCGTCTGGCTGATTGTCTCGGCCAGACGCTTGACCGACGCCGACACGGTTGGATGCTCGGGCGGGTAAAGGGTCCAGTTTCGCGCCGCGGTGGAAAGCGCGCGGGCCAGCGCAATCGATTGACGCGTCAGCTCCGGAGACAGGATCGCCTGAGTCATCTGACCGAGTACGATTATTGAATAAAATGCCGTCTTCATGCGCGCCGTTGACGTAATCGCGAAAAAGCGTGACGGCGGCACGCTGTCGCGGGAGGAGATCGAGTTCTTCGTCAACGGGGTCAGCCGCGGGACGCTGCCCGACTACCAGGCCTCGGCACTGCTGATGGCCATCGTGCTCCGCGGCATGACGATCGACGAGACGTCGTGGCTGACCGACTCGATGGTCAACTCGGGCAACCGGGTGGACCTGTCGGACATCCCCGGCGTGAAGGTCGGCAAGCACAGCACGGGCGGTGTCGGCGACAAGGTCTCGATCGTGCTCGCGCCGCTCGCGGCGGCGTGCGGCGTCATCATGCCGAAGATGTCGGG
>WNFL01151910.1_pt1 | contig 16577 bp, 25 predicted proteins | sample 5400361 | NCBI WGS metagenome assembly WNFL01 (sample SAMN13153351, study PRJNA577476) | soil metagenome | isolation source: 40 cm soil on Douglas fir-dominated hillslope | place: USA:California | collected 2013-09-17 | reverse complement strand
AGGTTGTCGAGCTTGCCTTCGGCGCGCAGGACCTCGAGCGTCCCGTTTTCCTGCACGGCCACGCCCGCCGAGTCATAGCCGCGGTACTCGAGACGCCGGAGGCCACCCATGAGAAGGGGCAGCGCCTCGCGTGGCCCGACGTAGCCGACGATCCCGCACATACCTAAACGAGCTCCTTCTCGGCGACGCGAGCCAGCATCTCCGCGGTGCTGGACGCGAGGGCGGAGTTCTGGGCCTCGACCGTGATCCGAAGAACGGGCTCCGTGCCGGACGGCCGGACCAGGAGACGGCCCGTCGATCCCAGCGTGGCTTCCGCGCTCTGCTTCGCGGATCGGAAGGCGGCGTTCTCCTGCCACTCGCGGCGGCGCGCGGCTTTCACGTTGCGCGTCACCTGGGGCCAGAACTGCATTTCGTCGGCAAGCTCCGCAAGCGTGCGCCTCTCCGCGCGCATGAGGTGCAACACCTCGAGCGCGGTGAGGATGCCGTCGCCGGTCGTCGAGTACTCACGAAAGATCACGTGTCCCGACGATTCGCCGCCGAACTGCGCCCCGAGACGCTCCATGGCTTCCCAGACATAACGGTCGCCGACCTGCGTGCGCTCGAGCCGAACGCCGTCGCGAGCGAGCATGTGCTCGAGACCGCCGTTCGTCATGACCGTGCCGACGAGGATCTTCGGGTTCAGCTTGCCGTGGCGGATAAAGTGGCGAGCCACGAGCGCCAGGACGAAGTCGCCATTGTGTGCGCGGCCACGTTCGTCGATGACGATCACGCGATCGCCGTCGCCATCGAACGCGAAACCTGCGTTGGCTTTGTTTTCCACGACGAGGCGCTGTAGCGCCTCGGGCGCGGTCGCGCCCGAGCCGTCGTTGATGTTCTGGCCGTCCGGCTCGTCGAAGAACGAGAGGACCTCCGCGCCCGTTTGCGCGAACACTGCCGGCGCGACGCGATAGGTCGCGCCGTTCGCGCAGTCGAGCGCGATCCGCATTCCGTCGAGATGAGGCGCCTTGGAGACGAGGAAGCTCTCGTAATCCTTCACCAGTCCGCGCGAATCGCCGACGAGACCGATGCCACCCTCGGTCGGCCGAGGGAGCGTGTCGTCGCCGGTCATGAGCGCCTCGATCCGGTCCTCGACGCTGTCGGGAAGCTTCTGCGCCCGGTGGTCAAAGAACTTGATGCCGTTGTCGGGCGCTGGGTTGTGCGACGCGCTGATGACCGCTCCGGCGACGAATTGATCGGTCTTCGCGAGGAAGGCGAGCCCGGGCGTCGGAACGTGGCCGACGAGGCGAACCTCCATACCCACCGAGCAGAGCCCGGCGGCGAGCGCGCTCTCGAGCATGCGGCCGCTCCGGCGGGTGTCGCGGCCGACCACCACCGAGTGCCCCGGACCACCCAGGACGTGACCTGCCGCCCGACCGAGCCGGAGGGCGAGCTCCGGAGTGAGGTCGAGATTGGCGACTCCGCGAATGCCGTCCGTGCCGAACAGCCTGGTCAATCGGCTCCTAACTACCTCGTTCGTATGGTGAGCGTCACTCTGGTCGGTTGCACGGTTTGGGCCGTCGTCCCTGTGGGCGTCCGGATGACCACGTCGACCTGATAAGTGCCCGCTCCCTTGCCCGTCGCGTCGACCGTCGCGGTGACCTGTCCCGGCGTGATCCCCGAGAGTGCGGGTACGGGACCCGCCACGACGATGCTGATGGTGGGCGGATCGAACTCCGCGACGAAACCGCTACCCAGACCAGTGACCTGCACCGCGGTTATGGGGAATGAACGGCTTCCAGTGAGCGGCGCGACCGAGACCGTAATGGTCGCCTGCGCGGCCTTGACGAGCGAAGTGCCGTCGGCAGGTTGCAGGAGCGCGACCTGGAACGTCCTGTCCGCGCTGAGCCCGCTCACGTCGATCCCTGCTGTGGCGACCTGGTCGATCGCGCTCAACGCGGCACTTTCTCCGCGCACCGTGACGACGGTCGGGTCGCTCGTCACGCGGGTGATCCAGTAGCCGGTCGCGACGGCGCCACGCACCGCGGGCACGACCGGGACGGTGCGCGTCGTCGCGGTGGGAAGAACGGGCACCGTGAGCTGAACCACCGCGGGGTCGACGGTGAGTCCGTCGATCGTCGCGCCCGACGCATCGACCGCCCGCGGCTGCACGCTCTGCACGAGATCGGTCACCGCGTCGCCGAAACCAACGGTCGCGTAGAGCGCCGCGATGCGCGCGACCTGGCTCGCCGCGCCGCTGACCCGGACCTGGCTCGGCGTGATCGCCGGATCGCCGGCGAACGTTCCCACCGGCGGACTGTTCGCGAAACGCGCTTGCACGGCGAGGTCGCGCGATGTGATCGGCTCGATGCGCACGGTCACCGTCGCCGGCGAGATGCTCTCCACCTTCACGTCGGGTGTCGCGACGACCACGCGCACGGGTACGTCCTGCGGGTCGGCGTTGTGCACGTCGGGCAGGTCGAGGATGGCGTGAAGATCGGAGGCTACGACGTTGGCGAGCGCGGCCGGGGTGCCCCGAAGCCTGACGCCGACATCTCCGAGCTGACCCTGGAGCACGTAGCCGGCAGGAACCGCCTCGGGCCGCTCCACCGCGACGCGACCGCCGTAGTCCTGAACGATCTCGGTCGGCGGAGCGCTCACGAACGTGACGATCCAGAAGATCACGGCGATGAGGACGGCGGTGAGCTTCAGCGGAAAGTCGGCCGTCGCTACGCGCCCGAGGTCTATGCGGCGCCGCGGCAATAGCGGCCGCGCCGGTGCTGGAACACGCGCCACGGCTAGGACGCCTTGCTGCGGAACGGAAGCGGCTGGACCCGACTCCGTAGGAGCGACGAGAGGACGCGCCGCAGCCGCTCCTCGTCGAGCGCGCCGATGATCCGGCCACCTGCGGCGATCGAGATGGCCTGCGTCTCCTCCGACACGACCACCACGATCGCGTCGGTCTGCGCGCTGATGGAAAGCGCCGCACGGTGCCGCATCCCGTAGCGGTGCGCGCCTCGGTCGGTGCTCTCCTCCAGCGGAAGAAGGCACGCCGCCGCGAGGATCTGCCCCCCGCGGACGATCACCGCGCCGTCGTGCAGCGGCGAGCGCGTCATGAAGATCGACGCCAGGAGCTCCGCTGTGAGCTTGCCGTTCACCGGGACACCGGTCTCGCTGTAGTCCTGAAGACCGGTCGTCCGTTCGAGAACGATCAGCGCGCCGTGCTTGGCCTCGCTGATGAGCAAAGCGGCGCGAACGAGCTCGTCGACGATGCCTTCGAGCTCCTCCTCGCTCCCCGGCGCGAGCAGGCGGTTGAGCGGGCCGAGCTGGCCGATCTGGCCGAGCGCGCGCCGCAGCTCAGGCTGGAAGACCACAACGAGCGCGACCAAGGCGACGGCGAAGAGAGCCTGCAGGAGGAGCGTAGTGAGGGTGAGGTGCAGCGATGTCGCGACGAAGTAGATGAGCACGAGGACCATGACACCGATGAGAAGCTGCACCGCCCGCGTCCCGCGGATGAGAAGCAGCACGTAGTAGATGAAGACGGCCACGATGAGAACGTCGAGGACGTTGTTCCAACCGAACGGCTGGCCTCTGGTGAGGATGTTGCCGAGATCGCTGATCCACTTCTGGATGGCTTCCATCAATCAGTAAGCGCCAGGGCCTCGACCTCCGCGGCAAGGTCGTTGCGTCCGTCCAGGAGCAGCGCTCGTGCGAGCAGCTGGCACTTTGTCTTGGCGGCCTCCCGTTTGCCGAGCGTACGGACGACGTCGACGAGCAAACGTTGCGCGTCATGATTGGCGATACCTGCCGCGATCAGCTGGAGAAGCAGGTCGGACGCCGAATCGACGTTGCCCTCTTTGATGGGCCATCGCCGCCGCTCGTGGGTCCCGCGTCGCGAGATAACGCGCCGCCGCCGCTTCGACCGCCTCAGGGTCGACGTCGGCCTTGGGCTCGCCGTTGTCGGGCGCCGCCATCCAGCTGTCCGGAACAGGCTCGGGAAGCGGCTCGGGAATCTCCTCGACCGCTGCCTCGGTGGCCTCCGGCTCCGCCGCTACGTCGGGCTCCGCGACCGCCTCGGCGCTCTCCTCCGGCTCGTCACCCATCTGATGGTCTGCATTCCAGCTGCGGATCGAGGGCGTCGGCACGGTCGCCCACGGATCGTTCTCGAGCGTTATCTCTCGGACGTGCTGGTCGGACGATGTGCTTCGCGAAGGCGTGACCGGTGGCGGCGCGGTCCACGGATCGTCGGACATGCCGCTGCTCGCCGGTGCGGGCGGCGGCGTGAACGACGGCGCGGGCTCGACCCGTGGCATCGTCGCCCACTGATCCGCGGCCTGCGGTCGGAGCGCCGTGCCGCCTTCGCGATCGGAGAAGCGCGTCGTCTCTTGGGCAGGCTCGTCGACTTCGCATCGAGCGTCGACACGCCGGAGACGCCGCGTAGCTGGCCCTTCGCCCACGCGACCTCGTTCTTTGCGCGTTCGGTCTCGCCATTTTCGCGCAGGTCGCGGATGAACCGCGCGTATTCCTGCACGGAAGCGTCGGTGTCGCCGGTGAGCGCGAGCGCCGCCGCGAGACGCCGGTGTGTGGTGAGATCACCCGGGTCGAGCGTGACCGCCTGTCGGAGCAGACCGATGGCGCCGGACCGCTCGCCCGACTTGATGAGGGCGGCGGCGCCTTCGCGGAGAACGCGCAGCGATCCCGCGCGGTCTTCCTGTTCGAAATGCACCTTCGCGAGGCCGCGATAACCGCCCTCGGCGCCCGGGAACTTGTCGACCAGGTACTTGAAGCTTTGCTCGGCCTGACGCAGTCGCCCCTGCTCGAGGCTCTTGAGACCTTCTTTGAGAGCGACCTGGTAGTTGAAGTCCTTCGACGCCATGACCCTAGTTTGCGCTCCGATCGCGCCTTCGGGCTAGCGCTTCGTGAACTGCGGCGCCTTTCGGGCGCGCTTGAGACCAGGCTTCTTCCGCTCCTTGGCGCGCGGGTCGCGCGTCAGCAGACCGGCCTTGCGCAGCAGCGGAAGGTGCTCGCGGTCCACCTGGAGGAGCGCGCGCGAGATGCCGTGCGCGATCGCGCCGATCTGGCCGCTCACGCCGCCACCTTCCACCTTGATCATCGCGTTGAAGCGGCGCGCGGTGCTGGTCACGGTGAACGGCAGCAGGGCCTGGTCGGTCGCGCCGTCGCGGGCGAAGTAATCGTCGAGCGGCTTTCCGTTCACGACGACGGCGCCTTCACCGGGTACGAGCCGGACGCGAGCGATCGACGTCTTGCGACGACCGGTGCCCTGGAAATATGGCAACGCCTTCATGATTCGGACTCCTTACGCATCGGCTCGGGTTTCTGGGCTGCGTGCGGATGCTCGGCGCCGGCGTACACGTGAAGCTTGCGCGACATCTGCTCGCCGAGCCGGTTGCGCGGGAGCATCCCGCGCACCGCGCGCCGGACGACCTCCTCGGGTCGGCGCGCGCGGAGCTGCTCGAGGGTCTCCGACCTGAGGCCTCCGGGATATCCGGAGTGCCGCACGTAATTCTTCGCCTTCAGCTTGTTGCCGGTGACGCGAACCTTCGCCGCGTTGACGATGATGACCGGGTCCCCGGTGTCGAGGTGCGGCGTGAAGATCGTCTTGTGCTTTCCGCGGAGGATCGCGGCCACTTCGGTCGCGAGGCGTCCCAATACGACGCCGTCCGCGTCGACGACGCGCCAGCTCCGTGTGACCTCACTCTGCTTCGTTGCATACGTCTTCATTTCTTATTCATCCGCCTCGTCAAGCTCTCGTTCGTCTTTTGCCTCACCGTATTCGACCGCGATCAGGCACAACCCGTTCGCCGGTGCGCTCGGACCCGCCAGTGCTCGGTCGTTGCCATCAACGATCCGCTCGAACGTGCGTGCGTCGATCTTCCCACGCCCGACCCAGAGGAGCGTCCCGACGACCGCGCGGACCATTCCACGAAGGAACGCGTCCGCGGTGATCTCGAAACGGAGACATGGTCCCTGCTCGCACCATGTCGCGCTCCGCACCGACCGAACTCCGCCCGGTCCCGCCGCGAACGACGAGAAGTCTCGGCGCCCCACGAGTCGTGTGCTCGCGTCTCGCAGCGCCGCGACGTCGAGTGGGCCGGCGATGTGCAGCTCGCGGCGCCGCTCGAGCGGATCGCGCTCGATCGCGTGCCGGATCCGATATTCATATGTCCGCCCCGTCGCCGAGAACCTGGCGTGGAAGTCCTCCGCCGCCGGCTCGAGCGCCGAGACCGCGATGTCCTCCGGCAGGAGGGCGTTGACCCCCCGGCCGATCGTCAAACCGTCCAGCGCGCTCGCCGTCCGGAAGTCGATCACCTGCCCGCTCGCGTGGACTCCGGCATCGGTCCGTCCTGCACCGGTGACCCTCACCGCCTCGTCGCACACCTTTGAGATCGCCCGCTCGAGCTCACCCTGTACGGTGCGCGCATTCGGTTGCACCTGGAATCCTGCGTAGCTCGTGCCGTCGTACGCCACGCGCGCCTTCCAGTGCGGCGTTTAGGTCGCTGCTCCCTTCGCCGTCTTCTTCTTCTTGGTCGCGGTCGTCCGTGCCGCGGCCTTGGCGTTCGTTTCGGCCGTCGACTCGTCCTTCGCCGTTGACGCACGCCTCCGAGGGAGCGCGAGCCTGCGGCGGGGCTTGGTCTCCTCCGCGCCGTCGGCCTTCGCGGCCGTCGGCTTCTCGGGCGCGGGCACGAGCTCGAGGAGCATCTGCGGAGCCGAGTCGCCGACGCGGCGACCGAGGTGCGTGATGCGGACGTATCCCGACCCGCGGTCGGGCCACCGGCCCGCGAGGTCGCTGAAGACCTTTTCGACGATCACGGGCTCGGGAAGCCAGGCGAGCGCGCTACGGCGTGCGCCGAGCGACCCGTCCTTTCCGAGGTTGATCATCTGATCCACGAAGCGACGCACCTCTTTGGCCTTCGCCTCGGTCGTCTTCACACGCTCGTAGCGAAGCACCGACAGGGTCAGGTTGCGGAGCATTCCGCGCCGCGCGCCGGTGCGTCGCCCGAACTTGCGCTCGTGGACCTTATGAGGCACTAGCGCTCCTGACCATCGTCGCCGTCGTTCGTCGTCGTGTCGTTGGTCTCGGTCGTCTCGAGTTCGGTGTCGGTCTCGCCCTCGTCCTCGGCGAGCGGCTCGTCGGTGCCGATCGACGATTCGTCGCGGATCGGCGCTTCGATGAGACCGCGGGCGGCGAGGCGCTCCTTGATCTCGTCGAGCGACTTCTTGCCGAAGTTGCGCATGCGCAACAGCTCGTCGTCCGGGGTCTGCAGCAACTGGCCGACCTTCGTGATGCCGTGACGCTTCAGCGAGTTGAACGCGCGCTGCGGCAGGTCGAGGTCCTCGATGGGCATGTCCGCGATGGCGGCCGGCAGCGCCGACCCATTCGTGCGCTCGGGCTGCGCGAGCGCGGTCTGCGACCGCGTGAGCCCGGCGAAGAGCGAGAACTGCTGCACGAGGATCTGCGAGCCTTGCGCGACCGCGTCGTCAGGGGTCGTCGTGCCGTCGGTCCACACCTCGAGGATGAGCCTGTCGTAGTTCGTGACCTGGCCCACGCGGGTGCTCTCGACGCCGAAGTTCACCTTCTTGACGGGGCTGTAGAGCGCATCGATGGGGATCACTCCGATCGGCAAGCCCTCGCGGCGGTCGGCCGAGTGGAACCCGCGTCCCGTCTCGACCGTGAGCTCGAGCCACAGCGATGAGTCTGGCTCGAGCGTCGCGATCTTGGCCTCGGGGTTGACGATCTCGATCTCGCTCGTGGTCATGATGTCCGCGGCCGTCGCCTCGCCGGGACCGGCCTTCTCGAGGGTGAGCGTCACCGGCTCGCTCGCGAACGAGCGGAGGCGGATCTGCTTCAGGTTGAGGACGAGCTGTACGACGTCCTCCTTCACACCGGGGATCGTGGAGAACTCGTGGGCGACGCCACGCACGCGCGCGGCGGTGATGGCGGCGCCGGGCAGCGAGCTCAGGAGCACGCGCCGCAGCGAGTTGCCAAGGGTCGTGCCGTACCCGGGCGGGAGCGGCTCGCACGCGAATTTCGCGTATCGCTCGTCGCCTTCGATTCGCTCGATCTTGGGGTACTCAAGCTCTACTAGGGTCATGGCTTCGGTTCCTTCCTGCGGGGCTAGCGCGAGTAATGCTCGACGATGAGCTGGGTGTTGACCTGCGCTTCGATCTGATCGCGGCTCGGCGCCGCAAGGACCTTCGCGGTGTACGCGTCGGGGTCGACCTCAAGCCAGCCCGGGCGCGTCTGCGTCTTTGCCCAGGCCGTCATTTCCTTGAAGTAGTTCGAGCCGCGGCTCTTCTCGGTGACGGCGATGGCGTCGCCCGCCTTCACTGTGAAGCTTGGCGTCTTGGTCTCGCGACCGTTCACGGTGATGTGGCCGTGGGTCACGAGCTGCCGCGCCTGCGAGCGCGACTTCGCGAAACCGGAGCGGTACACGGTGTTGTCGAGACGTGTCTCCAGGTTGATGAGGAGCGTCTCGCCCGTGGCACCCGTCACTTCGGCGGCGCGATCGAACGTGTTCTTCATCTGGCGCTCGAGCACGCCGTACATGCGCCGCGCCTTCTGCTTCTCGCGAAGCTGAAGCGCGAAGTCGCTCACCTTGCGGCGGCGCTGCTGGTGCATGCCCGGTGGCGACGAGCGCTTCTCGAAGGTGCACTTGGTGAAGCACTTCTCTCCCTTGAGAAAGAGCTTCATGCTCTCGCGACGGCAGATCCGGCAGACCGGACCGGTGTATCGAGCCATTAGACGCGCCTCCGCTTCGGTGGCCGGCAGCCGTTATGTGGGATCGGTGTGACGTCGGTGATTGCGGTCACCTCGAGGCCGGTCGCCTCGAGCGCGCGGATCGCCGCCTCACGTCCCGCTCCGGGGCCGCGCACGAACACTTCGACCACCTTCAGGCCGAGGTCGAGCGCCTTGCGCGCGGCGGTCTCGGCCGCGACCTGTGCCGCGTAGGGCGTGCTCTTGCGCGAGCCCTTCCAGCCGGCGGCGCCGGCCGACGACCACGCGATCACGTTCCCTGCGGGGTCGGTGAGCGAGATGATCGTGTTGTTGAACGACGCCTTCACGTGCGCGGCACCACGCGGGACGACGCGCTTTTCGCGACGGCGACGCGGCTTCGGCTCGGCCGTGCCCGCGGCTTCCGCCTCGGGCTTCTCCGCCTTGTCCGCGCCCTTCTCGGGCCGCTCCTGCTTTTCGGATTTTCGCTCTTGCGCCATTAGGTCTTGGACACCGCCTTCTTTCTTCCGGCTACCGTCTTGCGCGTTCCGCGGCGCGTGCGCGCATTGGTGCGCGTGCGCTGCCCGCGAACCGGCAAGTTGCGCCGGTGACGAAGACCGCGGTAGCTGCCGATCTCCTGCAGGCGCTTGATGTTCAGCGCGATCTCCCGGCGGAGGTCTCCCTCGACCGTGAAGCCGCGATCGATGATCTCGCGGATCTTGGCGACCTGAGGCTCGGTGAGGTCGCGCACTCTCGTCGCGCCCTCGATCCGTGCCTGCTCGAGCACTTCCTTGGCGGTCGTGGCGCCGATGCCGAAGATGTAGCGCAGCGATACGTCGACGCGCTTTTCGCGCGGGATATCGACGCCAGCGATTCGAGCCAAAGCTCTAGCTCAATCTCCGGCTTCGCCGGGAGACACGCTCACGGCTGGCCGGCTCGCTCGTCGCGGCAAAGCCGCTCCTCGCTCGGGTCATCTCTATCCCTGCCTTTGCTTGTGCTTCGGCTCGGAGCAGATCACGAGGATCTGCCGCTCGCGCCGGATGATCTTGCATTTGTCGCAACGCTTTTTGACTGACGCGCGGACCTTCACTAATACCTCACTCGCCTTGTAATGCGTCCCCGTTTTAGGTCGTATGGCGACAGCTCCACGAGGACCTTGTCGCCCGGCACGACCCGGATGAAGTTCATCCGCATCTTGCCGCTGATGTGTGCCAAGACCGCATGCCCGTTCTGGAGCTCGACCTTGAACATCGCATTCGGAAGGGCTTCTGCGACCGTCCCCTCCACCTCGATGACCTCTTTGTTGCTCGGTTTACTCGCCATCTGCTCCAGACACAGGTTCACCCGCGGCATCAGCCCACGGGAGGTAACAGTGTATCAAGACCGGCCAGTTCCTTTCAATCATCGTCGTCAGGCCGCCACCGCGGCGCCCTCGCCGGCGCGCGTCAACACGACCGGCCCGGCGGCCGTGCACGCCAGGGTGTGCTCGAAGTGCGCCGAAAGGCTGCGGTCTGCGGTCACAACGGTCCATTGGTCGCCGAGCGTCCGAGTCTCCGGGCCCCCGATGTTGACCATCGGCTCGATCGCGATGCAGAGGCCCTCGCTGATCGGAGGGTTGGGCTGGCCCTTCGTGGGCAGGTAGTTCGGGACCTGCGGATCCTCGTGCATGGCGCGTCCGATCCCGTGCCCGACGTAGTTGTGGACGACGCTGAACCCCTGGCCGCGAACGAACTCCTCGACCGCGGCGCCGATGTCGCCGATGCGCCCGCCCACCTTCGCAGAGGCGATCCCGATCCGGAGCGCCTCCTCGGTGGCCTCGATGAGCTTCGCCGCCTCTGCGGAGACCTTCCCAACGGGGACCGTGATCGCGGCGTCGGCATGCCAGCCGTCGACGATGGCGCCCGCGTCGATCCCGACGATGTCGCCCTCGCGAAGCTTGCGCTTGGGCGATGGGATGCCGTGGACGATCTCGTTGTTCAGGGACGTGCAGATGGTCGCGGGATACGGCGGCGTGCCGTAGCCGAGGAACGAGCTTGCGGCGCCGGCCTTCCGGAGGATCTCGGCGGCGGCTCGATCGAGCTCGGCGGTCGTCACGCCCGGGCGCACCGAGGCGCGGCATGCGTCGAGCATCGCGGCCACGACGAGGCCAGCCTCGCGCATCTTCGCCATCTGCGCCGGCGTCTTCAGTGTGATCATTCGGCTGCCTCGCGAAGGCGCGCCGTGATCTCCGGAACGCTTCCGATGCCGCTCACGCGCTTCACCAGCCCGCGGTCCTCGTAGTACGAGATGACCGGACGAGTCTGCTCCTCGTAGACCTCGAGGCGGTTCGCGATGATCTCGGGTGTGTCGTCCGCGCGGTGTTCCGCGGTGGCTCTCCCGTTCAAGCGCGCCACGAGCTCTTCGCGCGGGGCATCGAGCAGGAGCACCGCGCCCACGTGGCGGCCCATCTCCGCGGAGAGTTTTTCGAGAGCTCTTGCTTGCTCGACCGTGCGCGGGAATCCATCAAAGAGGACCCGCGTCGAGGGTGAGATGTCCTCGAGCTTCGCGCGGACCATGCGGATCGTCACGTCGTCGGGGACGTATTCGCCGCGCTCGAGGTAGCCCTTCACCCGGCGTCCGAGATCGGTTCCGCGGCGGATGTGATCGCGGAAGACCTCCCCGGTGGAGAGCTGCACCCACCCGTTCTGCTGAGCGAGGCTCTTCGCCTGCGTGCCCTTCCCCACCCCGGGGGGACCCATGATGATCAGGTCGCCACCGGTGCCGCGGGTTCCCACAAGGTCAGCGGCGGACACGCTCTCCGTCACTAACGGATGAATCCCTCATAGCTTCTTTGGAGCAGCTGCGCCTCGAGCTGCTTCATCGTCTCGACGACGACGCCGACGACGATGAGGATGCTCGTGCCGCCAAGCCGGAGCGTCTGCACCGACGTGATGTCGCCGATGAGCGTCGGCATGACCGCGACGAAGCCGAGGAAGAGCGCACCCGCGATGGTGATGCGGGTCACGACGCGCGAGAGGAACTCGGCCGTCGGGCGGCCCGGCCGGATGCCGGGAATGAAGCCGCCGTATCGCTTGATGTTGTCCGCGACGTCGTTCGGCACGAACGTGAACGCCGTGTAGAAGAACGTGAACGCGACGACGAGCACGAAGTACAGCAAGTTGTAGATGATCGGGTTCTGGAAGGCGGCAACGATGCTCGTCGAGAGATTGCGCAGCCACTCCGTGTCGCTGGTCGTGAAGTACTGCGCGATCTGGCTCGGCAGCAGCAGGATCGAGATCGCGAAGATGATCGGGATGACGCCGGCGCTGTTCACGCGGAGCGGGATGAAGGTGCTGCCGCCGGAGTACATCCGCGTGCCGCGGACGCGCTTGGCGTACTGCACCGGTATCCGCCGCTGGCCTTCCTGGATGAAGATGATCGCGGCGATCACGAGGACCGCGATGACGGCGATCGAGACGAGCGCGAGGACGTTCTGCTGCACCTGAAGGGTCTGTTCGACCGTGTTCGGGAGCCGGCCCACGATGCCCGCGAAGATGATGAAGCTGATTCCGTTCCCGATGCCGCGCTCGCTGATGAGCTCGCCGAGCCACATCAGGATGATCGTGCCCGCGGTGAGCGACGCGAGGATCGATAGGGTCGGCGCGAGGTCGTTCGGCCCGAACGCGTTCAGCACGCCCTGGCGCTGCATGAAGACGGCGACGCCGATGCCCTGGAGCAGCGCGAGCGGAACCGTGAGGACGCGGGTGTACTGGTTGATCTTGTTCCGGCCGTACTCGCCCTCCTTCGAGAGGCGCTCGAGAGCCGGGATGGTCTGGTTGAGGAGCGTCATGATGATCGACGCGTTGATGTAGGGGTTCACGCCGAGGGCGACGATCGAGAACCGAGCCAGGCCGCCGCCTGAGAAAAGATCGAGCAGGTTGATCAGCTGGTTGTTCTGAAGGAGCGCGTTCAGCTGGTCCTGGTTCACACCCGGCAGCGGGACGTGCGCGAGGAATCGGAAGACCAGGATCATCCCGAGCGTGAAGAGGATCTTGTTTCTTAGATCTGGGGTGCGGAGCGCGTCGATGAGCGCTTGGAACATGCCCATGCGCTAGACGCCGGGGCCCCTCGCCCCGTCAGGGGCCCCTGCCCCTGGGGCGATGATGACGATGGAGCCGCCGGCGGACTCGATTTTCTGGCGCGCCGTCGCGGACACCGAATGCGCGTGGACCTCGAGCTTCGTGTCGATGACGCCGTCGCCCAGCACCTTGATGCGGGCGTCCTTCTCGATCAGGCCCTTCGCGGCGAGCGTGTCCGGCGAGACTTTTCCCTCGGCCGCGTACTCACCGAGGCGTCCGACGTTCACGGCGACGAAGGTCTTCCGGAAGCGGTTCTTGAAACCGCGCAGCTTCGGGACGCGCATGTGCAGTGGCGTCTGGCCGCCTTCGAACCAGCCCGGGATCCCGGGACCGCTACGCGCGAGCTGGCCCTTCGTGCCCTTGCCCGCGGTCTTGCCCTGGCCCTGCGACGTGCCGCGACCCAGACGGCGGGGCAGCTTGCGTGAGCCACGGGGCTTCGCGATCTCGTGCTGGCGCATCAGCTGGCCTCTTTCTCATCGGTCACGTGGATGAGGTGAGCGACGCGGCGGAGCATTCCGCGAAGTGATGGCGAGTCGTCGTGCGAGACGACGTGTCCGGGACGGCGGAGGCCGAGGGCCGACAGCGTCTGCTTCGCACCCTTCTTCTCGCCGATCGCGCTCTTGTGCTGGCGGATCTCAAGGCGCGTCACGAGGCCGCCTCGGTGGACTGACGGGCCTCGCGCGGCGGCAGGCCGCGCATCTGGCGCACGGTCTCGGCCGAGCGCAGCTGCGAGAGCGCTTTGATCGTCGCCCTCACCACGTTGACCGGGTTGGTGCTTCCGAGCGACTTCGACAATATGTCGCTGATCCCGGCGGATTCGACCACGGCGCGAACCGAGCCGCCGGCGATGACCCCGGTGCCCTTCGACGCTGGACGGAGAACGACCCGGGCCGCGCCGAAGTCTGCAACGACCTGATGTGGGATGGTGCGATCGACGAGCGGCACGAGCATCACGTGCTTCTTTGCGTCCTCGCGCCCCTTGTTGATGGCGCCCGGGACCTCATCCGCCTTGCCCAGACCGGCACCGACGTGGCCGCGGCCGTCGCCCACGACGACGATCGCGGAGAAGGAGAAGCGCCGACCGCCCTTCACGACCTTCGACACGCGGTTTATCTGGACCACGCGCTCGGTCAGCTCGAGACGGTTCGCGTCAATTCGTGGCATCAGAACCTCAACCCCGCGCTTCGGGCTGCGTCGCCCAGCGCTTTGACTCGCCCGTGATAGCGGTACCCACCGCGATCGAAGACCGCCTCGTCGATGCCCTTTGCCTTCGCCTTCTCGCCGAGCATCGCGCCGACCGTCTTCGCCTGCTCGCTCTTCTTGCCCTTGCCGTCCTTCGCCTCAACGCTCGAGGCGGCGACGAGCGTCTTGCCCGAATCGTCGTCGATGAGCTGCGCGTAGATGTGCGTGATCGAGCGGAACACGGCGAGCCGCGGGCGGCCCGCGCTGCCGCGCACCTTCTCGCGCACGCGCGAGTGGCGCCGAGTCCTGTTCTCGAGTCTCGTCTGCTTTGGCATCTTTAAGCCTTCGCCGCCCCGACCTTGCCGGCCTTGCCCGCCTTGCGGCGGATGTACTCGCCGGCGTACTTCACACCCTTCGCCTTGTACGGGTCGGGCTCGCGGAGTCCGCGGATCTTCGCCGCGACCTCGCCGACCGCCTCTTTGTCGATGCCGGAGACCTTGAGCTTCTGCGGCGTCTCGACCGTGAACGTGACGCCGGCGGGCGGGTCGATCTCGATCGGATGCGAGAACCCGAGCGCGAGCGTGAGCTTCTTCCCCTGGAGCACCGCGCGGTACCCGGTCCCGCTGATCTCGAGGTCCTTCGCGAATCCGGTGGTCACGCCGGTGACCATGTTCGCGATCAGCGTGCGGGTGAGACCGTGGAGCGCGCGATTCTGCTGCGAGTCGTCCGCGCGCTGCACTGCGATCTTGCCATCCTCGCGCTCGATCTTCATGTTGTCGTGGAACGTGCGCGTGAGCTGGCCCTTCGGGCCCTTCACGTTCACGGTCTGGCCGTCGATCTTGATGTCGACCCCGCTCGGGATGGCGACGGGAAGCCTTCCGATCCTGCTCATCTCGCTACCACACGTACGCCAGAACCTCGCCACCGAGGCCCTTGCGCTCCGCTTCGCGCCCGGTCATGAGACCGGACGAGGTCGACACGATGGCGACGCCGAGGCCGCCGAGGACGCGCGGCATCTCGTCCTTCCGCGCGTACACACGCAGGCCGGGCTTCGAGATACGGCGCAGACCGGCGACGGCGGGAACCTTACCGACGTACTTGAGGCGCAGGACGAGCTCCCGCGCGTTTGGCTGTTCGTATCCCGAGATGTAGCCCTCGTCGCGCAGGATGCGCGCGACCTCTGCTTTCATCCGGCTTGTGGGGATCGACACCGTCTCGTGGCGCGCGACCGCCGCGTTGCGGACGCGCGTGAGGAGGTCGGCGACCGGGTCGTTCGGCATCCCGATGCCCTTCGGTCGCGCCTTCTTCGGAGCGGCCGGCTTGCGAGCGGGACGCTCGGAGACCGCGGCCTCCGGAGCCTGCTCGCGCATCGCTGTCATCTCTTCGGTCAACACCAAACCCCCTGTTACCAGCTCGACTTCGTGACGCCCGGCAGCTCGCCGATCAGCGCGCGCTCGCGGAAGCAGATCCGGCAGAGGCCGAACTTACGCAGATACCCGCGCGGCCGGCCGCACACCTGGCAGCGGCTGTGGCTCCGCACCTTGAACTTCGGGGTGCGCTGCTGCTTCAGGATGAGGCTTTTCTTCGCCATCTTCTGTCTCCTAGGTTGCGGTCCGGAACGGCATCCCGAGGCCGCGCAGCAGTGCGCGCGCCTCTTCGTCCGTCCTCGCCGTCGTGCAGATCGTGATCTCCATGCCGCGCAGGCGGTCGATCTTGTCGTACTCGATCTCCGGGAACACGAGCTGCTCCTTGAGACCGAGCGAGTAATTGCCGCGCCCGTCGAAGCTCTTGTCGGGTACCCCCTGAAAGTCGCGGATGCGCGGGAGCGCCACGGTGACGAGCTTCTCGAGGAAGTGCCACATGCGCTCCCCGCGGAGGGTGACCTTCAGCCCGATCGGCATCCCGATGCGGAGCCGGAAGTTCGAGATCGCTTTCTTCGACTTCGTCACGATCGGCCGCTGTCCGGTGATCTTCGCGAGATCGCCGGCCGCCCTTGGGGACCTGCATGACATTGCCGTAGCTGAATTGCTTGCGCAGCTCGTCGCGGACCGCCGTGTCGTAACGCTCTTTCAACACCGCCGTCACTTCGGCTCATGCTCAATCTCTCGGCTTCGCCGAGGAGACTCGCTCAGGGCTGTAGGTGCTCGCTCGGCCCGGCAAAGCCGTGTCTCGCTCACTTCGGTTCCTCCACGACGATGGCCTCGCCGCACCGCTTGCATACGCGCTCCTTGGTGTCCTCGTCGCTGCGGTGCGCGACACGGGTCGGCTTTCCGCAGTGCGGGCACACGACCATGACCTTCCCAAGGCCGAGCGGCATGGGCTGCTCGATGATCCCGCCCTTCTGATTCTTCGCCGGGTTTGCCTTGGTGTGGTGCTTGGCGATGTTGACGCCGGCGACGATCACGGTCAGATCGCGCGGGCGTACTTCCTGCACCCGACCGCGCTTCCCGCGGTCTTTGCCCGCGATGACCATCACCTCGTCGCCCTTGCGAAGGCGCATGCCTGCCATTTAAAGGACCTCCGGCGCGAGCGAGACGATCTTCATGAAGTTGCGCTCGCGAAGCTCG
>WNFL01443604.1_pt3 | contig 16582 bp, 12 predicted proteins | sample 5400361 | NCBI WGS metagenome assembly WNFL01 (sample SAMN13153351, study PRJNA577476) | soil metagenome | isolation source: 40 cm soil on Douglas fir-dominated hillslope | place: USA:California | collected 2013-09-17 | reverse complement strand
CCATACAGTCTGGATGGTTCCTCCTCGTCTCGACCCAATCACGGGCCTCACTCGCTACCATCCTGACGGCCTAGGTATTCCTCCCGAAACCGAGGCTTCTCACTTCACTCATATCCTGGAGCCATATGCACACAAGAATGGCATCTCGATCCTGGAGTTCACGCAAGGGTACAACGATGGTACGATCAAAGAGCCCGAGCTGGACGAGTACTTCGTGCACGATCGCGCTGTACGTGAGAGTGGGCACGACACCACTTACCGTTTCGAGAAGAAGTGTGCCCACCTTGCGACGATCGACCTGAACGCCCTGCTGTACAAGTACGAAGTGGACATTGCAACTGCGATTCAGACGCTCGGTGGGGAGCTGTCCCTCGAAGAAGACTTCGCGTTTTCGCCCTTCCCGCCTGCCGCAGAGAGCGTGTTCGGCGACCTGCCGGGCGTCGAGCGCAGCCTCAGCCGTGTACAGACAGTGGACGAGTGGCTCGCTCGGAAAGACTGGCGCGAGGGACGGATCAACAAGTACCTCTGGAACGAGGGAAAGAAGCTCTACTTCGATTGGGATACCGTTGCCAATGCCCAAATGCCCTACGAGTCCGTTACGGCCTTCTGGGCACTTTGGGCCGGTTGTGCGAGTGAGCAGCAGGCATTTGATGTCATGAGCGAGGGTATAAAAAAGTTTGAGGTGATTGGCGGACTCGTCAGTGGGACTGAAGAGTCTCGCGGCCGCATTTCGTTGGATCGTCCGAATCGACAATGGGATTTCCCGTGAGTCAATCTTTGGGTGCTATAGGGAGCTGTGTTTCTGATAGGTTTGTATAGTTATGCTTGGCCGCCACATCAGATCATGGCCTGGGTCGGACTTGAGCGCTATGGTCGTCTTGAAGACGCTCAACGATTGGCGTACCGCTGGCTATATATGATGACCACCGCGTTCGTCGACTTCAATGGTGTCGTTCCTGAAAAGGTCAGTGTTGCTCCAATCGTAATGAATATTAGATCTGAGGGTCTTTCGACAGTTCGATGCTGTAAAGCTCTCTCACATGGTGGACGCCGAGTATGGAAATCAGGGTGTTGACTTTAAGATGATACCGCGTGAAGGATTTGGGTGGATGAACGGTACGTCATGAGTGACTCCGTAGGGACCATCGAGTTTCTGATTCTCTGGTGCTTTAGCTGCCTACCAAGTAGGATTGACATTTATTACTGAGTCGATGAGACGTGCTCTCAACTCCTGCGTTTCGCCCGAGAAGTATTTCGCCAAAGATCGTGTCAACGAGGCGGTTCAAGTGCCCGTACCGGCGGAAAGCTACGACCCTCTCGACCTTGCTTTGGAGGCTATCATGGGGTGAACGGTAGCAATGTTTTGTTTCCTGCATTTGCTTGGGACTCTGATGATTGTTTGATATTTACGGGTCTGACACGTTGTAGGTTGTATGCGGTCCGTATTTGCAGTAGGAGCAGAGGATAAGCTAATAGTCTAATCTCGTTTGGCGTCTTGGGGGTGACATTGGTGGTGAGGGATAGTTGTGAACGTACAAAGTAGAAATATGAGGCACATGAGCAAACCATAACACCTTCACCAGTAGCACCTTCACCAGGTGACCCCTGGCACCTGCAGGGCACGAATAATCCCCCCGTGTTGGATTCCAATCTCTTGTGCACACTGATTTCGACCAATAACTTTTCCATTGAAGAAGTACACCATCTCCTTCCGATCACACCCTATATCCATCTCAAATCGATTGAAAGCCTTGAAGATTTTAGTCCGACGTCGGAGTTTGTATTGTTGTTCACGTGTGATAGAGTCGGATGCGCAGAATTGGAGGACGACAACTATTCAACGGGGTCAGGGGTGAGAGTGAGAAGAATGAAAGTAAAAAAAGTGGGCATTAGTGCCTACTTATTAGTTCGTCCGGGTCTTGGATGGGGGAGGGACTGGGAGATGTCGGAGGCTGCTCCTCTTCATCTGCTGCGGTGACAGACCCAATCTCCTCTATTACTCCTATTTCATCTTCAGTCTCCGAAGATGGAGGCTCGTGCTCAGACACGCAAGGCTTGCATTCGGTCTTTGGTGATTGTGTGGGCCTAGGGACGACCGTCCCGCCATCCTCATCGATCTCTTCTTTATCGACATAGACGACTCGCATGATAGGTACGAGGCACTCCCAGGCGTCGGGATATATTTGTGCTTTCTCCCCATCCTCAGCGACGCATGAGAGAGCGAGCACGTCGTCCTGAGCATACTTGAACACTCGACGAGCTTTCTCGACTGCTTCCTGTCCGTGGAGGTGGTACGTTTGGGGCATGCGTTAATTAATGTAATGTCAGAAAGAATCAATCAACCTGCGGTTCAAACGGACCCCGTAAGTTGTCGGGCATGGCACCCAAAAACGCTTCAAGGCTCTCTGGAGCACAATGGGCTTGGCCCCTACGATGTTCGCCATCCTGTGGCCGCAGCAATAGAGGGTAGAGATTGGCCAAACAAATTTGGTGGCGCTCAGGTGCATGTGCTCATTTCATCGTACGCATACATGTTGCAGTGTGTGACCACGCGTGGCCATTACAAAGTTCTTTTGACGAATTTAGTTCAACGATCATAATTATTCAAAAAGTAGTCAAACATAGAACAAAGAACCGAAAAGGGGCGTTATCGTCAAGGTTTGAAATGAGACAGAGCCAGGGGGTCTTATACGTGTGGTTATCTGGAGAGTGCTCTCCAGGCGTCAGAGCGATGAGAAACGGGGGATATTTGGAACTGCTTTCAAAAATGAGCATGAGCATCATTGTCATCGTCAACACCCACTATCTTCTAGAGAAAGCAGAAAGCAACTCTTCCCATGAATTTGTTGCGCCGTGCGTCAGACGATGACGCACTTCTTGCTCTTGACTCTCACACCACTCAAAAGTGCAGCACGAGTAGCATACTGGAAGACCTCTCTCACACCCTCACCGGTACGGGCGGAGCATTCGAGGTAGTGGCGAGCACCGATCTTCTGTCCGATTGCCATACCCTACGTTCTTGCGTCAGTTCAAAAGGGTGGCTTGATATACGAAAAGCAACGGACCTCTTCCGGGGTCACAGGGCGCTGGTTGGTCTTCCTGAGTTCCTCGATGGTCTTGCTGTCACGTCGCAGGTCCTTCTTGCAGCCAACAAGGATGACAGGTAGACCAGAGCAAAAGTGCATGACTTCGGAGATCCACTACACAAATGATCAGTCAAGTTGAATACATTCACCAAGGTACACACAACACATCGTGAAGCCAGAATCACCTACCTTCTCCTGAACGTTATCCAAACTGTCAGGGCTGTCAATTGCAAAGCAGATGAGGATGACGTGCGAGTCGGGATAGCTCAGGGGCCTCAGTCTATGAAATGCATGAAAAGTAGCATCAGAAGCGATATTCAAAAGCAATTCTGGCAACGAAATTTACCGATCATAGTCTTCTTGACCTGCTGTATCCCAAAGGGCAAGTTCGACGTGCTTTCCGTCTACTTCGACGTCTGCTACGTAGTTCTCGAAGACGGTGGGAACGTAGACCTGAAATTAAAAACGTGGAAGTTAATTAAACGATGATGTTCTGACAAGGGAATGTCGGGAGAATGAAAATATAAGACTCGAACGTTGGCGGAGATCGGTCCCTGAATGGTTGACCACCCTAGGTGGGAAGGCAAGACTCATGTTGGGGGCGTGCCATACGCGTGACTCTACGAAAGAGGTGCGTAGGTCCATAGGGCTCCAGTTCCCGAGGGGGAACGAAAGGAGAGCCACTTATTAGGAAATGAGATGTCACTCGGTCGTATGATAGACGCGGAGCGCCAAAGAAGCCGCATTGCGGGACCTGTAATTACTGAAATGGTCGTAGGATAGTATGGCCTACCTCGGGGAAAGTTCCCTTGGAGAACACGATCAAAAGACAAGTCTTGCCTTGATGGAATAAGCCAGGACGGCGCGATGCGAAACAAATAAGGCGGTGGGTCCAAGCAAATCAAGTGGATACGATTGCGTTGTGTATTTGATGGCGTTTGCGATGAAACGGGTTTTGAAGGAGGTCAGTGGCCAGTGGCCAGTGGGGAAGCAAAATGGGCGGGTGTGGCCAAGCGATGAGCGAGGTCGCGCGAGTTTGTAGATACGGTGTTGATAATAATAGAGGAATTTGTGTGGAACTCAAGTCAGCGTCCTAAGTGCAATGAAAGCCGAGAAACCGAGTTCCGTACCGCAGGCACCATCCCCGACGATGACGAGCTTCCTCCTAATTTCGCTCATAGTGCTGGTCGTTGCAGTGGGCGTCGGGAAAGGGGCGAATGCAGTGGATCAGAGGCCGAATGTAGGAACAACCGGAAACCGCTCGACGACGTTGGAGCGAAACACACTTCGGCAAACTCCGCCCCATTACAGGAATCTGTTCACTCACTTGTAGGTATTCTCGCCACAAACCAGATAGTAATATCATAGATCTTTAGTAGTCGCTTCCTTTTAGTTTCACGCTGTTTCTTATCTATCCCCTCGTCTTCATTTTGCTCGTTTGACTTGTTTGAATATGCGGGGAAATGCATTGGGGGTCACGTGGAGCCCCCAAAACACTATTTATTAATATTGTAGAGTTTGATGCAGAATCATTTGTAGACCACCGAAGCTGTCCAAACCGTGGGACCAATGTAATCGAGAGGGGGCTCGGCCTAGGTCTTTTCATAAGAATCTTACGTGCTTCATATGCATGATTTATCCTATCGGAGGACACCTCTCGTCACAGTGGAGGCTGCAATACACCGCCACGACTCACAATGACCGCCGAAGGAACAGAAGGACGAATGTAACTCACTATAAGGTTGAGGGCATGTTGATTGAAGCGAAGCCAGTTTAGGGTTATCTGATTCTTTGGTCATCCCGATGGGCAGTTCGCGTTACAACACGGTTTGCCCTGTAATGGTGGGTACTCTTCACCAAGATCACAGCGATTGCCTGGTATAATATATTAATATATAGTGACTACATCGTTGAAATCGACCAGGTCAGGAACCTCTTCCCCTGTGCCGGTGTATGCCCGTGGTCTTGTGGACCTTGAACTCGGACCGTGAACCCCCCGGCGCCCTTGGCCTTGGAACGGTGAAGGTGTGGAGTATGTCCACATGACTCGAAGGAGAAATGTTGCGGGTGGGACTTTGTCGGCAACCACCGGCGACCGGCTAGAAAATGCGACCGCTGTGTGCGTTTGCGACACCAACGCCAGGAGGACTGGACTCTATTGTGTTTTGCCAATAGGTGGAGAGTTGCGAGAGGCCCCTGTGTGACTGTGCTGGGATGGTACAGGTTCCCAAACATGGTCACCGTCCCTCTGGACCAACGGCTTGCCAATTCCCTGACAAGTTGCTGGACGGGAGACACTGTACAACCACTTGAGGGATTAGAGTCTGTGCTGTCTCTTTATTTCAATCAATCAAGGCGGATAAGGGCAGAAGTCGTACAAACGTGTCAGGCTTCTGGGCCTGCACCATTCCAGGAATTAAAGTCGACTTCATGCTTGGGTGCGTCGCTATTGAGCAATTGGAGTGAATTCATGGACAACTCCGGAATTTTCGGTCCACAAATATCCAGAGGACGTCTGGTTTCAATGCATAACGACGAATACTCTGTCGATATCCGCGGCTAACGAGTTCTGTTGGTTCTTCGTGTGACTGGTTGACCGTTTAGCGCATCGGATCGGAACACCGCGACTCTGGACAGCACTCACCTAACGGATGGTCGAGTTCTTGGCTATACGCACGGTGGAAGCAGGTTCACATGAATCGCACGTGATATTGTAGAACATGGGGTAAGGATTGCGGTCCGAGTGCGCAGACGGTTGCGTGGAGCATAATCCACGGGAAGAAATGGCCTCGGTACGACCTTGATCAACCATGGAGCTTCATCAGCCTCTAGTCCTGCTTTGACTAGTTTTTCTTACCTTCTGGCGTGACGACGTGAGGACCCTGAGCTTGAGGATGCTCACCGTGACTCTGATACACGGACCGTGACCTTGATGGAGTAAGGCATTGTTCCAGGAGCAGTTATCTCGCCCACTCAAGGGTCAAGGGGACACATCGTTACAACGGAATGGCACTTGACGCGGTCGTGGGCAGCTTCCGGCCAACCCGAAGGTTCTGCGGCTAAACCTGAGGTACTGTGATCTTGAGTGCGTTGGAATCTCGGCAATTCGTCCTATGAGGAACGTCGGAACTAAGTGGACAAGGTGATAGGGACCGATAGGGTCAGAAGCCTTTGAGCTCCAATCGTCAACTTTGATAGAAGCCCACCGGACACGCTTAAGAGCCCAAGCCAGGGAATAGGCGCCGTGCATCCTCTCCCCCTTCTCTCTCCATCCCCGCTCTCCACTTCTTCTCCTCCCTCGACTGGCAACCAGACCACCCTCCAATAGCCTTGCAACAACTACTCCAGGAGGGGCTGTCCAGGAATTGGTAAGCGATGCATGGGCAGTTAGTTGGTCATGGCGAATAGCCCTCCCCGGCCGTTTTGATATCAGCGTTTTCTTATTCTAATGCACAGTATCACTATTCCCCTTACCCTGGGGATGTGGTACACGAGTTCTGGTTGTCCACTGTATGATTTGTCATTCGCCGTGGCACAACAACTCCCTACTCGCTCCATTCCACCTTGGCATAAGCACAACTATGGGTTGGACAGATCACCCCCCTCTGGGTTCACCGTTTTGCTCTACTCAAGGTGCGTTTCTCATCCTGATTCGGCTTTTCCATCCATTTCACCACGTAGTGCGGGTTCGGCTCACCGAGGCGGATCAACCGAGTCGCGTTGAGCGCGTGACGTTTAGCCGAATAGCCGATGGCGAATTGAGAGTAGTGGTTAGAGGTCTACGCATAACTGCGCTGATACTCCACTGTATACTTTCCGTGGGCATACCAGACGCCCTCTTCGTGATTTTCAAAGGTACACGTTGCTCCTTTACGGTCGACCAGTGCCATGACCATGCATGCCGTGATCCTCCTCGGTTGAACCACTTGTCGCTTTCTACTCAGTGTTGGAGACCGCTCTTTGGGAAGGAAGCGAGAAGTCAAGGTAGTTATACTACATTCGAATACTGTCTATCAACCTACCCTGTGACCTACTTGAATACCCAAGATGTTGAACTTGGGACGAAATGCGATGTGTATGAGACGTCCTATAAGTTTCCAGAAGTGAAGATATAGTTCATAGTAGCGTTTCTGGTGTTCTGTTTGAATGATTTAATGTAGAGCCATCTTCCTTATCTGCAGGCCCGTGAGTGGACCTTACTCGTGGAAAATATCCCACCATTAGACATTGGACTAGCAAAGAATCATATTAATTAATTACTGGTGGCGCTGGAGACAGAGCCAAGACGACAAACGAACCCGTTTAGGCGACTCGAATGTGATATAAGCATTTGCGGATAGCTTCCTATTGACCACTTGCCCTGCTAAAGGAAATGGACCAACATTATAAGTTGGAGCAAAATAAAGTCCCGGCGCACTTAAGAGTAAATGACTATCCTTTGAATTACTTCATTGTTAATATTACATAATCTGTATCGTTCAAGGATCAAATTGCTGCGGTGAGACATCGTTAGTAAATGCAGAAATGTATGAATAGCCACTTGTGGACGTCCTTTAAGCTCCAGATAAGATTCACGGATACCGGTTGTACCTGAGTGAGGCCATTGGGTGGGCGCAGGCGAACTCGGGCACCTACAAAGGTTGGACCCAGCGTCATCTGAGCACCTTCCAATTTCGCACACAGTGAACAGCGGTGTAGGAACCGACGAAAGAACATTGTATATTGTAGTGCTTCTACTCTGATTATGCCTCGCTTCGATGACTGGAAGGCCGTAAACGAAGAAAAAGCGGTCAGTCAAACGCCGCACCTCTTGGTGACGGCGTATTCACCCGTAATATGAAGTACGGTGCACTAACAGTTGCTGTCGTCGCTGTCCTGCAGGAGAGAACGGTGGTTTAGTTCATTATTACATCAGCCATGGTTCCCTCTCGGTCTCTCTCTGGTTTCCTGGATGAAGAAGCAGTTGATTATGCCATCCGATGGGTTCAAGATATTAGGGTGACCGTACGTACCTGGAGGTTATGAGGTCTGGCTGTCCATGCCCGATGGAATTTACACCAAGCAAGGCAAATATTACTGCACAAGCGTTCCGTATTGTCAAAGCAACTCAGCATGATTACTCGAATATTCACACTGGTAAGAAGTAGGAAGACTCACAGAGAGAACGCCAAACGTTTTCAGATCGAGTGGAGGTGCAACGAGCATTTGGTCGGCTCAGAGCCTCGGCGGTAACAGTGTTCTAACGCATGTGTATCTTCTATGGGATGACCTATCACGGCAATCAGCGTTCCGGGTTCGAATCGCCAGCGGGGCAACAGGTTGAGCGCACACGGAAAACAGCGCCGCACGGTCAGAAGTCCCGCAGGTGGCCGTGATGTCATCACTGATCCCTGGAGTTTAAGGAGATCAAGGGTGCTTGATCTGCCTCGAGCCAGTTTTATCAGATGGAACCCCATGCCACCGTTTCAAGACCACTCTTGTTTGTTGGAGGTCCATTTCCGCTTCCATGGAACACAGTTTCGGGGACGACCTGCGCGTCAACTCTTTTGCGTGTTTAGCAAGGAAATTCCTGTGGGGACGCCTTACATTTCATTCCGTATGTCGGCCAGAGGAACAGGCCTTTGGGGCAATTTCGTGTGGCTTACCCGAGGGTTCCATGTTTTTGCTTGCTGTACAGGGGCTTTCGCAATGGACTGCTTTCTCCGGATCTACAAACGGAGCTCTCATGCTGGATTGCTTCTTCCTGAGTCTGTGGAGCTTTCAACGGTGATTTTAGTACGTCGGGATCGCATCCCGGTCAGAGGGCAAGAAGGTCAAGTCCGGAAAATGCCAGGGTCAAACAGACCACGAGTCGACCACGAGCGCTGGTCCCTCCCTACGCCACCTCCACCCCGCAGCTGCTGTAGCCGATACGAAAGGCAACGCCACCACCCGAACCTTCTCTAACTGCTCTTTCGCTTGGGCCGCCGCACCGCCTTATTCCCTGGAATTAACGGCAGAAATTGGTCTTCTTAAGTTGCCCAAGGTCTTCGTGGCCGTCCGTGACGTACACATATCCAGACACGACCGCTGAATCAGCATCTTTAGAATCGTTAGTTTGCTATCTCCCCCCCAGTCATCGAGAACCCTTTCCGTTGGGAGGCATGAACAACTCGTAGACCTCGAGCCACGGGGCAGCGCGAAGCATTGGATTTTCTAGCTCTCTGCACCCATACTCTACCTGGCAAAGGGCCCACCGACTCAGCTCAGACCAGGCATCGCCTCACAATAGTTGCCGTTCTCCACTCAGTTAAACTTTCAGCGCTTTTGGTGCACTGTTCCTTAGTGCAGTTCACACGACTTGCAAAACCGGATGACAGAGAGCGACTTCACTGTGCGGCCGATTCCTTACATGACCGAATTTTCTACGTCATTCAACCTTTGACCCTAAAATTCAGGACATAAACAATAGCATCAATTGACCTACTGAGCGAGCTGCAACTCCCAGAACCTAGTGGCCAGGTGTTATGACGGTTCTTAGGCTGCTAGAAATCTAGAATCAGCTGTTTGGAACATTCCATCGCTGATAGCCTTCAGCAAAGGGAGCTGGCTGATGGCTGATGGTCTCACCTGCTTCTACAAGGACTCAGAAAGAATTCTCGTCCCTTTTTGTTGAAATAATGGCGGTTTTCGGGCAATTTTGCGTCGCACCCCAAAGCCCCATGTTTAATTCTTGTGGCAAACGCGACTCCGTACCGGGTAATGAAAAGATTTCATACTAATTTCTCCGACAAGTCAAAGTTGCGTCTGGTCCAAGAGCAGGTTGCTCAAGTCTGGCAGTGGAAGGTTCAAGTTCCTGGACCGTCTCACCATGTCCGTTTTGGGCCGTTTGCGGCTGATACCTGGCAAGAGGATTGACCGGGCTCCTCTCACTATGTGATACGTGGTCATGCTTGCTAATTTTCTTGCTCTTCTTCCAGAGTCGCCGATCACAAATATTGGTCATACAACAGTGCGCTCACTCGAAAGGATTTCTTTACAGTACTGGAGAAATGTCAAGCCCAGGGCGCTCCTCCAGTCACCAGATTACTCGCCGTTGACAACCCCACTATTTTGGAAACGAAGCCATGTTGTGGCGACGTCCTCCTGAATTGGCGCCAATATCGGATCGCCAAACGCTCTGCACCAGCAATTTACCAGAATCCATAGCCCATCTCCGCCCAGCTAACACCTCTTCCGGCCCGTTGCTCTACAGTTCCCTGTCTTTCCCGGTGTCAGGTGCTCCTACTTCCGCTCAGGCTGCGGCACCGAAAAACTGGCCTTTACCTTGAGTCGCGTCTTGTCATTGGTCGCTTGATATTCATTTGCGTTGTCTGACTGCATTTATGACGTCCGAGAAGGGTGGCTCAGAAACCGCTCTCATAACTCATTCAAGCAGTTTGCTTTGACCTTATTCAATTGGAGCTTAGATCCATTTGTCGCTACGCCGCTCCACAGAGTAGCGAGCATTCACCATGTTAAAGTATGTTCTTCTCCTCATCTTTATGCCCCCTTCGCTCTGTCTTTTCGAGCTCGTGGTTCGCAAAGGAGTGGTTTTTATTGGGCAGGCAACGTGCATGGTATTACTGAAACCACACCTTTTTATTCGAGTGAACACCTGCTCAATGGTTATTTGTATTTGCCTCATTTCAGCTCTTGTGGACCGTTTCGTGGAACACGGCCGTGCGGACACCAGCGCGTCTTTGCAAGCACCTTTATATCGCATTCGATTTCTTGTGTGTCTGTGGATAGTATTTCCTTGGTCGTCACATCATCCTTCGGCTTTCTTCTTTCGCAATCATAACGAGGTAGCATTTCGGGTGGTGACTTGGTGGGGATTGAATTTAAAGCCGAACTTCATACTTGCCACTGATTCAAACGGCGCGGAGATAGAAACGGGGACTCATAAGGCACGGCCAAAATGGCAGGATAAAGCTATACGATATGGTTGTACGTGCGTTCTGAATATATGTACGTTGCTCGATCGATTTAGAACACTCGTATCAAGAATTTCTTCAGTAGAGGGTTGCTTTTGGCTGCATTAAGAGGGTAGATCTTCCTGCTCTCTATTATATATTTAGAAAGCTTGCCCCTCGAATCGAAGACGCCCTTGTCCATTACCCGATCGCTGTTTCGTGCGTCGACAAGGTCGACAATATTAACATAATATTTTTTCAACACCTAAGTAATTTGTTAGTCTTCTGTGGTTGTGGGACCGTCATTCGACCCGGTCGCACCTTTTTGCATTGGGATATGCTCGAAAAATCACCAGCACCTTCAATTCCTATAGTGTCACAGATACTTTGCCATGCTTCCAAATTATTGGTGTCCGCCCCGAAATGCTTATTGAACCCAGTGTTCACCCAGCGCACAATGAACGCAAGGCGCTCCCGCTCGTGATGATCCCGCTCCTCCTTACTGGAATTGCGAGTCACCGCTATTCCTGTTGTAGCAGCAAAGCTCTTCCAATTCCGCTCCATGCTCTTGAATGGGTTGTATGTCCAGTTCGGCATGCTAGTGGCTTTCTCGATGCTCAGGTGTAGGTTTCGTATGATTGAGGACGACGTGCGACCTTCGTGTTTTATAGTGAACTAGTGGGGAGGTGCGGCGTCAAACTCGACATGACAATCAGGAGCCTGCCACGAGCCTTGTCTATGAATAGGCAGGAACGGCATCACTTATCTCACTATTACTATAGCTATAGTGGTAAGTACTACTATGTCGAGCTTCCGTCCGGCTCCAAGTGTTAGTGCCGGGATCCTTCGCTGACCTCTAATATGAGTGCGGTCGCCACTGAAGCGCAACGTAATACCTCGGCTTCGAAAGTAAGTAACCATACGCAGAGGCAGTGCCTCTTCCTGGCATCTGGTTGGAATGCATGATGATGCTGGTCATCTGCAAGTAAGCAGTCTTGCTCTCACTGGAGGTTGCATATATGAATCACGTCGATCTTCTTCGCATGCGATTTTCCGCACATACAAAGCTCTTTTCACCTCCGTTTAACCATTATCAATATTGCCTACTTGAATCGAACCGGCATGCCGCTTTGGCTCGAATCGATATGATGAGCATCACACATAATCAACACCAGAGGGTGCCTCGATCGTTCCACCTTAAGGTTTTCAAACCTTTCAACATGCAATTATTTCCTACCTTGCCTTCCGACAATCGAGCCTACTTTCTTCCAATAGCTTGAAAGAAGCCATTAACGGAACTGGGTATTCCCTATGCTACACAATACAAAATCAACAGTGGCCGTTGTTTCATTGGCATGCAAGACGAGAGTACGTGCATCAACCGGTACACGGTGAGTGGTGGTCAACGGTTACGCTGCAACTCCCCGCTTCGAAGAAGAAGACTCCATCGTTTCTCCGTTTGAGGTAGAAGATGAAGAGGCATTGCTGGCAGATCGGGAGTGCGCTTTCGACAGTTGATGTGAAGCAGATCTCGGTGACTTTTTCGACCTGCGATTGGACAAGTCAGGTAAAGTAACATCTGGAACGTCGGATACACGGTACCCCGAAGCTCCCGCGTGCATATGCACCCCAGAAGGAATGGATAGCACCGCCTCTGTAGCTTGTTGGCGACTCCTGGAGAAGACGCTTTGAGAGCCCGGTTTGAAGTAGAACAGTAAAAACAACGCACCTGATTACAGGTACAGAACTGATGATCCTCGCCTTCCCGGCAACCACACCGTGAGCCTCCAAGCTCTCCTCTGACCCACTAAGGGCAACGCCCATCATCTCTCCCTCATGTTCGACTCTAGTGAACTGCCTTGGATCAGGCGAGTGCCCCATCGCGATGGCACTAGGTGGGCTGGTGAAGAAAATCGCGCTCGCCCGACTGGCACTCGCATCCGACATGTTCTCGTCACTTCCAAACTTCGCGACGTTCCTGGGAACATAATGAACACTCATAGCGACCTTGGGATCCTGCAAGTCCTTCGCCTCAGGTGCAAGTCTCAACGGTTCTGCACGATGAGGGACCTTGACAACCGTCGCATTAGACCGCTCCTTCTCGGCGTGCTGCTTTCTCAACTCTTGAACCTTGAGAGCAAGCTTCGATCCAGAGACATCCATGACGACCGCCTTCTGGCTCTGCTCCCTCTTACCAGAATACTGCTTGCTCGAACCTTCGACACTACGCCCTTCTTCGAACTGAACAACCCGAACGTTGGTATTCTTGTTCCGCTGGATATTGCTATTTCTGTTTCCGACGGCAACAACGGGTATGGCAACCGTCGGACTCCTCACGGCAACAGCAGCCATTGAGATCACGGCTCGTCCCATAGTGCTTGTGTCTTCGACCATTAGGCTCACAGAACTGTCTTCACTCGCTTCACGGTTATGGCCGATCGCAGGCGAACCCTTGGAACTGAGTTGAGGAGACCTTTTGGCCTTGTCGGAATCCGAGAGAAAATCTGAGCGGCGGATTGGGACCTCTCCACCAAGCGTACCAGACGAGGATGAACTCAAGCCGCTGGAGGATCCGCTCAAGCTGGCCAGAGCACCAGCATCGGTATCCCTGCCAAGGTCGGCGACGCTAGGTAGCGGCTGATGGAGCGGAAAAGGAATCGATTTTTCCTTGTCAGGGGGGAGAGTGACGATCTCCACGCCATTCTTACTCAAACCACCCTTGTCGAGAGGTGAAGCAGCGCGAGAAGTGCCAGGGGTAGGGTACGACTGATTGCCTTCCGAGTCTGAGACGACAGTAGTCCCAGTGGTTCTGGTGAACTCTGCAATCTTCCTCTTAGTCGCCTCATGCTGCTCCTGATATTCCGCCGCCAACCTCGCTCCCAGACTGGGCATCAAAGGTCGTGGCTTGCTAATGACCAGCTTTCCGTCCTCACCAAACGCTCTCCTTCGAGCATTTTCATCCTTAGTGTTGGAGGCGAAACTCGGGACGGGGATGCTGGGAAGCGGGAATTGACGAAGGCGGTCCATGAAGGAGAACTTGGGCGAGGACGAGGACCCAGGCGAGGAGACGGAGGGAGCCGGTGACGATGACTGCGTGGTGAACGCGTGAATGAGCCTTGACGGTGTGCTAGCGTTTGAAGAGGTCGGGTGTTTGGAACCACTCGAGGCATAATGTGAGCCAGATGAAGTCGAATCAATCGAAGGACGAGCTGGTGTGCTTGAGTTTGATCGAAGAGCAGCAGGTGGTACGAGGAAAGGGTGACCGGCAGACCGGTGACTGGTGTTATTCGAGACTGACAAACGGTCTTAGGATGGTGTATTCGCTCCGAAAGGAATCAACGTACCATCAGTGAGAATGTAAGGATTTGGTCCGTTCGCAACACTCTCTGATGTGTTAGTGTCCACTGACAGGCGCCCAACTGCCTTGATCCCAGGAGGGACCGCCGAAGCTCCAGAGGAGTCATCAGCATAGTGACTCCCAGAGCTGATACTTGTGCCACCCCGGTGATGCCCGGTGTCCGTACTCGGCCGGGGTGTCTCGAGAGCGAACGACACCTTTCGATTGTCCTCAACGGCAAGCCCTCCTCGTTCGCCGCTTTTTTTCAAGATACCACCAACCATACCCTTCTCGAGGTCGTCGTCGTGACCTCCAGGGAGCGTATCACCGTCCAGAGATCGTTGGTCAACGAAATAAGGAGGCAACGGCTTTTCTTTTGAATCCCGTTTGAAGGGGGCACAGAACGCGAGTAACGACCCATTTTTGAGGGAGCAGAACAGTAGTCCCACGATGAGAACGAGAAAAAGAAGTCCAAACACAACTGAGAGAGCGACGACCTTTCCCCTGTTCGAACCATTCTTGTCCTTTTGATCCTTATCAAGGTCTGTAGGCGCCTCATCGATACTTCCAGAGGCCGGTGACAGGAGAACGTTAAGGGTAAAGTGAGAGGTGGTCTGAGATTCGGTGTCCAGGGCACTGAAGATGACCTTGATTGGCGTCACCGAGGAAGTTGCAGAGGAAGCCAGGACTATGTCGCGTTCGTACTCGACGCTGAATGGGACCCCTACGGAATTCTCCAATGATTGTGTGAGCCCAAGAGGGACAGGGTTATCAAGGACAACGGACGGCGCAGTACCTGTGAGAGTGAAATTGGTATGATTGAACGACATCCAACTCTGGGTACCAGTGACCGCAAGCTCAATCAAGTGCCTGCGTACCCGCTCTACACTATCGGGGGAGGCAATAAGAGGACTAAGGTCGAAGGAGAGGCTGCCCCCGAACGTCAGTGGAAGGTCGTAGGACAAACTATTGAAAAGGTGTGGGAGAACGTTGATAGTGAACGAGGCATTGACTGTTTGAGGAGGCGTTTGAGAGTCGGAGACAGAAATAGGCACTCGATTAATGCCAGACGGATGTGTTGGTGTAGTACCACTGATGGTCATCGATGAAGTGTCGTACTTAAGCCATGAATAAGACGATATATCCTATGATCATGTGAGATCAGCTTTTCGTCACTTCATCACCCACGTGTTGAGCAAACCCACCACAGAATCTAAACGAAGCTTTTTTTCCTCTCCACCGTCCCACAACCAGCCATTCTCGATGACATGGTCAAGGCGAATCTCAAAAACCTCTCCAGCTGTGACATTGGCTGTCAGAGCACCGGTACCAGAAGCCAGGCCCGACAGATGCAACTCTTCCGATGCAACGCTGATCCAGAAGCGTTCCTCTGCAGACGGGTCGGAGTAGCCCTTTCGCTCGCTGCCCCTGACCACAATTTCCACCTGCTCACCGGATGTAGACGGCGTCATCCCATCGAAGGTGTAGGTCCACGGGTTGAATGTGACCCACGGTGGCAAGGGCGAGCTCGAGTAAAAGAGGCTGCTACCGGAAGGGGACAGGAATGTGTCTCCTCGGATTCCGATAGAAAATGACCAGGATGGGGGAAGACGAAGCCCAGACATGCTGCTGCTCGCATTTGAAGGAGGGAGTGCAGAGTTCAGATGGAGTTGAAAGGCGCCTGACAGTGCTGTATTGGTGGGATCATTGAGCTGCGCATGGATAGGATGGGCAATATATGGAGGTTGCGAGTCGAGCGTGATTAGGGTGAATGAGTCTGTCGCGGACGCCGACGAATCGAGGGTCGAGACTGTCACAAGGACGGTTGCCGGCGAATTGACTGCAGACAAAGGTGGAGTACCCGTGAATGAATGAGTACTTGAGTCGAATTTGAGCCATTCCGGCAGACCACCAGCGGCATAGCTGAGCAGCTGCGAGGAAGTCCCAAGACCGTCGAGGGTGAAGGTGGTAGGCGAAATGGTCCACGAGAAAAGACGATCGACGCGTGCTATAGGTGGGTACTGGATTGCTAGAGGGTATGACACTGCGATCGAGTGGGCAACGGCAGAGGCGCTGAGTGAGGCCAGGCAAAGCCAAGTCGCAAGCATTTTGTAGGAGAATCGAATACTGGAGGTTGAATATGGTGACCGATACAATGGCTATTGATGGTTGATGTGGTGTTGCTACAGGCGGTATTATTGGCGAATATTAGGGAATATCAGGGA
>WNFL01194656.1_pt3 | contig 16587 bp, 13 predicted proteins | sample 5400361 | NCBI WGS metagenome assembly WNFL01 (sample SAMN13153351, study PRJNA577476) | soil metagenome | isolation source: 40 cm soil on Douglas fir-dominated hillslope | place: USA:California | collected 2013-09-17 | reverse complement strand
AGGAGGAAATTTTTCTGCGCCTCGGTGCCGGGAATGCTGAGGAGCCATTCGGCGTCGGTCAGCTGGGCGGAGAGATCTTTCGCGGGTTTGAGCTTGAGATTGACGGCGGTCGTTTTTCCGGCCGCGACGTCCACCGGCTTGGGCGCGTCGAGCTCGTAGCCGGCGGCGCGGATCTTGAGCGCGTAGCGGCCCGGGCCGAGCCTGGCGGCCGGAAAGCTGTAGCGCCCCTTCTCGTCGCTCGCGACGTTGACGGTGACGGTCGAGCCCTCTTTCTTCGCCCCGATCACCACGCCCTCCATGGGGCCTTCTTTCGCCGAGCTCACCTGCCCGGACAGGGCGATCGCGCTCGTGTCATTGGCATGGGTGAAATCAGGGATGACAAGAAACAGGCTCGCCGCCGCGGCGAGAATGGCCGTCAGGGGAAAAAATGGTTTCGGCATAAACCCTCCTTGAGATCCGATAGGGCACCGCCAATATGAAGTCGGCGGAATGAAGCCGATAGCCGATTGCCACGGTGCGACTGTGCCCCCCTATTACGCCCGAATCCCGATTCCGTCAAGACTCCCGGCCGCCTGCCTTCGCGGGCGGTATCTTGCAATTCCGCCTTGTATCCGGAAAGCTTCTGCAACCGAGGAGACGCAAATGATGAAACGCCGCTACTGGCTGCTCGCGATCCTTCTTTTTCTGAGCTGCTCTCGGGTCCGGACGGTTTACGAGGTGCCGGACATCGCCGTCGGCGAGCCGTCGTTCTTTCCGACCATCGAGGCCCACACCGACGCGCCCATCGTGGGCGGCAACCGGATCGACATCCTGCTGAACGGCGACGAGACTTTCCCCGTCATGCTGCGGGATATCAAAAAAGCGAAATCGACGATCACTTTCGCCCAGTACCTTTACGAGGACGGCGCCATCGCCCGCGAGCTGGCCCAGGCCTTCGCCGAGCGCTGCCGCGCCGGCGTCAAGGGCCAAATACTTTTGGACAGCCATGGGACCAATACGTCCGCCGAGATCCCGCAGATGATGCGGGACGCCGGCTGCAAGGTGGAGTTCTTCCGCCGGGTCGAAGCGCCGCAGGTGGTCTTTATCTGGAAGCTGCTGCGCTACAACTACCGCAACCACCGGCGCATCCTGGTGATCGACGGCCGGGTGGGATTTACCGGCGGGTACGGGATCAGCGAGACCTGGACCGGCAACGGCCGCACGCCGGACCACTGGCGCGACACCAACGCGCGGATCGAGGGGCCGCTGGTGCAGCAGCTGCAGGCGGCGTTCGCCGAGAGCTGGTTCGAAGCGACCGGGGCGCTGCTCGGCGGCGCGGGTTATTTCCCCCGCCTCGACGCGCGCGGCAAGGTCGCGGGGCAGATCGTCAAGAGCTCGCCGATCGGCGGCAGCTTTCAGAATTACCTGCTTTTTCTGCTCTCGATCGCGTCGGCGAAAAAGTCGATCCTGATCACCAATCCCTATTTCATCCCGGACGAGCGGATGATCGACGCCCTGCTCGACGCGGCGGCGCGCGGCGCGCGGGTGACGGTGCTGGTGCCCGGCAAGATCGACGTCAAGCTCACCTACCGGGCGAGCCGCGCCAACTACGGCAGGATGCTCAAGGGCGGAATTCAGATCTATGAGTATTCGGCCGCGCTCATGCACGCCAAGACCATGGTCGTGGACGGCGTCTGGGCGACGATCGGGAGCACCAACATGGACAACCGCTCTTTCGCCCTGAACGAGGAGCTGAACCTCACGGTCTACGACGCCGCGCTGGCGCGCCGGCTCGAGCAAATCTTCACCGAAGACTTGAGGTATGCGAGGAAAATCACCTACGAGGAATGGGACAAGCGCCCCTGGAGGGAAAGATTTTTCGAGCTGTTCTCCTATCCCATCAAGGACCAGTTATAGGTTCTTCGCGGGCCGGGTCTTGTCCGGCCGCGCCCGCTCCGGCCCGGCGGCGAGCCGCCGCGACAGCCAGGCGGTCGAGAGCGGGACCAGGACGAGGAGGAGGCCGATCAAAACGAAGCTCCAGAGCTTCGGGCTTTGCAGGGCGTATTCGAGCTGAAGGCCGGCGAGGGTCAAAACAACGATGCCGGGAATTCTGCCGACCAGGCTGGCGAGAAAAAAATCGCTGAGCCGGATGCCGGACGCGCCCACGAACAGATTCACCAGAGTGAACGGGGCCACCGGCAGCACGCGCATCGTCAGCACCGCCAGGAAGCCGTGGCGGCCCGCTTGGTGGATGAGGCGGTCGAGGCGCGGGCCGGCAAGTTTACGGAGCAGCGCGTGGCCCATCAGGCGCCCGATGCCGTAGCCCAGCAAGCCGCTGAGCAGCCAGCCCGCCACGCCGTAGACGTTGCCCAGGACCGGGCCGAAAGTAAAAACCGTCGCGATATTGAGGACCGTCACCGGGAAGAGAACGAGGCTGCCCAGGAGATAGGCGCCCATGACGAGAAAAAACGCGCCGGGATAATTCTTGATCGACGCCTGCCAGGCGAGAAGCGTTTCGAAGTTCACCCACTGGTTGAGCGGCGTCCAGCGCCAGGCGAGCGAAAGCGCCAGCAAGGACGCGAGAACGATCAGCCCTTTCAGCACATGACTTTTCTGGATTCTACGCCGCATACGATTATCGTCCGGAAATCTTCGGCCTTCCTAAGAGGGTAAACGTCGGCGGCGGCTTAAGCAACACCACGAAACGTCTTCCTTCGACCGCCGCGATCCGGTAAAATTGATGGAATCGGCGCGAAGCGCGCCGCGTAACGATCATAAGGAAAACACCCGATGCAGGTTTTTTCGCGGATCTTTCTGATTCCGGCCGTTTTTATTGCGGCCGCGCTGCTCGCCGGCCTGACCCCGCAGCGCCCGCCCGAGCGCGCCGCGAGCCAGCTCCTGCCGCTCGCCGCCTGGCAGAAGGAATTTCAAATCATCGAGGGAAAAGACCGCGGCAGAGTCGTCCCCTTCGTGCTCCAGCACGACCCCGCCGACGAAAAGCAGTGGAAGCTGATTCTGGGCGATTACGCGCGCATCGCCCTGCGCAGCGGGCCGGACGGCGCTCTGATGATGGAGCGGCTCGATCTCATCAACAGCAAAAACTACATCGTCTACGAGCCGGCGCTGCCGGTCCTGCCGGCGGACCCCCACTCCGGCGCGGCGATGCTCCGCCAGACGGGATATAAAATGTACAGCCTGGAGACCGGCAAGCTGAAGCGCGCCGGCCGCGTGACCCACCTGGTGAAGCGGATCTCCCCCTCGCAGTTCAATACGCCGGCGGGCGTCCTCGACGGCTACTACGTGGAGATCGAGCACGGCATGGAGATGGAATACTACAGCCGGCTCCAGATATCGCTCGGGCTCGGCTGCCGGCTCGACGAAGGTCCGGTCTACGGCGCCGGCCGGTACAAAGTTACCAAGCTCGGGGTTTTCACCGAGACCAAGACGGCGGCGGCCGCGCTGGCGAAGAGATAAATTTTATCGCAGGGACAAAAAAAAGAAGGCGGGGCCCGGGGCCCCGCCTTCTTTTTTACAGCCCGTCTCGTTTTTAGCGCGGGTTGATTTCGCTCGCCCTCAGCTGCCCATCCTTCTCGGTATAGTGGATGGTGACCTTGGCGCCTTCCTTGGCGTTCTCGATGCCCTTGGTCTTGCTGCCGATGAGGATGGTCTTTTCCGCATCCTTGGTCTTGACCTTGATCTCCTTGTCGCTCTTGCTGACGACGGTGGCCTTCAACTCCTGATCCTCGGCCATCACGTAAGCGGGAGCTAGAGACAGGGCCAATATTGCGGCCGCGATTGTCTTTTTAAGATTCATGGTTTCACCTCCTTTCCTCCAAAACATGATCTTAGTACCTTGGACGTAAGGAATAGTTTTTTATTCACTTTGTCAAGATAGCGCCCCGATTTCCCCGCTTATCTCGCCGCTTGCAGCTCTTTGAGCGCCTGGCGCGCGAGCGTGAAATCCCGCACCTCGTCGAGCGCGCGTTTTTTTTCGCCCAGGCGGTCGATCAGGGACTCGATCTCGCCGTCGGTCATCTGCCCGTCGCGCGCGAGCGTTTTCAACTCCAGATCGTAGGAGCGCGCGGCGACCTCCGGCGTTTGCGGCAGCCATCGGATCATGACCGGGATCGTCGCCGATTTATTTTCCAGAATAAATTCGTGCGCGCGGAGCAGCGCCTTCAGGGTCCGCCGGGCGAGCTGGGGATTTTCCCTGAGGAGCCGGTCCGAGGCGAACATTCCCGCCACCGGGAGGCCCTGCTCGGGCGGGCCGGCCAGCGCCGGGTAGCCCATGCGCTGGAGCATCAGGTCGTGCGGCGGCGCGATCGAGATCGCCTCGACGGCGCCGCTGATGAGCGCCTGCATCCTGACCGGGCCGTCGCCGATGGCCACCGCCTGAAGCAGGCCCGGGTTGAAGCCCTTGGCCCGCAGCATCTCCTCGGCGACCAGCTGATCGGCGCCGCGGATCGTCGAGACGCCGAGCTTTTTGCCCTTGAGCTGCTGCACGTCTTTGATCTCGGGCCGGACGATGATGAAATAAGGCCCCTTCTTCAAATGGACGAAGACCAGTTTCATCGGGAAGCCCTGGAGGATGGCGCGGAACGTGCTGACGAAAGGCGTGGCGAACGCGACGTCGCCGCCCGCGACCGCGGTCGCGCCGAGCCGGGGATTCATTTGAATCAGCTCCGCCTCCAGTCCCTCGGCCTTGAAAAATCCCCTGGTCTGGGCCAGATACTGCGGCGTGGCGGAATTGCTCCGGCTCGCGTAGGCGATGCGCACGCGCTCGGCCTCGGCGCCGGGAGCGGCCGGCGGCGCCGGCGAAAAATAGCCGGCGGCGGCGATCGAGAAAAAATAGAGCAGCTTTCGCGCGCGCGCCCCGGCCGTCATTTTTCGCCTCCCGCTTGAATCGCCCCTGCCGTGTCCATATCATTTGTCGGGAGCCGGAATCCAGGGCGAAGGAGAAAGCGCATGACCGACAAGAGCCATCTTATTCTGACCGCGGTGGGCCCCGACCGGGTGGGCCTGGTGGAAAAAATCTCCGAGTTCATCACGCGGCGGCGCTGCAACATCGAGGACAGCAAAATGGCGGTGTTTTGCGGCGAATTCGCCGTGATCATCCTCATCACCGGCGCGGGCGGCGATCTGGTCCAAGTCGCCGGCGCCTGCCGCGAGCTGGAAGCCGAGACCGGGCTCACGTTCGCGGTCAAGACGCCCGCGGCGCGCCGCGCGGCCGACGCGCTCCCGCCCTACCGGCTCACCGCCTCGTGCATGGACCATCCCGGCATCGTGCACCGGCTGAGCCGGGTGCTGAGCGGGATGGGCATCAACATCGAGTCGATGGAGACGAAGACCTACGCGGCGCCGGACAGCGGCGCGCCGATCTTCCGTCTGGAGGCCGCCGTCTCGGTGCCCGCCGGAACCGACCTCGTCCGGCTGAGAGAGCGCTTCGCCGAGATCCAGCGCGAGGAAAATATCGATATCGATTTTTCCCCGGCCCGGCCGGCGTAAAGCCGGACCGGACGCCGGTCCCCGGGGCTTGAAAAAGCGGGCGCATATCGGCGATAATCGAGTCAGCGGATAGATCGCCCGAATCGATTGGATCGCGCGGGCCGAGCGGAGGTGCCGTATGCTGTCGAAGGAAGAGAGCGAGATTCTGATGCGGGTCGGCCCCGGGACGCCCGGCGGCGAGCTCTTGCGGCGCTACTGGCACCCGATCGCGGTCGCCAAAGAGATCACCGCAGAGCAGCCCACCAAGCTCGTGCGCATGCTCGGCGAAGACCTGGTCCTGTTCCGCGCCAAGAGCGGCCGGCTCGGCCTGCTCGCCGATCACTGCTCCCATCGCGGCGCTTCCCTCTCCTACGGCAGAGTGGAAGAGCGCGGCATCGCCTGCGCCTACCACGGCTGGCTCTACGACGTCGAGGGCAATTGCCTCGAGTGCCCGGCCGAGCCCGCGGAGAGCAAATTCCACCAGACCGTAAAGCATCCGGCCTACCGGGCGCAGGAACATCTCAATCTGGTCTGGGCGTACATGGGTCCGGCCCCCGCGCCGGTGCTGCCCCACTATGACACGCTGTTTCGCCGGGACGGCCGCCGGAAAATCATCGTTCACCCGCGGCTCGACTGCAACTGGTTTCAGGCGATGGAAAATTCCGTCGACCCGGCGCACCTGCAAATCCTGCATCAGGAATTCTACGGGCGGGGCGAGCGGACGCCGGCGAGCACGACGCGCGGCTTCACCGACGACGTGGCCCACGTCGAGTTCCATCTCACCGAGCACGGCATCATGAAAAAGCGCACCTACGCCAACGGCGTCACCGACGAGCACCCGCTCCTCTTTCCCGCCATCCTGCGCCAGGGGCCGAGCTCGCAGTTCCGCACGCCGATCGACGACGAGCACACGCTGCACATCCACGTGCTGTTCTTCCCCACCGAGGACGGCAGCGAGCCGGCCGAGGCCTTCGATCCGCCGGTCAAGTACACCGAGCCCTACAAGGACCCGCCCGACGAGATCCACCCGAACACGCGCTACACCTTGCAGCACATCATTCCGCAGGACCACATGGCCTGGGAGACGCAGGGACCGATGGCCGACCGCTCGCGCGAGCGCCTGGCGACCTCGGACCGCGGCGTGACGATGCTGCGCGAGCTCACGCTGCGGGAGATCGCAAAAGTCAAAAAGGGCGAGGACCCGATCGGGGTCTTCCGCGATCCGAATCACGCCATGATCGACACCAACGTCGACGAGGGCGTCCGGCAGATGAAGACCGACGCGCGCGCGCCGGGACAAGGGGCCGCCGACGACCTGTCGACGCTCTATCAGGGGCGTCCGTTCCGCGAAGCGTAGGCCCCGCGCGGGCGAGGGCGCTTATCGTCCGGCCCCGTGAAACGCCTCCGTTTCTTCCCCATATTGACGGCGCCCCGACGGCTGTTATGTTGAGGGCGTGGGAAAACCTCCTCTTCTTCTTCTCTTTCCCCTGCTGCTTCTTCTGACCTCTCCCACGGCGCGCGCCATCCCGCTCGAAGCCCTGGACACTTCCCGCGAATGGCTGGTGAAGGACTTGACCTTAAAGGGCAACAAACATTTTTTCGCCTCGGAGCTGGAGGAGATCCTCTCGACCAAAACGCGCCCCTGGTACGCGCCCTGGCGCGAGCGGCCGCGCTTCGACCCGGAGGTTTTCGCGTCGGACTTGCAGCGGATCGAGCGATTTTACCAGGCCAGGGGTTTTTACGAAGCCAAGGTCGCGCACGACCTGGCGACCGACGACGACCGCAACCTCGTGTCCGCGACGATCCTTATTAACGAAAATCCGCCGGTGCTGGTGGGGCGGATCGCGATCGACATCGACGACCATCCGGAATTGAGGGCGGCGCTCGACCGGGAGCGCGCGAAGTTTCCCCTGAAGGAGGGCAAAGTATTCGCCGAGGACGCCTACCAGCAGACGGCGGCCGCCATCAAGGAGTTTTTCTACGACCAGGGGCGCGCCCGCGTCGAGGTCGGGCGCCGGGCCGAGGTCTTGCCCGACGAGCGCCGGGCCGACGTCTTCTATTCCGTCCACGCCGGACCCGAGACTTTCTTCGGCCCAACCAAAATCGAAGGGCTGAAAGACGTCACGCCGGACGTGGTCGAGCGCGAGCTCGCCTACAAGCCGGGCGACCGGTTTTCCGGCAAGGCGCTGCGCGACACGCGGCGGAACCTGCTCCAGCTCGACCTGTTCGGCGAGATCGACATCGAGCCCCAGCTCGCGGCCGGGGAGACGAACGTCGTCCCCGTGGCGGCGCGGCTCCGGGAGAAGCCGCCGCACGAGATAAAAATCGGCGTCGGCTACGGCACCGAGGACAAGCTGCGCGGCCAGGCGCGCTGGCGCGACAACAACTTCCTCGGCGGCGCGCGCCAGCTCGAGGTCGGCCTCAAGGTCTCGTTCATCGCGCGCGAGCTCGACGCGCGCTTCGTGCAGCCGCACTTCCTGGGGCAGAACAACCGCTTCACCGCGCTCCTGGGGCCGCGCCAGTTCGACGAGCCGGGGTATAAGCTCAACCTCACCCGCTTCCAGCCCCGCTTCGAGCGGAAATTCTCCGACCGGCTTTCGGCCTTCGTCGGCTACCGCGTCGAGTACGATCAGCTGAGCCACCTGTCGAAGTCGACGTTCGACGTGCTGAAGCCTTTCGACCGCAAGGGCTGGCTCTCGGCGGTTTCCCTGGGCTCGGTGTGGAACACGACCGACGACCGCGCCAACCCGACGACCGGGGCGCTCTATTCGCTGCTGGTGGAAGAGGCCGGGACGGTCTGGGGCGGCAGCTACGATTTCGTCAAGCTCCTGGGCGAGAGCCGGTGGTACTATCCGCTGGCGGAAAAGACGGTGCTCGCCTCCCGGCTGAAGCTCGGCTTCGCCGACACCCTCGACGGCAGCCGCGAGGTGCCGATCTTCGAGCGCTTCTTCGCCGGCGGCGCCGACAGCGTGCGGGGCTACGAGCGCCGCGGCCTCGGGCCGATGTCGCCCGCCCATAAGCCGGTCGGCGGCCGGAGCCTGTTCGAGGGTTCGGTGGAGCTCCGGCAGCAGCAGTTGTGGAAGCAGCTGGGCGGCGTCCTCTTCCTCGACTTCGGCCAGGTCTCGCTCCGCTCCTTCGACCCTCCCGTGAGAGATTTGAAGTTCGCCGCCGGCTTCGGCTTCCGCTACGGGACGCCGATCGGCCCGCTGCGCCTCGACTTCGGCTTCCCCTTCCAGCGCGGCAGGCGGGACCGGCCCTGGCAGATTTTTTTCGATATCGGGCAGACTTTTTAAGGCGCGGAAATGCGACCCGGGATTTTATGCGGCACAGGATACTTCGCGCGCTTTTCCGGCTCGGCGCGGCCGCGGCCGCGCTGGTCGTCGTCGGACTGACCGCGGCCTGGCTCTACAGCCGGACCGAATCGTTCCGCTCGCTGCTCGGCGCGCGCGCGCTGGCGGCGCTCGGCGAGTCGATCGACGGCGAGGTCGCCTTCGACGGCCTCGACGGCTCGATCTGGCGCTCGGTCCGGATCCGCGGCCTGTCGGTCAGGCAAAACGGCCGGGAGGTCCTCGCCGCGCCCGTGGTAACGATCCGGATCAGCCTGCTGCGGCAGGCGCTCGCTTTTTTATTCTCCCGCCGGCTTCATGTGGCGGAAATAGCCGTCCGGCAGCCGGTGATCCGGGCGCTGCAAGACGCGCGGGGCGAGTGGAACCTCGCCTCGCTTGTGAAGAAAAAAAAGCCGGACGAGCCCCGGACGCGCTCCGTCAGCGTCTTCCTCGACCGGATCAGGATCGACGGCGGCCGGATCGACGCGCGGCGCGCCGACGGGCGCGAGGCGCGGATCGACCGGATCATCCTGGACGGCAGCGCCGCGCTGCTCCCCAGCGGCGCCGAGGCCGACCTCGCCGGGCTCGATTTTCTCCTCCACGCCGGGGGATTCCCCGACTCGCGCTGGGAGGGCGCTTTGTCCTACGACGGCAGCCACGCCGCTCCCGCGGTCGAGCTGCGCCGCCTGGCCGTCCGGACCGAGAAATCACAAATCGAGCTTGCGGGCACGGTCAAGGATTTCGCCGCGCCGGTAACGAGCCTGCGGCTCGAGCTTAAAAAAGTCGCGGCGGAGGAGATCCGAATATTTCTGCCCGCGCTGCCGCTCAGCCAGGATTTCTCCGGCTCGCTCAGCGCCGAGGGGCCGCGCTCGGCCACGAAGATCGCCGGCGCGCTCGCGGCGGCGGACGGCAGAGTGAAGACTTCCCTCGTCGTCGATTGGAGCCGGGGCGAGCCGCGCCTCCAAGGCGATGTGGAGGCGGAGCGCGTCGTGCTGGACAAAATCTTCGCGCTCGGCCGGAGCGGCGGCGCGGTCACGGGGCGCGTCTCTCTCGGCGGCGGGCTCAAAAATCTTCAGGCCACGGCCGCGGCCGAGGTCGCCGATTTAAAAATAGAGGGCTGGCGGCTCGGGCTGGCGCGTCTTTCCGGCAATTTGAAAGACCGGCGGCTTGCGCTGCAAGCCGATGCGAAGGGCCGGCCCGGCGGCGCGCGATTGCAGGGACAGGTCGACTTCGCCGGTCCGTGGTCCTACGAGCTCGCGCTCGCGGCGCGCGATTTCGATTTGCAAAAGACCGCGGCCGACGGCGCCGCCGCTCCGGCCGTCGCGCGCGTGAGCGCGGACGTCCGGCTGAAGGGGCGCGGCAGAGACGCCCGGACGGCCGAAGCCGAGGCCGGGGCGACGCTCCTGCCGTCGCGGCTGGGCGCGGTCCCGCGCGCCGAGGGAGAAGCGGCGCTAAAGCTCCGGGGCGGCGCGCTGGTTATCGACGCGCTCCGGCTCCGCTCCGAGGACGCGACGCTCGCGGCGCGCGGCCGGATCGGGCTGGTCGAAACGAGCCCGGCGAGCCAATTGACCTATACCGTGCGCGCGAAAGAAATCCGTCCGTGGCTGGCGCTGGCCGGAGTTCAAGGGAGCGGCCGCGTCGACGTGGATGGGACGGCGGCCGGCGCGCTCGCCAGTCCGCGCCTGGAAGGCAAGGCCGAGCTCGCGAACGCGAGCGTGGCGGGCAATTCCCTCCAGTCCGGCAGTGTCCGCTGGACGTTGAGCGATGTCGGCGGGGCCAAAATGGCGGGGCAGGTCCGCGCCGCCGCGACCGGCGCCGAAGTCGGCGTCCCCTTTCGCGCCCTGGAGCTGAGCGTCGGCCTCAAGGGCAAAGCGCCGACGCTCGCGCAGGTGGACCTCGCGGCGGAAGACCGCGAGCGGCGCAGCCATCGGCTGAAGGCCGAGGTGAGCTATTTTCCCGAGCGCGTCGAGGCGCTGGTGCAAGAGCTGTCGCTCCAGCTGGCGGGCGGCGTCTGGCGCAATCCCGGGCCGGCGCGCGTGGTCGTGCGCGGCAAGACGGCGGACGTGGACGGTCTGGCATTGCAGCGCGGCGCACAGGCGATTCGAGCTCAGGAAAAGATCGGCCTCGAGGGAAATCAGGACTTCAACCTGCAAGTCGACCGCTTCCCCCTCGAAGAGCTCCGCGCCTTTTTGACCTTGAGCCGCGACGTGAGCGGGCAGGTGAGCGGACAGGCAACGGTCGGCGGCAGCGCCGAGAGCCCGCGCATCGATGGAAAACTGAGCGTCGGCAACCTTGCTCTGGCCGGACAGCGCTATGCGGGCCTCGACGGGACGGCGGCGTACGCCGCGCAAAAACTCAAGCTCGACATTAAATTGCAGCAGGACGCCGCCCACAGCCTGAGCGCGGCGGGGGAAGTGCCCGTGGCGCTCTCGTGGGGCGGGAAGAAAACCCCGGCCGGCGGCGACGCCGATCTGCGCGTCTATTCGCAAGGCATCAGCCTCGCGTTCCTAGGGCTTCTCACCAAGCAGGTGGAAAAGGTCGACGGCCTCGCGCGCATGGATATCCGGCTCCGCGGCCCCGCCAACGCCCTCGTTCCGACCGGCCAGATGCAGCTCCAGGTGGCGCAGGCGCGCGTCCCGGCGCTCGGAACGACGGTCACCGACGTCGACCTCCAGACGACTTTTGCCTCCGGCAAAGCGACCGTGACGCGCCTCGCGGCGCGCTCCGGCCAGGGACGCCTTACCGGCGCCGGCGCGCTCGCCATCGAACGATATAAACCCGGCGGCATCCAGCTCGCGCTGGAGGCGGAAAATTTCCAGGCGATCAACACGCGCGAATACAAGGCCGGGATCTCGGGCAAATTGACGATCTCCGGATCCTTGCAGGAGCCCGCCGTGCGCGGCGCGCTGACGGTCGTCGGCGCCGATTTGCAGCCCGATCTCGCGCGCTTTAAAAAGAAAGGGCCGCCGCCGCCCGATCCGACCATCCGGATCGTACGGGACGGCGGCGACGCGGCGCAGGCGAGCCCTCCGCCCGGGCAAAAGCCGCCGCAGACTCCCGCGCCGCCGATCCATCAACCTTGGCAACGGCTGCGGCTCGACCTCACGGTCCGCGTTCCGCGCGGCACCGTGATCCATCTGGACGAAGGATCGGTCGAGGTGAGGGGCGACGTCCGGGTCCGCAAAGAGCCCGGCGGCGCGCCGCAACTGACCGGCGCGCTCGAGGGCGTGCGCGGCGCGTATACTTTTCAAGGCCGCCGGTTCGAGCTGGAGCGCGGCGAGATTCTTTTCACCGGCGGCCCCCCCGCCTCGACGTGGTCGCGCGCTACCAGGCCGGCGATTACGTGATCTATCTGAATCTCGGCGGGACCGTGAAAGAGCCGGCGCTGACGCTCCGCAGCGAGCCGCCGATGGAGGAGGCGGATATTTTTTCCGTTCTCGTGTTCGGCAAGACGGCGGGCGAGCTGAGCGACAACCAGCGCACCGCGCTCCAGGCGGAGGCGATCAAGGCCACGACGAACTTCGTCGCCGGCGGCCTGCGCCAGTCGGTCGCGAAGCGGCTGGGGCTCGACACGCTCGACGTCCAGGTCGGCGCGGCGGGCGAGCCGGCCAAAATCGGCGTCGGCAAATACGTGCGCGACAACGTCTACGTGTCGGCGTCGCAGCAGCTCGGCGGCGACAAGCAGCAGGAATACGCCGTCGAGTATCAGATCACCCCCAGCTGGCAGCTCAAGGGCTCGACCGAGTCCGGCCGCAACAGCGGCGTCGATCTCTTCTGGCACAAGAGATATTGACGCGCGCCGTTTTCCCCCTCCGAACGATTCCGGAAATGGACGAGCGCCGCCGACTCGTGCTATAAACAAAACTCCTCGAACCCTTTTGGAGTTTTCCCTGCATCCACCAGGCCCCGACACAGACGAGACGCCGCGCGCCGCAGCCGCCGCGCCGGCTGCGCGAAGGCCGCTCGATTTTTTGAAGCGGCTGCGCGCGTTCGAATCCCTCGGCCATCGCGAATACCGCCTGCTCTGGTTCGGCCAGGCATCGACGTCGATGGCGACATGGATGGATCAGGTGACGCGCGGCTGGCTGATCTACGAGCTGACGGACTCGCCGCTCCAGCTGGGCCTCGTGCGCGGCATTCAGGCGATACCGCTGCTGTTGTTGTCGCCGCTGGCGGGAACCGTCGCCGACCGCTACTCGCGGAAAACCCAGATCTGGATCTGCCAGGTGGTCGACGGCCTGATGTTCGCGGCGCTGGCGCTGCTCATCCTCGCGGACCGGATCCAGCCGTGGCACGTTTACGCCACGGCTTTCGTCATGGCTACCGACCAGACGTTTTTACAGCCCGCGCGGGCCGCCATGGTCGCCGACGCCGTGCCGGCCCGCCACCTCACCAACGCCATCGGCCTCAACTCGCTCATCTTCAACGTCGCCCGCAGCACCGGCCCGGCCCTGGCGGGCCTGCTGATCGCGACTTACGGCACGGGCGGCGCCTATTCCGCCCAGGCCGGCTTCTGCCTGCTCGCGACGGTCTGGACCGGACGGCTCCGCATCGCCGAGCCGGCTCCGGCCGGGCCGATGGGGCGCGCCGCGCTGGGCAAGAACATCCTCGAAGGCTGGAAATACAGCTGGAAAAACGAGCCGGTGCGGAGCGGCCTTCTGGTTACGATGTGCGCCGCCTTTTTCGTCGTGCCCTTCATGACGCTCCTGCCGGTGTTCGCGCGCGACGTTCTCGGCGTCGGCGCCGCCGGGCAGGGCATGCTCCTGACCGCGATGGGCGTGGGCGCGCTCGCGAGCGCGTTTCTCATCGCGGCGCTCGGCGACCGGCTCCAGCGCGGCGTGCTCATGCTGGGAGGCGTGGCGCTCTACGGGATCAGCGTCGCGGCCTTCGCGGCGTCGCCCTGGTTTCATCTATCGCTCGGGCTCATGGCGCTCGTCGGCGCGGCGCACGTGAGCTCGCACGCCCTGGTGCAGACCGTCATTCAAACCTACTCCAGCGCCGAATTCCGCGGCCGCACGATGGCCGTCTTCAACATGAGCAACGTGGTTTATACTCTCGGCAGCATGCTCATCGGCATGATGGCGACGCTCTGGGGCGCGCCCTGGGCCGTGGCGTCGATGGGCGTGGCGGGCACGCTGGCGATGCTCGGGATCTACCTGGCGCAGCCGCGCTCGCGGCACATCCGATGAGATGAAATCGGCGGCGCGCAAGCGCGCGTCGAAAGCGGCCGCTACCGCACTTCGCGCGTCTCGGGCACCAGCCGGCGCGCCACCCGCCGGAGCGTCGCGGCGAGCGGGCCGCGCTTTTCGGGCGACCACTCCGAGCCGATCTCGGCCAGGTGCTCGCGCCGCGCGGCGACCAGCCGGTTGAACACGGCGCAGCCCGCGGCGGTGATCTTGCGCCGCCTCTTTCCGTCCGCCGCCGCGCCCTCGACGACGAGGCCGCGCGCGGCGATTTCCTCCAGCGCGGCCTGGAGCCCGCCGGGCTCGACCCTGCAGGCGCGGCTTAAATTTACCATATCGAGCGCGGGGTCCGCTTCCAGCCGGACCAGCAGCCAGGCGGCGGCCGGACTCAAATCGACGCCGGCGCGCGCGACGATGGCGGCGATCGAGCGCCGCTCGACGTCGCGGCCGGCAAGCGCGATCATGCCGCCGAGCACCTGGGCGAGCGGATCGCCGTGGGCCGGCGGCGCGAACGTCCGCCCGGCCGAGTCGCCGGCGTCTTCGGCGGACGCGGCGAGCGTCGCCTTGAGCGGGCGCTCGGGCAGCAGCCAGGCGAGCGCGAAGCCGGCGAGGCCGACCGCCGCCGCGACGAGAAACATCGTATGCAGCGCCGCGGTGCACGCCTCCGCGTAGGCGGCGCGCAGCGCGGGCGGGAGCTCGGCCAGCGTTTCCGGTCCCACGCCCGCGGCGAGGAGGCTTTCGATCCGCGTCCCGGGCGGCAAAAAGCGGGTGAGGTTCGCGGTCAGCCGCCCGGCGAAAATCGCTCCCATCACGGCGGTGCCGACCGAGCCGCCGATCAGGCGGAAGAGCGTGGCGCCCGACGTGGCGACGCCCAGGTCGGCGTAATCGACCGCGTTCTGCACCGCGATGACCAGCACCTGCATGGTCATTCCCAGACCGAGCCCGACGACGAGCATCCGCATCGACGCGGAAAATATGCTCGTCTCGGGGCCGAGGCGCGACAGCAGGAACAGGCCGACCGCCGTGACGCCGGCGCCGGCGATGGGAAAGATCCGGTAGCGCCCCCACCGGCTGATGAGCTGGCCGGAGGCGATCGACGCGACCAGCACGCCGGCCATCATCGGCACCATCTCCAGGCCGGAGGCTGTCGGGCTGCCGCCCTTGACGATCTGGAGGAAGATCGGCATGTACGTCACCGAGCCGAACAGCGCGAAGCCGACCACCAGCCCGACGGCGCAGCCGACCACAAAGGTGCGGTTCTTGAACAGCCGGAGCGGCAGCACCGGCTCGGCCGCGCGCCTTTCGGCCTCGACGAACAGCGCCAGGGCGACGACGACCGTCGCCGCCAGGCCGCCGATCAGGTTCGAATTCCACGGGTAAACCGTCCCGGCCAGATCGCAGATGAGGATGATCCCGCCGAGGACGACGGCGAGGAGCGCCGCGCCCGGCAGGTCGATCGCGCGCCGCCCCCTGCGCCGCTCGGCCGGCAAAGTCGCCGTGAGCACGGCGAGCGCGACCGCGCCGATCGGGATATTCACGTAGAAGATCCAGCGCCAGGTGAGGTTCGACGTCAGGTAGCCGCCGATCAGCGGGCCGGCGACGCTCGCGACGCCGAGCACCGCGCCGAAGATGCCCATGTAGCGGCCGCGCTCGCGCGGCGGCACGAGGTCCCCCACCACGGCCTGCGTCGTCACGATCAGCCCGCCGCCGCCGAGCCCCTGGAGGCCGCGGAAAACGATCAGCTCGATCATCGACCGGCTGAGCCCGGAGAGCGCGGAGCCGGCGAGAAAAATCACGACGGCGGCCTGCATCACCCCCTTGCGGCCGTAGAGGTCGCCGAGCTTGCCGTAGAGCGGCGTCGCGACCGTCTGCGCCAGGAGATAGGCGGTGACGACCCACGAGATATGGGCGAGGCCTCCGAGCTCGCCGACGATGGTCGGCAGCGCCGTCGCCACGATCGTCGAATCCAGCGCGGCGAGCAGCATCGCGAGCACGAGGCCGCTGAAAACGACCCGCACGCGCTCGGGCGCGATCGGACGGGGAAACGGGGCGCGGCGCGCCGCGGTTCGGCCGGTTGCCATACTGATTTTTGTCTAGACAGCGGGCGGGGGAAATAACAATCGGGTGAATTACGGCGCAGAGCGCCGGGCGGGCGGCGGACTTGACACCGTCCCGCGCGGTGCTACAAGAAGCACGACCGATCGTCCCACGGAGGTGACCCATGTTGCGGGCCTTGAAAATCCCCCGCCTGAAAACAGCCGCGGCGGCGCTGCCGTTTTTTCTCGCCGGCGCCCTGCCCGCGTCCGGCCTGTCCCAAACGAAGCCGCTGAAGCATATGTACGTCGGCGTCTCCTCGGTCAGCATGGCGAACATCATCATTTATGTGACCAAGGAGGCGGGCCTGTTCGAGCGGCACGGCCTCTACGTCGATCCGGTCTCCATGCGCGGCTCGGGGGAGTCGTCCAAGGCGATGATCGGCGGCAGCATCCAGATGTCGCCGATCGCCACGCCGACGGTTATCAACGCCGATCTTTCCGGCGCCGATCTCGTCATCCTGGCCCACACGCTTCCCGGCGTGGTGCACGCGCTGATGGTGAAGCCGGAGATCAAGCGGG
>WNFL01374662.1_pt2 | contig 16597 bp, 17 predicted proteins | sample 5400361 | NCBI WGS metagenome assembly WNFL01 (sample SAMN13153351, study PRJNA577476) | soil metagenome | isolation source: 40 cm soil on Douglas fir-dominated hillslope | place: USA:California | collected 2013-09-17 | reverse complement strand
ATCGAGCACCTGTCATGAAGAGTACAGTCGCCGCCAAGCCGCTCGCGCAGGTCGAGACCCCGCTCCTCGCGGTCGCGGTGCCGCAGGGCACGAGCCTCCCCGCCTCGCTCGCCGACCTCGATCGCGCGGCCGGCGGTGTGTTGGCGCGCGCGCTCGGCGCCGGTGACTACAAGGGCAAGCGCGACGAGCTGTTGCTCGTGTACGGCGGCGGGAAGGCGCAGCGCCTCCTGCTCGTGGGCGTCGGTAAGGCTGGTGAGGTCACGCGCAGTGCCTTGCGCCGCGCCGCGGCCGTCGCCGCCAAACGCGCCCGCAGCGTCGGGGCCACCACATTCGCCTTCGCCGTGGCGGCCGAGGCGCGTGGCGGCGTGAGCGCCGGCGAGCTGGGACAGGTGGCCGTCGAGGGGGCGTCGCACGGGGGGTGGCAGTTCACCGAGCTCAAGCAGAAGGGCGAGGACGCCAAGCCGGACCTCGAGGCGGTCGCGCTGGTCGTGGATGCCGCCGAGGCCTCCGACGCGGAGACGGGCCGCAGCACCGGCGACGCAATCGCGGCTGGTCACCGTCTGACGCGCGGACTCCAGATGCAACCGGGCAACGTCTGCACGCCCTCATACCTCGCCGATCAAGCGGCGAAACTCGCCAAGACGCACGGCTTTGCGCTCACCGTCCTCGACCGCGCGCAACTGAAGAAGGAAGGCATGGGCGCGCTGCTCGCCGTCGCGCAGGGGAGCGCCGAGGAACCGCGCTTCATCGCGCTCGAGTACAAGGGTGGCGGCGCCCAGCCGCCGGTGGTGCTCGTCGGGAAGGGCGTCACGTTCGACTCCGGGGGCATCTCGATCAAACCGGCCCAGAACATGGAGGACATGAAGTTCGACATGTCGGGGGCCGCGGCGGTCCTGGGGACGTTCGAGGCGCTGGGGCGCCTCAAACTGAAGATCAACGTCGTCGGCCTCATCCCGGCAACCGAGAACCTCCCCTCGGGCACGGCGGTAAAACCTGGGGATGTGGTGAAGAGCCACCTCGGTAAGACGATCGAGATCATCAACACCGACGCCGAGGGACGACTGATTCTGTGTGACGCCCTCTCGTACGCCCGGCGCTTCAAGCCGGCGGCGGTGCTGGACGCCGCGACCCTCACGGGCGCGGTCGTCGTGGCGCTGGGGCATCACGCGATCGGGCTCATGGGAAACGACGAGGCGCTACTCGCCGAAGTCCGCGACGCCGGCGAGCGCGCCGGGGAGCGCTGCTGGCCGCTGCCGCTATGGGACGAGTACCGCGAGCTTGTGAAATCGGAGATCGCCGACGTGAAGAACTCGGGCGGCCGCTCGGCGGGGTCGATCGCGGGCGGCTGGTTCCTCAAGGAGTTCGTGGACGGGTTCCCGTGGGTCCACCTCGACATCGCGGGCACCGCGTACACCGAGAGCGACGGCGCCACGCAGGGCAGGGGTCCGACGGCGGTGGGCGTCCGGTTGTTCAGCGAGTTCCTCCTCAAGCGCGCGGGCGCTTGATCCGGGCGAGCCTTCTCGTCGCGGCGTTCTCTGCCGTGGCGGCAGGCGCCGCCGCCCAAGTCGATTCCACCGTTCACGACAGCACGGCGCGCCACGACAGCACCGCCCGCGCGCGCGACACCGTCGCCGCTCTGCTGCCGGCATTCCCGCTCCCCATCGCCCCCGGACCGCTCCCCCTTGGGTCCCGCTACACCTTCACCGCCGACTCGCTGCTGTTCACGAACGCGAGGACATTGAGCGACCTGCTCGTCCATATCCCCGGGGTCTACGTGGCGCGCGGCGGATGGTACGGCCAGGCGGAGCCGGTCCTGTTCGGCGGCCGCGGAGCAGGGGCCGCCGCCCTCGAGGTGTATTGGGACGGCGTGCCGTATCTCTCCATCGGACGCGACTCTCTCGCGCTCGATCCCGCACGCATCCCCCTCGCCCCGCTCGAGCGCGTCGACGTCATCGTGCTGCCGGCGCGGTTGCGCGTCTATCTCGTCACCGCCCGGCCACGATCCACCGCTCCAGGGACGAACATCGGCATTTCGACCGGGGACCTCGGCATCGCGGGCTATCGAGGGGGGTACGCCGTCCGTTCACGCGCGGGCCTCGGGGTTTCGTTCGTCTTCGACCAGAACAGCCTGGACGGCAACGCCACCGCCACGACTACGACCTTCAGCAGCACCGATCTGTGGCTGATGGCGGAGTTCCTGCCGCCGGACGGGCACATCGGTGGGTCGTTCCAGGTACTCAGCTCGACCTGGCGCCGCCAGGGCGAGCCCGGTCGCGTGGATCCGTGGCGTCAGCAGCGGCGCGATCAGGTGTTCCGCTTCTTCGCGGCGGAGCGCAGCGACGGGCTCGGTCTGCGGGTGACCGGGACGATGAGCAGCAGCTCCCTCCAAGGCGACAGCGCGGTCGCGGACCGCGCGCTGTACCAGACGAGCCTCGAGGTGCGGCGCACGTGGCCCCAAGGAACGGTCGCGGTGTCGGGGCGCTACGGCCTGGCCGGGTCCCCCAGGCAGGTCGATGTCGAGGGCGGCTGGACCCTCGCAGGGCACCTCACCCTCGCGGGGTCGGCGCGCCACTCCACATACGTCGGCGGCCGCTCGGGCGATCGCGGAGACCTGACGGCAGGTGTCAGCCTTCCCCTCGGCTTCGCCGTGCGTGGGGAGCTCGCCTGGAGCCGCGACGTGCGCGCGCCCCTCGACCGCAGCGACAGCGTCCGCCAGCGCACCACGGACGTCGCCGCCTGGGTGCGCTGGGACCGCCCGCGGATCATGGTGGAAGTGGGCCGCGGGCGCCGGGATCCGTTCGTCCCGCTCGGATTCGAAGTGGGGATCAAGCCCGTGGATCATCTCGGGCCCACACCCCGCACCGAGTTCCTCGCCGCCCACGCGAGCATCCAACCGCTGCCGGGCCTGGCCCTCTCCGCCTGGTACTTCGATCCCGTCCTCGGCGGGGGCGATTTCGAGCCGCCGCATCACTCCCGTCTCTCAGTCGCGTTTTCCTCGAAGTTCTGGCGCGTGTATCGCAGCGGCATCTTCGCCTTTCGGGGCGAGCTGGCGGTCGAATCGTGGAGCCGATGGGGCCTGGGCGGGCAGGACTCGAGCGGCGCGCCGCTGCGCCTGGGGGGGGCAAGCTTCGCGGAGACAAATGTCGAGTTCCATCTCGGCGGCGTGACCCTCTTCTGGATCATTCGTAACAGCAACGCCATGCGGGCGAACTACGTGGAGGGGTTGAGCCATCCCAAGCGCGTCCAGCTCTATGGGGCGCGCTGGTTTTTCACCAACTAGGGCGGATTGAAGCAAGTCGTTCACCCGACTAGCTTTCCCGTCCTGTGCCACGAAGCATGACGGGCTTCGGCTCGGCCGAGGCCGGCGTCCTCGGCGGACGGCTGCGGGTGGACATCCGCACCGTCAATCACCGCTATTTCAATCCGCAGCTCAAGCTTCCGGGCGAGTTGTCCGGGATCGAGGGCGAGTTGCGTGAGCGGCTGCGGCAGCTGCTCGAGCGCGGCCACGTGGCCGTGACGGCCCGCTGGGTCGAGCAGCCGGCGCAGGACGGCGGCGCGCTGGCGGTGGACCTCGAGCGGGCGAAGCAGGTGGTCGCCGCGGCGAAGGAATTGAAGAAGAAGTTGAAGCTGAAGGGCGAGGTCGATCTCGCGTTCGTGGCCCGGCAGCCCGACGTCATGGCGGCGACCAACGGTCGGGCGGCCGAGACGGCGGTCACCTGGACCGACGTAAAACCGATCGTCGAGCAGGCGGCCCGCGACGTCCTGACGATGCGGGAACGGGAGGGCAGCGCTCTGGCCGCGGAGCTGGACGCGCGGCTCGATGGCCTCGAGCGGGGCGCGGCCACGATCGCGCAGCGGGCGCCGGAACGTCTCACGGCCGAGCACGAGCGACTCAAGCGGGCGGTAGCGGAGTTGGCGGGCGGTGTGCAGGTGGATCCCCAGCGCCTCGCGCTGGAGGTCGCCTTGCTCGCCGACAAGGTGGACATCACGGAAGAGCTGGTGCGGTTTCGCACGCACCTCGCGGCGTGCCGCCAGGCTCTCGCCTCGGCCGACGCCGTCGGGAAGCAGCTCGGATTCCTGGCGCAGGAGGTGCTGCGCGAGGTGAACACGATGGGCTCGAAGGCGAACGACGCCGCGATCACGCACGCCGTGATCACGATGAAGGGTGAGCTGGAGAAGTTCCGGGAGCAGTTGGAGAACCTGGAGTGAAGCCGGCCGTCGTCGTCCTGGCCGCCCCGTCGGGAGGCGGCAAGACGACGATCGCGCGGGCGTTGGTGACGCGCTGGCCCGACCGCTACGGATTCTCCGTGTCGGCGACGACGCGGGGGCCGCGGCCGGGAGAGCGGGACGGTGAGGATTATTTCTTCCTCACCAAAGACGAGTTCCGTCGCCGACAGGCCGCGGGCGAGTTCCTGGAGACAGCCCAGTACGCGGGCGAGCTGTACGGCACGCTGAAGGCGGAAGTCGACCGGGTGCTCGCAGCGGGGCGGCACGTGTTGCTCGACATCGAAGTGCAGGGAGCCGGACAGGTCCGGAAGCGGTATCCGCCCCCCGCGTCGCGCGCGGTGTTCATCTTGCCGCCGAGCGCCGCCGAGCTGCTCCGGCGATTGCAAGGGCGCCACACCGAGTCGCCCAGTGAGATGCGCAAGCGGCTCGAGACGGCGATTCGGGAGTTGCGGGAGGCGCAAGCGTTTGATCACGTCGTCGTGAACGACGAGTTGGACAATGCCGTGGCGACCGTGCATGGAGTGGTGGAGACACCCGAGGCGGCACGCGGGACAAAGCTGGAACCGGAACGCATTAAGGCGCTCATTGCGGAATTGACGCAGAAGACCAAGGAGATCTCATGAGAATCGTGACTCCGGCAGAAGTGGCCGGTCAGACACAGAACAAGTACCTGGGCGTGCTGGTCGCGGCCAAGTTCGCGCGCTACGTGAACGACTTTCCCCGCGACCGCTCCGTGGATTGGGAGGAGAAGCTGACGACGCGCGCCTTCGACGAGCTGGTCCGGGGCAACCTCAAGTACCGGCTGGTCCGGCGGCGGCGGGGCCAACAGGAGGCCTGATGGCGCTCACCGGCCGTCACGTCGTGCTCGGCGTGTCGGGCGGGATCGCGTGCTACAAGAGTTGCACGTTGGCCCGCCGGCTCACCGAGGCGGGTGCGACGGTCGACGTGGTTCTGACGGCGTCCGCCGCCGAGTTCGTACGACCCCTGACGTTCGAGGCGCTGACCGGGCGCCCGGTCCTCTCCTCCTTATGGGAGCGGGGCCGGGCGCTCGCGCACATCGGACTGGCGAAACACCCCGATCTGGTCGTCGTCGCGCCGGCGACGGCGCACGTCCTGGCCCGCGCCGCGATGGGGATGGCCGACGACCTCCTCACGGCGCTGCTGCTCGCGCGGACAGGTCCGATCCTCGCGGCGCCCGCCATGAACGACGCGATGTACGCGCACCCGGCGACGACCGCGAATCTCAAGATTCTGGCGCAGCGCGGCTGGCACATGGTGGGCCCGGAGATCGGCGCCCTCGCCGAAGGCCCGAGTGAGCGTCCGGGACGGATGAGCGAGCCGGAAGCCATTCTGGAAGCCGCCGCGCGTCTCATCGGAGGTGGGGCGGTCGGGAAATGGGCGGGAAAACGCGTCATCGTGACCGCGGGACCGACGCGCGAGCACCTCGATCCGGTGCGCGTGATCACGAATCCGTCGAGTGGCCGGATGGGCTACGCGCTGGCGGAGGCCGCACACGCGCGCGGCGCCGACGTCGTGCTCGTCAGCGGCCCCACCGAGCTGGAGCCGCCCGGTGGCGTGACCACGCAACATGTTGAATCCACGGAGGACCTCGGCCGGGCGGTGCAGACCCTGATGAAGGGCGCCGACGCGCTCTTCATGGCGGCAGCCCCGGCCGACTTCCGCCCCAAGACGTCGGCCAAAACGAAGCGGCCCCGCGGGGACGGCGCCCTCACTCTGGAGCTCGAAGCGACGCCGGACATCCTCGCGTCCCTGCAGCGACCGAAGGGCTGCCTCGTGGTCGGGTTCGCCCTCGAGACCGGGAACGGCCTGGCGCGGGCCCGGCAGAAACTGCAAGATAAGTCACTCGATTTCGTGGTCCTGAACGATGCGCTGGAGCCCGGCGCGGGGTTCGAGGTCACGACGAATCGCGTGACGGTGCTCAGCAAGGGAGGCCGGCAGCTCGATCTGCCGCTCCTGCCGAAGCGCGACGTGGCCGAACGAATCCTCGACGCGGTGGAAGAGGCCCTTTGAACGACGGGCGGGCTCTGGCATTGGCATATCTGGAACAGCAAAAGATGCTCGGGGGGGATGCGGTGATCCTCCCGGCAAGCCAAGGAGCGGGGAGTCAGGAGCGGGGAGCCGAGGCTGCGACTGTCGCGCCTGCTCCCGACTCCAAGCTCCCGCCTCCCGGTCTTTCTTTCGATCCTCCCTCCGGCGATCTCTTCGCCGCCGATCCGGTCCAGCAAACTCGCACGCTGGCTGAAATCGCGAGTCTCGTCGCCGATTGCACCAAGTGCAAGTTGTGCGAAGCCCGAACCAACACGGTGCCAGGAGAGGGTCCCAGCGACGCGCGGCTCGTGGTCGTGGGCGAGGGACCGGGGCGCACTGAAGACGAGACCGGACGCCCGTTCGTCGGCAAGGCGGGCGAGCTGCTCACGAAGATCCTCGGCGCGATAGATTTCCCACGGGAGCAGGTCTTCATCTGTAACGTGGTCAAGTGCCGGCCGCCCGAGAACCGCCTCCCGCAGTACGATGAGATCGCCGCGTGCGTGCCGTATCTGTTCCGTCAGATCGAGCTGCTGAAGCCCGCGGTGATTCTGGCGATGGGCGGGACGGCGGCGCAAACGGTGCTCAACACCAAGCAGTCGCTCGGCTCGCTGCGGAACCAGGTGCACCGGTTCCGCGGGATTCCGGTGATCGTCACGTATCATCCGGCCGCCTTGCTGCGCAAACCTGGGATGACGTCCGCATCGCCCGCCGTATCCTCGACAGCTGAGCGGTCGTCCGAGTTCGCCGGCCGCCAGGCTCCCTGGAGCAACGAGGCGGAGCAGGCGGTCCTCGGGGCGATGCTGCTCGACCAGGACGCGGCCCTCAAGGCCGCCGAGTTCCTGGACGACACGATGTTCTACCGCGAGGGCCACCGCCTGCTGTTCCGGGCGATGATCGCCCTCACGGAGCGCGGCGACGTCATCGATCCCGTCACGCTGCGGGACGAGCTGGCGCGCCGCGGCGATCTCGATCGCGCCGGCGGGATGGAGTACGTCGCCGCGCTGATCGACGTGGTGCCCACCGCCGCCAACGTCGACTACCACGCCAAGATCGTCCGGGACAAGGCGGTGTTGCGGCGTCTCGTCGAAGCGGCGACGGGCATCATCCAGGATGTGTACGACGGCCGCGCCACCGCGGGCGAAGTGCTCGACAACGCCGAGCACCGCGTGTTCCAGGTGGCGCAGTTCCGGCGCTCGGAAGAGTTCAGCCGCATTAAGGAGCTGATCTGGCCTACGATGGAGCGCATCGAGCAGCTCCAGTCGGGCGCGGGATCGGTGACGGGCGTGCCGAGCGGCTTCCTCGACCTGGACCGGCTCACCGCCGGCTTCCAGCGGGCCGACCTGGTGATCGTGGCGGCGCGGCCCTCGATGGGCAAGACGGCGCTGGCCCTGAACATCGTGCAGCACGCCGCGATCGAGCACAACGTCGGCGTCGCGATCTTCTCGCTCGAAATGTCGAAAGACGCGCTCGTGCAGCGACTGCTGTGCTCCGAAGGCCTAGTAGACGCCCAGCGCCTGCGGCGCGGCCAGCTGCGCGACGACGACTACCCCAAGCTCGCCCGCGCCGCGGGCCTGCTCGGCACGGCGCCGATCTGGATCGACGACTCGGCGGCCCTGACGCCCCTCGCGATGCGCTCCAAGGCGCGCCGTCTCAAGGCGGAGCACGACATCGCGATGGTCATCGTGGACTACCTGCAGCTAATGCAGGGTCCGGGCGACTCCGAGAACCGCCAACAGGAGATTTCCTACATCTCCCGCTCGCTCAAGGCGCTGGCCAAGGAGTTGGATGTGCCCGTCGTCGCCATCTCGCAGCTGTCGCGCGCACCGGAGCAGCGCGGCGGGGAGCACCGGCGCCCGCAGCTGTCCGACCTGCGTGAGTCGGGCGCGATCGAGCAGGACGCCGACGTCGTGTGCTTCATCTACCGGCAGGAGTTCTACGACGGCCCGGTAGACCCGAAGTCGAACGAGAACATCGAGGGAATCGCCGAAGTCATCGTCGGGAAACAGCGCAACGGCCCCACGGGCACGGTCAAACTGCACTTCAAGAAGGAATACACGCGCTTCGACAACTACACTGCGCGTGACGCCCCTCAAGAGGCGGCCCGTGTCTAAGGGTCGCTCGGTATTCCGCTGCACCGACTGCGGCGCGGAGCAACCAAAGTGGGCCGGGCGCTGCGACGCGTGTGGGGCGTGGAATACGCTGTCGGAAGAGCCGGTCGGGCGGGTACGCGGTAAGGCGGTCAGGCCTTCCCTAACCGGCCAACCGCCGATCCGCCGCGCTGGAAGACTGGCCTCGACGAATTTGACTTCGTGTTGGGTGGGGGAATCGTCCCCGGCTCCGTTACGCTCGTCGGCGGCGAGCCGGGCATCGGGAAGTCCACGCTCTTGATGCAAGTGGCCGCGCGGCTCGAGACCGCGGGCATCGCGACACTATACGTCTCGGGCGAGGAGTCGCCCGACCAGCTGCGCCTCCGCGCCGACCGGCTAAGCGAGGATGCCGGCGGCATCCACGTGCTCGGCGAGACGCGCCTCGAGGCGATCGTGCATCACGCCGCGGCGCTCGGCGCCCGCGTGGTGCTCCTCGACTCGATCCAGACCACCTATACCGAAGAGCTCGAGGGCGCCCCCGGCAACGTGGGGCAGGTCCGCGAGTGCGCTGCACGGCTGATGCGGTTCGCCAAGGAAGCGGGGCCCGCGGTCCTGCTCGTCGGCCACGTCACCAAAGGGGGCGGCATCGCCGGCCCCAAGACCCTCGAGCACATCGTCGACACGGTCCTCTACTTCGAGGGTGAAAGCACCCTCGATCACCGCATCCTGCGCGCCGTGAAGAATCGCTTCGGCTCGGTGGACGAAATCGGCGTGTTTCGGATGACGGGCGCCGGGCTCGAGCCCGTCGCCAATCCCGCGGCCGCGTTCCTGGCCGGACGCACCACCGGTGTGTCGGGCTCGGCGGTGACGGCCCTGATGGAAGGGACGCGGCCCATGCTGGTCGAGATCCAGGCGCTCGCCTCGAAGGCCGGTTTCGGAACGCCGCAGCGCGTCGCGACCGGGCTCGATCACCGGCGGCTCGCGGTGCTGCTCGCGGTACTCGAGCGGCGCGGCGGTCTCCCCTTCGGCAATCTCGACGTGTTCGTGAACGTCACGGGCGGCGTACGCCTCGCCGAGCCGTCCACCGATCTTGCGGTCCTCGCCGCGCTGGTGTCGAGCGTGCACGACCGGCCGGTGCCCGGCGACGCGCTGTTTGTCGGCGAGGTGGGACTGGGCGGCGAAGTGCGGCCCGTCGCGGGCGTGGAGCGGCGCCTCGCGGAAGCCGCGCGCCAGGGCTTTCGCCGAGTGTTTCTGTCGGCGCGGTGGGGAGGCACAGCGCCCATCGAAGTCGTGAGGTTGGAGAACATCGGTGAGCTCGCCCGCCGCCTCGCAGCCTGACGTCGGAGTCGTCGTGGTGGCGGCCGGGGCCGGCGTACGCGCCGGCCCCGGTGAGCCGAAACAGTTTCGCCCGATTCTCGGCGTCCCGATGCTGCTCCGCGCCCTCCGGCCCTTCACCTCGCATCCGGAAATCGGCCACGTTGTGGTGGCGCTGCCGCCCGCGTACGTCGAGCGGCCCCCCGAATGGCTCGGCAAGCTGCTCGGCGATCGGCTCGCGCTCGTCGCCGGCGGCGCCGAACGCGCCGATTCGGTGCGGGCCGGTCTCGCGGCGCTGCCGCGCGACGCGGCCGTGATCCTGGTGCATGATGCGGCGCGACCGTTCGTCGGGAGAGCCACGATCGACGTGGTGATCGCACGGGCTCGGGCAGGCGTCGGGGCTGTGGCCGCCGTACCGCTCGCCGACACCGTCAAGGAAGTCGTCGAAGACCATCGTATTACAAAAACCGTCGTGCGAGATCGTCTTTGGCGGGCGTACACACCCCAGGGCTTCCCACGGGCGATGATCGTTCAGGCGTACGCGGCCCTCCACCCGGACGGACCGCCTCCGACCGACGACGCGGAGGTGTGCGAGCGCGCCGGGTTTCCCGTCGAGGTGGTCACCGATTCGCCGCACAACGTGAAAATCACCACCAGCGAGGACTTCCGGATCGCCGAGGCACTGGCGCGTGAGCTCCGGTGAATCCGGTTCCGTTCCGGAATGCGGCCGAGGTGGGCGCCGCGATTCCACTCGTCGCCACTCATCTCGGGGCCGGCGGGCTGCTCGGCTACCCGACCGAGACGGTGTACGGCCTTGGGTCGCGGGCGGTGGGACCGGACGTCGCGGCGCTGGCGAGCCTCAAGGGTCGGGCTCCCGGCAAGCCCTTCCTCTTATTGATCAGCGACCGCGCGATGGCGGAAGGGCAGGGGCTCGCCTTCAACCCGTCGGCCGACGCGTTGGCGCGGGCCTTCTGGCCTGGCCCGCTGACCCTCGTCCTGCCGGGCGGGTCGGGGCGGCTCCCGGACCTGTTGCGGGGACCCGAGGGCGGCATCGCCGTGCGTTGGACCTCGCACGCCGGAATCGCGCGTCTCGTCGCGGCACTCGCAGCCCCGTTGACGTCGACATCCGCGAACATCCCGGGGAGCCAGCCCGCGCCGGGCGCCGCCGCCATCGTGCGTGATTTCCAGGCGGCCGTCGACGCGGGCCAGTTGCTCGTGCTCGACGGCGGCGTGCTGGGCAACCGGCCGCCGTCCACTGTGGTTGACTGCACGCAACCCGACGCGCGGCTGGTCCGCGAGGGGGCCGTCACCCTCGCCGAGCTGCGCCGGGCGGCGGGGCGGCTCGCACCGTGATCAAGAACGTGCTGCTCGTGTGCACCGGCAACATCTGTCGGAGCCCGCTCGCCGAAGCGCTCTTGAAGCGCACGCTCAAGGAGCGCGGGATCGAAGGCGTCACCGTGACGTCCGCCGGCACCGGCGCGTGGGACGGGGCGCCGGCATCGGAAGGCGCCTACCTGGTCGGACTCGAGCGCGGTCTCGACCTCTCAGGACACCGTGCCCGGCTCCTCACCCGCGACCTAGTCGAGGCGTCGGAGCTGATCCTCACGATGGCACGTCATCATCGCGCTCGCGTGGACGAGCTGGGCGGTGAGGGTCGCGTCTTCGTGCTCGGCGAGTACGCGGGCCGCGAGGGGGACGAGGCCGAGGTCAGCGATCCGTTCGGCGGCGACCTCGAGGTGTACCGTAACACCTGTGTGGAGCTCGAAGCGCTCGTAGGGACCACGGCGGAGCGCCTGGCCACCGAGGGACAGCGTGGAGATCGGCGCTAGCACTCGGCTGCTGACCATCATCGGGGATCCCGTGGCCCATTCCCTGTCTCCCGCGATGCACAACGCCGCGTACCGGGCCTTGGGGATCAATGCGGTGTACCTCGCGCTCCGCGTTCCCGCCGCCCGGGTCCCTACTGTCCTTGAGGCGTTGGCCGCAACCGGAGGGGCGGGGAACGTCACGGTGCCGCACAAGGAGGCGGTGGAACGATCCGTCGCGCGGAAAACGGATGTCTGCACCCGCGCCGGCGCGTGCAATACGTTCTGGACGGAAGACGGAGTGCTGGTGGGCGACAACACCGACGTCGCCGGTGTATACGCCGCGCTGGCGGCCCTGGGGGCTGGAGGCGGCCGGTGGCTCGTGATCGGGACCGGTGGCTCGGCGCGCGCGGTGGCGATCGCCGCGGCAGACACGGGCGCGGCCCTGTGGGTGCGTTCCCGTCACCCCGATCGCGCGCGCGCATTCGCCACGTGGGCCAAGCACGTCGGCGTGCGCGCCGAGCCGGCACATGGACCTGTGGAGATCGATGCCGCGATCAACGCGACGCCTCTCGGCATCGCCGATGGCGATGCGCTTCCCATAGACTCGAAGGACTTGCGAGGAATACGCGTGGCGCTCGATCTGGTGTACGCGCGCGGCGGGACGCGCTGGGTGCGCATGCTCCTGGCGAAGGGTGTGCGAGCGGCGGACGGACGGGAGGTTCTCGTGGCCCAGGGCGCGGCTGCCTTTACGCGCTTCTTCCCAGGGACGGCCGCTCCGGTCGACGTGATGCGCGCCGCGGTCGAGCGTGCGCTGCGTGACTAGCGCACCAGCGGGGATCGAGCAGTTATTCCTTCCCGCCGAATGCCTGCTGTGCCACGCCCTGCTCGGCGAGCGCGACGCCGGTGGCATCGTCTGCCCCGTCTGCCGCCACCGCTGGCGGCCCGTGCGACCGCCCTGGTGCGAGCGCTGCGGTCAACCCGAGCCCCACTTCGGCCCCTGCCGGCTGTGCGCGGCATGGCCCGCGGCCCTGACCGTCGTGCGATCCGCCGTCTGGCTCTCCGACGGCGCGCGCCAGGCCGTGCACGCCTTGAAGTACGGCGGCTTGCCGCGCATCGCGGACGACCTGGCGGCGGCAATGCCCGGCGCGCTGCTCCCGACCGACGCGGCGTCGGTCCTCGTGCCCATTCCCCTCGCTCCGAAGCGCCTGCGCGATCGCGGCTATAACCAGAGTGAGGCTCTGGCTCGTGCCTTGTCGCGCCTCTGGGAGATCCCGGTCGTGGACGTGCTTATTCGTTCAAGGGAAACCGCGACGCAGACGGCGTTGACACCGGAGACCCGCCTGGCGAATGTGGCGGGGGCGTTTACCCCGGGGCGCCGCCCCGGGGTCAGCCGAGACTCGAATTACATCCTCGTGGACGACGTTTTCACCACGGGTGCGACTCTCGCGGAGGCAGCGCGAGCGCTTGACCAGGCAGGGGCGCGCCGAGTCTTCGGGATCACATTCGGACGCGCCGTCATTCCGGACTTTATCTAGGGAAGCGAGGAGACATGGCTGTGCGGGTCGGGATCAATGGCTTCGGGCGGATCGGGCGCAACGTGTTGCGCGCCGCGACGATGGCCAAAGAGACGAGCCTCGAGTTCGTGGCGGTGAACGACATCACCGACACGAAGACGCTGGCGCACCTCCTGAAGTACGACTCGGTCCACGGACGCTTCCCGGGCAGCGTCGAAGCAAAGGGCGATGCCCTCGTCGTCAACGGACGGGAGATCAAGGTCTCGGCCATCAAGGAGCCCGAGAAGCTCCCGTGGAAGGACCTGGGAGTCGAGCTGGTGCTCGAGAGCACCGGCCGCTTCACCGATCGCGACGCGGCCGCGAAACATCTGACCGCCGGCGCCAAGAAGGTGGTGATTTCCGCCCCCGCTAAGGGTGAAGACATCACCATCGTGATGGGCGTGAACCACACCAAGTACGACCCGGCCAAGCATCACGTGCTCTCGAACGCGTCCTGCACCACCAACTGCCTCGTGCCGGTCGTGAAGGTCGTGATGGACAACTGGGGCTTCAAGCACGCCTTCATGACGACGGTGCACAGCTACACCAACGATCAGCAGATCCTCGATCTGCCGCACAAGGACCTGCGCCGCGCCCGCGCGGCGGCGCTGAGCATCATCCCCACCACCACAGGGGCCGCGAAGGCCACGGGCTTGGTGCTTCCCGAGGTCAAGGGCAAAATCGACGGCGTGTCGTTGCGGGTGCCCACGCCCGACGTGTCGCTCGTCGATCTCACGGCCGAGGTCGAGAAGCGCACGACCATCGAAGAGGTGAACGCCGCGTTCAAGAAGGCGGCACAAGGAGCGCTCAAGGGCATTCTCGACGTCTCGGATGAGCCGCTGGTTTCCGTCGACTATATCGGCAGTCTCTACTCGAGTGTGGTGGACGCGATGTCCACCAACGTGGTCGACGGCACGCTGGTGCACGTCTCGTCGTGGTACGACAACGAGATGGGTTACTCGGCGCGCTGCGTGGGCCTCCTGGCATACATCGGACGCACGCGGTGAAGAAGCGCAGTCTCTCGAGCCTGCCGGCGGAAGCGCTCGACGGCAAGCGTGTGCTGGTGCGTGAGGACTTCAACGTCCCGCTGAAGGACGGCGTGGTGACCGACGACGGGCGGTTGCGCGCCGCGCTGCCCACCTTGACCTACCTGCGCGAGAAGGGCGCGCGCGTCGTCATCCTCTCGCATCTCGGCCGCCCCAAGGGCGGGCCGGAGCCCAAGTACTCGTTGCGCCAGATCGTCCGCGACTTGGAGCGGCTGCTCGGCGCACCCATCGAGTTCATTCCCGACCCGGCGCAGGGCGTGCCGGCGACGCGCCAACTGCCGCGCGGCGGCGTCGCACTGGTCGAGAACACCCGCTTCTGGCCGGGGGAAGAGACCAACGACCCGGACCTCGCCCGCACCTTCGCCGAGCTGGGCGACATCTACGTGAACGATGCCTTCGGCTCCGCCCATCGGGCGCACGCGTCGACCGAAGGTGTCGCCCACCTGTTGAAGCCGGCCGTCGCCGGATTCCTGATGGAAAAGGAGCTCCAGTACCTGGGGGAGACGCTACACCATCCGAAGCGCCCGTTCATCGCCGTCGTGGGAGGTGCCAAGATTTCCGGGAAGATCGACGTGCTGGAGGCGCTGCTGCCACGCGTGGACGAGATTCTGATCGGCGGGGCGATGGCGTGCACATTTCTCGTGGCCATGGGGCTCTCGGTGGGCAGCTCGCTGGTCGAGACCGACCGCGTGGCGCTCGCCCGAACGCTGCTCGAGCGCGGCGGGCGCAAGTTGATCCTGCCCCGGGGCGCGGTGGTGGCACCGTCGCTCGACCGTGCCGCCGAGCGCCGTGAGGTGGCGGCGGACAGCGTGCCTCACGGCTGGGCGATCTACGACATCGACGAGGCCACGCGCCACGACTTCCGCGCCCGCCTGCTGCGCGCCAAGACGATCATCTGGAACGGGCCGATGGGGGTGTTCGAGACACCGCCCTTCGACGCCGGCACGCGCGCCGTCGCCCAGGCGCTCGTGGACGCCGGGGCCAAAGGAGCTGTTACGGTCGTCGGGGGCGGGGATTCGGCGGCGGCCGTCGCCGGGCTCGAGGACAAAGTGACCCACGTCTCGACGGGGGGCGGCGCCACGCTCGAGTTCCTCGAGGGGAAAGTGTTACCGGGCGTCGCCGCACTGGAGGACGCGTGAGGCCGCTGGTATTCGCGGCCAATTGGAAGATGCACATCGGACCGCGCGACGCGCGTGAGTACCTCGCGACCTTTCGCCACGCCTACGCGCCCCTACCCAACCGGCAAGTCTGGTTCTTTCCCCCCGCCGTCTCACTCGAGGCGGTGGCCGCCGGACTCGAGCACCGTGCCGACCTGCTCGCCGGCGCCCAGGACATCCACTGGGAGCCGAAGGGCGCCTACACCGGCGCGATCTCCGGACCCCTGGCGGTGCAAGCCGGCGCACAGGCGGTGCTCATCGGCCACTCGGAGCGGCGCCACGTCTTCGGCGAAACCGACGAGCAGACCGGGAAGAAAGTCGGCGCGGCGCTCACCGCGCAGCTCTTGGCGGTGCTGTGCGTGGGCGAGACCCTGGCGCAACGCGAGGCGGGCGAGACGGTGGCGGTAGTGACCCGGCAGCTCGACGCGGCGCTGGGAACCCTCGCCACCGAGTCCCTCGACAAGGTGACGATCGCGTACGAGCCGGTTTGGGCCATCGGCACAGGGAGAAACGCCACACCCAACGACGCCGCGCTCGTCCATGGGGAAATCCGCGCCTGGCTCAAGCGCCACCAAGCCGGCGCGACGCGGATCCTGTACGGCGGCAGCGTCAACCTGAAGAACGCGGCGGAGCTGCTGGCGGAGCGGGAGCTCGACGGCGTGCTGGTGGGTGGCGCCTCGCTCGAGCCGGCTGGATGGGCCGCGCTTGTGCGGACCGCGGCCGCCTAGGTAATATTTCCTCCGATATGTATACCGTTATCAAGTTCATTCTGCTGTTCGACTCGCTGATCCTGGCGACCGCCGTGCTGCTGCAGGCGGGGCAGGGCGGCGGGCTCGCGTCGCTCGGCGGGGGCGCCGGCACCGAGACGATCATGGGCGGCCGGCAGGCGACGACCCTCCTCACCAAGGTCACCTGGTGGACCGCCGGAATCTTCCTGTTCCTCGCCCTGGTCCTGACGTTCATGACCCAGCAGGGGACGCAGGCGCGCTCGGTGTTGGAAGGCCAGGTCCAAGCGCCGGCCCCCGTGCAGTCCACGCCGCTGCCGCTCGAGAACACGCCTCCAACCAAGACGCCGCCGCCCGCTCCGTCCCATCGCTGACCCACGCCCCGCGTACGTGCTGCTCGAAGATGGAGCCTGGTTCCCTGGAACCGCGCCCCTCCCGTTCGAGCCCGCGTACGCGGAAGTCGTCTTCACGACGAATCTGAGCGGGTATCAGGAGGTCTTCACCGACCCCTCCTACCTCGGCCAGATCGTCGTGATGACGGCGCCGATGATCGGCAACTACGGCATCAATCCTGAGGATGTCGAATCCGATCGCCCGCGCGTCGCGGGGGTCGTCGTGCGCGAGTTGTCGG
>WNFL01176336.1_pt1 | contig 16599 bp, 17 predicted proteins | sample 5400361 | NCBI WGS metagenome assembly WNFL01 (sample SAMN13153351, study PRJNA577476) | soil metagenome | isolation source: 40 cm soil on Douglas fir-dominated hillslope | place: USA:California | collected 2013-09-17 | reverse complement strand
CTGCACGCCGAGATCGAGCTCGCGCCCAACATGTGGGGCGCGGAATTCCTGCCGCAGACCTCGATTATCCCGCTCGTCGATCTCGTCATCACCCACGGCGGCAACAACACCACGACCGAATGCCTGCACTTCGGCAAGCCCATGGTGGTGCTGCCGCTGTTCTGGGATCAGTACGACAACGCCCAGCGGGTCGCCGAGCTCGGGCTCGGTGTCCGGCTCGACACCTATGGCTTCGCCGACGGCGAGATGCACGCCGCGCTCACGAGGCTGCTCGGCGACGCCGCCCTCAGCGGCCGGCTGGCCAGGGCCGCTGCGGAGATCCAGGGCCGGCAGGGACTGCGCGCCGCCGCGGACCTGATCGAGACCGCCGCGCACTAGCGCAGCCGCCCAGGAATCACGGGCACTTTTCGACCACTGCGCCCAAAAGATGTCCGTGATCTTGGAAACTTGGGCGGCGGCCGGAGGTGCGGCGCGCACCTGCCAAGGCTCAGCCTGGAGTAGGCTCGGGTACCGCCAACGACACCGCCCGGGAGAGTCCGCGCGCGAGCCAGCGCCCGGCGCCGAAGGGGCAACATCCCCGGAACCTCTCAGGCACCAGGACCGGGCGGGACAGGCAGCTCTGGAGTCAGCAGAGGCGACAGAGGGGGACGCGGGCAACCAGCCCGCGCGACCCGACGTACGCAGCAGGAGGCTCCGGTGAATTTCGCGCAACGCCACATCGGCCCCGATGAGTTCAGCCAGCAGCAGATGCTGACCGCGCTGGGCTACGCCTCGCTCGACGAACTCACTTCAGCCGCGCTGCCTGCCGGGCTGGCGATCAGCAAGCCGCTCATGCTGCCCGACCCGCTGCACGAGGACCAGGCGCTCGCCGAGCTGCGCAGGCTGGCGGCGAAGAACCAGGTGCTGACCCAGATGATCGGCCTCGGCTACCACGGCACGATCACCCCGCCGGTAATCCGCAGGAACGTCATGGAAAGCCCGGCCTGGTACACCGCCTACACGCCATACCAGCCGGAGATCTCCCAGGGACGTCTCGAGGCGCTGCTGAACTTCCAGACCATGATCGAGGACCTGACAGCGCTGCCCGTGGCCGGAGCATCGATGCTGGACGAGGCGACCGCCGCGGCCGAGGCCATGACGCTGGCCCACCGCGCGACCAGCCGCGGCCGGATCTTCCTCACCGACGCCGACTGCCTCCCGCAGACCCTCGCGGTGCTCGCCACCCGCGCGGAGCCGCTCGGATTCGAGCTGGTGACCGGCCACGTGACGGCCGAGCTGATCGAGGCACAGCCGGAGGGCGAACTGTTCGGGATACTGCTGCAGTACCCCGGGGCCAGCGGGGAGGTCCGTGACCTGCGCCCGGCCATCGCCGCCGCGCGCGCCCGCGGCGCGCTGACCGCTGTCGCCGCCGACCCGCTCGCGCTTACGCTGCTCACGCCGCCTGGCGAGCTCGGCGCCGACATCGCGGTCGGCAGCACGCAGCGATTCGGCGTGCCGATGGGATACGGCGGACCGCACGCTGGTTACATCTGCGTCCGTGACGACCTGAAGCGCCAGCTTCCCGGCAGGCTGGTCGGGGTGTCCGTGGACGCGGACGGCGATCCGGCTTATCGGCTCGCGCTGCAGACCCGCGAGCAGCACATCAGGCGGGACAAGGCGACCAGCAACATCTGCACGGCGCAGGTCCTGCTCGCGGTCATCGCCGCGATGTATGCCGCCTACCACGGCCCGGACGGGCTGACGGCGATCGCGCGCCGGGCGGCTGGGAAAGCGGCCGGTCTGGCCGCCGCGGTCGAGGCCTCCGGATTTGCTACCAATCACCAGGCTTACTTCGACACCGTCGGGGTGATCGTGCCCGGGGGAGCCGCAGAGGCCGTCAAGCGGGCCCGTGCCGCCGGCTATAACCTGCACCTGGCCGGGCCTGACCTGGTGCAGGTGGCCTGCGACGAGACCACCACAGACGATCATGTTGCCGCCGTGGTGGCGGCGATCGCCGGATCTGGCCAGGCGCTGCCGCTAGCCGGCGGCAAGGCGGATGCCATCCCGGCCGGGCTGCGCCGGACCAGCGAGTTTCTCACCCATCCGGTGTTCTCGGCCTACCGCAGCGAGACGGCGATGCTGCGGTACCTGCGCACGCTGTCGGACTACGACATCGCGCTCGATCGGTCGATGATCCCGCTCGGTTCGTGCACGATGAAGCTCAACGCCGCCGCCGAGATGGAGCCGATCAGCTGGCCCGAGTTCGCCGGGCTGCACCCGTTCGCGCCAGCGGACCAGGCGGCCGGCTATCGGGAGCTGATCGACGGCCTCCAGGACGCGCTGATCGCGATCACCGGCTACCACTCCGTCTCGCTCCAGCCGAACGCCGGCTCGCAGGGCGAACTCGCCGGCCTGCTGGCGATCCGGCATTACCACCGGTCACGCAGCGAGCCGGAGCGGACGATCTGCCTGATACCCGAGTCGGCGCACGGCACCAACGCCGCGTCGGCCGTGCTGGCCGGCATGAAGGTGGTCGTGGTGAAGTGCGGTTCCGACGGCGCCATCGACCTGCATGACCTGCGCAGCAAGCTGGAACAGCATGAGGGCGCGGTCGCGGCGATCATGCTTACGTACCCGTCGACCAACGGCGTGTTCGAGCCGACGATCGGCGAGGTCTGCGACCTGGTGCACGCCGCTGGCGGCCAGGTATACGTCGACGGGGCCAACCTGAACGCGCTCGTCGGGCTGGCGCAGCCCGGGTCGTTCGGCGCCGACGTATCGCACCTAAACCTGCACAAGACCTTCTGCATACCGCACGGCGGTGGCGGTCCCGGCGTAGGTCCCGTCGCCGTCAGGGAGCACCTGACGCCCTTCCTGCCCAGGCATCCGGTGCTGCCCGGTATCGCGGTGGTCGGGTCAGGCGACGATGACCTGCCCGCCGAGCTCCGCACCGGGCCGGTCGCGGCTGCGCCCTACGGGTCAGCGGGAATCCTGCCCATCTCCTGGGCGTACCTGGCGATGATGGGGGCAGACGGGCTGCGGCGGGCCACGCAGGTGGCGATTCTCAACGCCAACTACATCGCCAGGCGGCTCGACGAGTATTTCCCCGTCCTGTACTCGGGCGAGGGCGGCCTCGTCGCGCATGAATGCATACTCGACCTGCGGCACATGACTGCCCAGACCGGCATCACCGCCGAGGATGTAGCCAAACGGCTGATCGACTACGGCTTCCACGCGCCCACCATGTCGTTCCCCGTGGCCGGCACGCTGATGGTCGAGCCGACCGAGAGCGAAAACCTGGCCGAGATCGACCGGTTCTGCGACGCGATGATCGCGATCGCTGGCGAGATCGCCAAAGTCGCCACGGGAGACTTCGACGCCACGGACAACCCGCTGAAGAACGCCCCGCACACGGCCTCGATGCTGCTCGCTGAGGAGTGGGACCATCCGTACGGCAGAACCGAGGGCGCCTACCCAGCGGGCGGTGACCGGCGCTCGAAGTACTGGCCGCCGGTCCGGCGGGTCGAGGGTGCCTACGGCGACCGGCACCTGGTCTGCTCCTGCCCGCCGCCCGAGGCGTTCGAGGGCTAGCTAGCGCAGGAGCATGTCGCCGGAGCAGGCCAGCGAGCCGTCACCACCGGAGGCAGGGTGCAGGCCGGCCTCGGCCAGCGCCCGGCCGGTGGCCACCGAGCAGCTAATGGTCTCAGCGCCGAGTTCGCCCGCGGCGCGGAGCGTCACCAGCGCCTGCGCCGGATCCGCGCGGTAGGCATCCTTCAGCGGTTGCTGCAGGGCGCGGAGCGCGTTGATGTCCATCGGGCCGTGCCTCCGATTGTCATCGCCTGGACGCGACTATCACGCGCCCCTTCCACTCGCCGCCCTGCCCGGCGCGATGCCGCCTGGCCGAGCTGACCGTCATCGCGGTGTACAGCGCGCCGATCAGCGGCAGGCACGCGGCCCGGCCCGGCGAGAGCCGGTAGAGTCGCAGCACGGGCAGGTAGGTGACCGACATAGCCGCCCAGGCACCGAACCCGGCGATGGCGAGCCAGGGAGACGGCAGCAGCAGGCCGGCCAGCGCCGCTGCGACCGGCAGCAGGTACAGCAGTGCCATCCCCGCGACCGTGCCCGCGAGAGCGACCGGTGAGTAGCGCAGCTGCGTGTACGCGCTCCTGGCGACCATGTCCCAGACCTCCGCCAGCCGGCTGTACCGGCGGCAGCTGACTACGTCCGTGCTGAATCCGAGCCAGGTGTCGGCCGGCGCCACCCGCTTCAGCAGGCCGGCCAGGGCGACGTCGTCGATCCTGGCGTCGCTGATCGGCTCAAGTCCGCCGGCTGCCTCGAGCGCGCCGCGGCGCACCAGCATGCAGCCGCCGGCCGCGGCCGCCGTCCGCCCGCCGCGCCTGTTCACCCGCCGGAATGGATAGAGCTGGGCGAAGAAGTAGACGAACGCCGGGATCAGCAGCCGCTCGGCGAGCGTGTCGGTGCGCAGCAGCGCCATCTGGGAGACGAGCCCACGGTCGCTGGACACGGCGGCACCGACCAGGGTGCGGAGCGTTCCAGGCGCGTAGGCGATGTCTGCGTCGGTGAACAGAATGTAGTCGGCGTCGCCAGCGGCGCGCAGGCCCTGAGCCATCGCCCAGACCTTGCCGGCCCAGCCGGGGGGAGTGGGCTCGCCGGCGAGCACCCGCAGCCGCGCGGGTGCTGCCTGCTTGCCCTGGGCGGCCGCGACACCCGCCGTGCCGTCGGTGCTCTCGTCGTCGACGAGCAGCACAGTGAGCTGCCCCGGGTAATCTTGGGTCAGCAGCGTCGGGAGTGTCTCGGGCAGCATGGCCGCCTCGTCGCGGGCCGGCACCACGGCCACGACCGAGGGCCACGTGCCGGCGACGCCGCCTGGCGGCAGCCGCTGGTCGGTTCGCCAGAACATGCCGTGGCCAACGAGCAGGTACACCCAGGCGGCGTCGGCCAGCAGGGTCAGCACGATCAGCATCAGCACAGCCTGGCACATGACGGCACGCGAAGCGCCGGACGGCATACTGTCCTGACATGAGAATCATCGACGGAGCCGGCAAGTTCACCAGGGCGGACGGGGTAACGCACTGGGTCGAGCAGTTGCGAGTGCCCGACCTCAGTGTCGGCACCTACTCGATTCCGGCGGGCTCTGTTGACGACCAGGCGCCGCACACCGAGGACGAGATCTACGTGGTCACGGCGGGACGCGCCACGTTCGAGGCTGGCGGGGACCGAGTAGCGGTCGGGCCAGGTTCGGTCATCTATGTGCGGGCCGGCGAGGTCCACCGGTTCGCCGATGTGAGCGAGGACCTCGCGACCGTCGTGCTCTTCGCCCCGGCCGAAGGATCCCTGGCCTAGCAGCTCAGCGCGGTTGCCCTGATCGCGAGGGTCGTCATGTGCCTGCTCGTTTCGTCGCGACTTCAGATATCCAGGTCCTCAACCGGAGGCTGCTCAGCCGCGGCGGCAATCAGGTCGTAGAGCTCCGGCGGGACGAGGTCGCGCAGCGCGGCCAGCGAATCCGCGACGTTGAGCGTCGCCTCGCCAACCGCGGAACCCCAGGTCTCGGTGGCGCCCCAGTTCCCGACCCAGCTTCGCCACCCGGTTGACCATTTCGCCGGATCCGGGCCGGGCGTCCACTCGGGGGATCGCTCGAGGTGGAGCACGAACTTGCCCTTGCGGCTCCGGTACACCCGGAACATCTCCTCCCGAGTGCTTGTCGAGCGTCCCCATTCCCCGAGCAGGACGCCCGAGAATCTCACCTTCCGGCCGGCCCCGGCACCAACCCGGACGGTGACTTCGTCGTAACCCTGCTGGCGGCCCTGTTCCACCTCGACGTACCGGCGGACCGCCGCTGAGATGGCCGCCGAAAGATTGCCGCCCGACAGGTCCTGAGCTCGTTCGTAGAACGGCAGATCATCGTCCGACACGTAGATCGTCTTGTTCGGCACCAGCATCTCCATCGGGCCTCCGAATGTCATACACGTATACGTATACTACGACTACTGAGCCGCGGCAAGCCAGCACGGCGTGCTGCCTGCCTGTCACGCCGCTCAATGCACGCGCCGGCCGCCTGGTCCGTGCCTGTCGCCGCGCGGGAATAGAGTTGCTGCGTGGCAGATCCGGCGACGTACCGGCCGGCGCCTGGCTCGATTCCTGAGTCGCCAGGCGTCTATAAGTTCCGCGACAAGCGCGGCCGCGTGATCTATGTCGGCAAGGCCAAGAACCTGCGCGCCAGGCTGAACTCGTACTTCGCCGACTTCGCAAGTCAGGCGCCGCGGACGCAGTGGATGCTGCAAGACGCCGCCGGCGTCGAGTGGACGGTGGTCGGCACCGAGGTCGAGGCGCTGCAGCTCGAATACTCCTGGATCAAGCAGTTCGATCCGCGCTGGAACATCAGGTACCGCGACGATAAGAGCTATCCGTACCTCGCCGTCACCATGAACGAGGAGTTCCCCCGGGCCACGGTCCTGCGCGGCACCAAGCGGCGCGGGGTCAGGTACTTTGGCCCCTACTCGCATGCGTGGGCGATCAGGGACACCGTCGATACGCTCCTGCGCGTCTTCCCGATCCGCACCTGCTCGGCGGGCGTATTCAAGCGGGCCGGCCAGATCGGCCGCCCGTGCCTGCTGGGCTACATCGGCAAGTGCTCGGCTCCCTGCGTCGGCCGGATCAGCGCGGAGGACCACCGGCAGCTGGCCGAGGAGTTCTGCGACTTCATGGCCGGCCAGACCAACAAGTTCACCAGGCGACTCGAGACGGCGATGCACGAGGCGGCCCGCGCCGAGGAGTTCGAGCGGGCGGCGCGACTGCGCGACGACCTGCAGGCGCTGCAGCGGGCACTGGAGAAGCAGGCCGTCGTGCTGCCCGACGGCACGAACTGCGACGTGATCGGGCTGGTCGAGGACCAGTTGGAGGCCGCCGTCCAGGTCTTCTACGTGCGCGACGGCCGGGTACGCGGACAGCGCGGGTGGGTCGTGGACAAGGTCGAGGACCTCAGCACCAGCGAGCTCGTCGAGCACTTTCTCGGCCAGGTATACCGCGATGACCCGGCCACCCACCAGGAGATCACGGAGAGCACGGGGCATGAGCTGAGCAGGACTGGCGGCCGGGCAAGTGCCGACTGGCGGGCCGAGGCGGACCAGCAGGCCGTGCCGCGTGAGGTCCTAGTGCCCGTCCTGCCGCCAGACGCCGAAACGGTCTCCGAATGGCTCGCTGCCCGCCGGGGCGGCCGCGTCAGCCTGCGGGTACCGCAGCGCGGCGACAAGAGGGCGCTGCTTGAAACGGTGACGAAGAACGCGACCGAGGCCCTCGCGCTGCACAAAACGAAGCGAGCGAGCGATCTGACCACCCGCAGCCAGGCCATGCAGGAGATACAGGACGCGCTCGGCCTGGACACGCCGCCGTTGCGGATCGAGTGCTTCGACGTCTCCAACCTCCAGGGCACCCATGTCGTCGCTTCGATGGTCGTGTTCGAGGACGGCCTGGCCCGAAAGTCCGAATACCGCAAGTTCGCGATCAGGGGCGCGACCGACGACCTCGCGGCAATCTATGAGGTCGTAACCAGGAGGTTCCGCCGGTACCTGGCCGAGCGAGACACGGACGTCGCGGCCGACCCCGAGCGGACCGACGTGGATTCGGACCGGCGAAAGTTCGCGTATCCGCCCAGCCTGCTCGTCATAGACGGCGGCGCAGGCCAGGTCGACGCGGCCATACGCGCCCTTGCTGACCTCGGCATCAACGACATCGCGGTCTGCGGGCTGGCCAAGCGCCTGGAGGAGATATGGCTGCCGGGCGAGGACAGCCCGGTGATTATGCCTCGCAGCAGCGAGGGTCTGTACCTGCTGCAGCGGGTGCGGGACGAGGCGCACAGGTTCGCGATTACCTACCACCGGGCCAAGCGGACTGCAGCCCAGCGGGCCAGCCAGCTTGACGGGTTGCCCGGGCTCGGGCCGGCCAGGAAGGCTGCCCTGCTCAAGCACTTCGGATCGGTCAGGAAGCTGCGCGAAGCAAGCGCCGAGCAGATCGCCGAGGTGGAAGGATTCGGATCGCGGCTCGCTGAGATGGTCTCTGTCGCGCTGCAAACGGAGGGGGGATCAGATGACCAGTCACGCCGCCGCGCCTGAGATGGTCATCATCACGGGGATGTCGGGGGCCGGGCGTTCCACGGCGGCGAAGTCACTGGAGGATCTGGACTGGTTCGTCGCGGATAACCTACCGCCCGCCATGCTCGTGACGATGCTGGACCTGGCCAGGCGCGCCAGGGCAGAAGTACCCAGGGTGGCCGCCGTGGTGGACATCCGCAGCAGGGCGTTCTCCACGGACCTGAAGTCGGCGATCACCGAGCTCGACGCGATCGGAGCGCACCCGTTCGTCGTCTTCCTCGAGGCCAGCGACGAGACGCTGGTGCGCAGGTTCGATAACGTGCGGCGACCCCACCCGCTGCAGGAGAACGGCCGCGTCATCGACGGGATCGCAGCGGAGCGTTACCAGCTGGAGGGCATCAGGGCCGAGGCCGACCTGATACTCGACACGTCCGACATGAACATCCACGAGCTGCGGTCGCGAGTGCGCGAGGCGTTCGGCAACGAGAGCGACACGGCGGTGCGCGTGATCGTCCTGTCGTTTGGCTTCAAGTACGGCCTGCCGGTCGACGCTGATATGGTCGCCGACTGCCGTTTCCTGCCGAACCCGCACTGGATTCCTGAGCTCGCAGCCAAGAACGGGCAGGACCAGCCCGTCAGGGACTACGTGCTGCGCCAGCCGGGCTCGGAGGAATTCATCCGGTCCTACCTCGACGTGCTCCAGATCACGCTGAATGGCTACGAGCGCAGTGGCAAGCATTTCATGACAGTGGCGGTCGGCTGCACGGGCGGGAAGCACCGCAGCGTGGTCATCGCCGAGGAACTCGCATCCAGGCTAGCCGGGCCATGGCCCGGCGTTCAGGTCTCGCATCGCGATCTCGGGCGTGAGTAACCCGCTCAGGCCGGCCCGCCGCCGGGTCGTGGCGCTCGGCGGCGGGCACGGCCTGTACTCCTCGCTGTCGGCGCTGCGCCGCGTGACCCGCGACCTCACCGCAATCGTGACCGTCGCCGACAATGGCGGCTCGAGTGGCCGGCTGCGCCGCGAGTACGGTGTCCTGCCGCCAGGGGACCTGCGGATGGCGCTCGCCGCGCTGTGCGGTGACGACTCCTGGGGCACGACCTGGAGCAAGGTGGTGCAGCACAGGTTCGCCGGGCCAGGCGAGCTCGGTGGCCATGCGGTCGGCAACCTGCTGATCGTCGCGCTGTGGGACCTTCTGGGCGACACGGTCACCGGGCTCGACTGGGTGGCCAGGCTGCTCGGCGCGCACGGCAGGGTGCTGCCGATGGCTGCGGTCCCGCTTGAGCTTGAGGCCGAGGTCGAGGGGGTTGACCCGGAGTTCCCACTTCAGATCAGCACGATTCGAGGCCAGGTCGCATGCGCGAAGACGACGGGGCGGGTACGGTCGATGTCGTTGGTCCCTGCCGACCCGCCCGCGTGCGCCGAAGCGGTGCAGGCGGTCGCAGAGGCAGACTGGGTGGTGCTCGGCCCCGGCTCGTGGTTCACCAGCGTGCTCCCGCACCTGCTGGTACCCGAGCTGGCCAGCGCGCTTGTCACCACCCCGGGCAGGAGGCTGGTCACGCTGAACCTGGCGCCTCAGCCGGGAGAGACCGAGGGGTTCTCGCCCCGTGCTCACCTGGAGGTGCTCGCCCGCCATGCTCCGGACCTGGCTATCGATGTTGTGCTAGCCGATCAGGCCGCCGTCCGGGACACGGCAGGAGAACTACACGAGGCAGCTGACCTGATTGGCGCACGACTGGTGCTCGCCGACATTGCCCTGGCTGGTCGCCAGGACCGGCATGACCCGCTATTGCTCGCGGGCGCGCTCGCGCGGATTTTCGAGGGGGAGTGAGAGTGGTGGCGCTGACCAGCCTGGTGAAGGACGAGCTCAGCCGCGTCAGTGTGCTCAGGCCGTGCTGCCGTAAGGCCGAGGTGTCGACGCTGCTCAGGTTCGCCGGGGGGCTGCACCTGTCCAACGGCCACATCATGGTCGAGGCCGAGCTGGACACCGGCGCCACGGCCCGCCGCCTGCGCAAGGACATCATCGAGGTCTTCGGCCACAGCTCTGAGCTCATCGTGCTGGCCCCAAGCGGACTGCGCAAGGGCAACAGGTATGTGGTCAGGGTCAGCAAGGACGGCGACAGCCTGGCCAGGCAGACCGGCCTGATTGACGGACGCGGCAGGCCGGTACGCGGCCTGCCGAGGCAGGTGGTCGCCGGAAGCATCTGTGACTGCGAGGCGGCCTGGCGGGGCGCCTTTCTCGCGCACGGGTCCCTGACCGAGCCGGGCAGGTCCATGTCGCTCGAGCTCACCTGCCCGGGACCCGAGGTGGCGCTGGCCATGGTCGGCGCGGCGCGGCGGCTGCGGATCCAGGCGAAGGCCCGTGACGTACGCGGTATCGACCGGGTGGTGGTCAGGGATGGCGACGCGATCAGCGCGATCCTCACCAGGCTCGGCGCGCACGACAGCGTGCTGGCCTGGGAGGAGCGCAGGATCAGGCGGGCCGTGCGCGGCACGGCCAACCGGCTCGCCAACTTCGATGATGCCAACCTGCGCCGCAGCGCCCGGGCTGCGGTCGCGGCCGGGGCACGGGTCGAGCGGGCGCTTGAGATCCTCGGTGCCGAGGCACCCGAGCACCTGATCGACGCGGGCCAGCTGCGGATCAAGCACCGTCAGGCGAGCCTGGAGGAACTCGGTCAGGCTGCCGAGCCGCCGCTGACCAAGGACGCGATCGCCGGGCGGATCAGGCGGTTGCTCGCCCTAGCCGATAAGCGCGCGGTCGAACTCGGCGTTCCCACGACCGAGGCGCACTTGACCCCGGACATGCTCGCCCCCTGATCCCTCAGGGCGCGGGCGGCTGCGGCGAGCCGAATCCGGGCGGCGGCTCCTTGAACCCGAACCCAGGCTCCGCCTGGCCCGAAGCGGCGTCGCCCGGCTGCGGCGGGCTGTTTGGCGCCGAGCCATGCGCCTGCCCGGTGCCATAGCCCTGCCCGGTGCCATAGCCCTGCCCGGTGCCATAGCCCTGCCCGGTGCCATAGCCCTGCCCGGTGCCATAGCCCTGCCCGGTGTCAAAACCCTGTCCGGTGTCATAGCTGGCGTGCGGCATATCGCCGTACTGCTGGACCGGTGTCCCGTACGGCTGGCTGGCAACTGGCCCGCGGGGCGTGCGCATCCGGCGTCGCCCGAACCCCCAGCGCATCGGCATGCCCATCGCGATTCGGTAGCCGTAAAAGGCGGCGAGAGCCCAGAACAGGAAGCCCAGGCCACCAACGGCGTGGGGATACAACCTGAAGACACCATTGAGGTGCGCCAGGATCAAGCTCATCGGCGCGCCGTGCCGCTCCAAGATCAGGATCTCGGCTACCAGGCTGCCCAGCGCGCAGCCGCCGACGGCGAGCACCGCGCTGGCGACGCCCAGCGCCATACTCCTGACGCCGCTGACTCTCGCCATGACGGTCCCGACCCCCAACCCGATCAGTACAGCCATGATCGAGAACTGGTACTTGGTCGAGTAGGCGATCACGCCCCAGATCAGGGCGCCTACGATCGCGACCGCCGCACCGGCAAGCACGGCCATGCCGATGTTGCCGCGTCCAGGCTGACCCGGGCCGCCGAATCCATTCATATTTCCCTCATCCATTGACTTGTCCGGAAGCTTACTCACTGCGGGTCGGCCTGGGCCAGACCGCGCCGGACGCCGGGTAGCCTTGCCGCCGGGATGCGCCCCTGCGATCGGTAACGGCCCGGTGTTAGGGTGCGGCGTGGCACATGATCAGCGATGCCGGCGAGCCGAGCGCCCGCAGGCAGCGACGAGGCGAAGGGGGAGGACGAGGTGACTGTCCGGGTAGGTATCAACGGGTTCGGCCGGATCGGGCGGAACTTCTGGCGTGCAGTCCACGCAATGGACAAGCCCGGAATCGAAATCGTCGCTGCCAATGACCTCGGCGATATCAGGACCTTCGCCCACCTGCTCAAGTACGACACAGTTCTCGGCACCCTGAACGTCGATGTATCGGTTGTCGACGGCAGCATCGTGGCCGGGGACTCAAAGATCAAGTGGCTGGCCGAGCGCGATCCCGCCAAGATCGGCTGGGGTGATCTCGGCGTGGATGTAGTCATCGAGTCCACCGGCATCTTCACCGACCACGAGGGAGCGTCTAAGCACATCCAGGCAGGCGCGAAGAAGGTCATCATCTCGGCCCCGGCCAAGGGTGAGGACATCACGATCGTGATGGGCGTCAACGACGGGTCGTACGATCCATCCGCACACCACATCATCTCGAACGCGTCCTGCACGACGAATTGCGTCGCGCCGCTCGCCAAGGTGCTGCTCGACAGCTTCGGCATCGTCAGGGGCCTGATGACGACGGTGCACGCATATACCAACGACCAGGTGATCCTGGACTTCGCGCACAAGGACCTGCGCCGGGCGCGGGCGGCCGCGCAGAACATCATCCCGACCACCACCGGCGCGGCCAAAGCCACCGCGCTGACGCTGCCCGCGCTCAAGGGCAAGCTAGACGGGATGGCCATGCGGGTGCCAGTGATGGACGGCTCGGTTACCGACCTGGTCGTCCAGCTCGAGCGCGAGGCCACGGTGGCGGAGGTCAATGAGGCCTACCTGGCAGCGGCGACCGACGGGCCCCTGAAGAACTACCTGCATTATTCAACCGACCCGATCGTGTCCTCCGACATCGTCGGCACGCCCTGGTCGTGCACCTTCGACGCGCCGCTCACCATGGCCTCCGGCGACCAGGTGAAGGTGATCGGCTGGTACGACAACGAGTGGGGCTACTCAAACCGCCTGGCTGACCTGGCGGCGATGGTTGCCAGCAGCCTGGGCGGCTAGGTTATGCGAGGCATCGCTGACCTTGAGGTCGGCGGCCGCGCCGTACTGCTGCGCGCCGACCTGAACGTGCCGCTTGCCGGGACCTCAACCAGCCAGATCACCGACGACGGCCGGATCAGGGCCAGCATGCCAACCATTACAAATCTGGCCGGGCGGGGGGCGCGGCTGCTGATCTGCGCGCACCTCGGCAGGCCCAAGGGTGACGACTACGCGGCCAGGGCCGCGGGCGGGCCATCGCTCCGGCCCGTCGCCGGCCGGCTCGGCGAATTGCTCGGCCGGCCGGTGCGGCTCGCTGGCGATGTGGCTGGGCCGTCGGCCAAGCAGCTGGCGGCCGGCCTGGCCGACGGAGAGGTCGGCCTGCTCGAGAACGTCAGGTTCGAGCCAGCCGAGACCAGCAAGGACGACGCTGAGCGCGCCGCACTGGCCGGCCGGATCGCGGCCCTGGCAGACCTGTACGTCGGCGACGGCTTCGGCGCGCTGCACCGCAAGCACGCGAGCGTCTACGACCTGCCTGCGCTGCTGCCGCACGCTGCGGGAAAGCTGGTCGAGGCCGAGGTCGCCGTGCTGCGCCAGCTCAGCGAGAACCCGAAACGGCCCTACGTCGTCGTGCTGGGCGGCGCGAAGCCGTCAGACAAGCTCGCAGTGATCGCCAACCTGCTCGACAAGGCTGACCGGCTGCTCATCGGCGGCGGCATGTCCTACACATTCCTAGCGGCTCGCGGTTACGAAGTTGGCCGCTCGCTGCTCGAAGCGGACCAGATCAGCAGCGTGCAGGACATCATGGCCGAGGCAGACCGACGCGGCGTGGAGATCGTCCTGCCGGTGGATCTCGTTGGCGCTACCAGGTTCGCCGCCGATTCCGAGCACGACGTTTACCCAGCCGACGCGTTTCCTGCCGACCGGGAGAGCCTCGACATCGGGCCCCAGACCCGTGCCCTGTTCGCGCGCAAGCTGGCCGATGCCAAGACAGTCTTCTGGAACGGTCCTGTCGGGGTCTTTGAGTTCCCCGCGTTCGCGGCCGGAACCAGGGCCGTCGCCGAGGCGATCAGCCGGGTGCAGGGGCTGACCGTGGTCGGCGGCGGAGACTCGGCGGCGGCCGTGCGGCAGCTGGGATTTCCTGAGACCGCGTTCAGTCACATTTCGACCGGCGGCGGGGCCAGCCTGGAATACCTTGAGGGCAAGCCGCTTCCCGGGCTCGCAGCACTGGAGGACAGCCGGTGAGCGCGACACGCAAGCCGCTGGTGGCAGGCAACTGGAAGATGAATACCAATCACCTCGAGGCGCTCGCCCTGACCCAGCAGCTCGCCTTCCGGCTGAACGACAAGGACTTCGCCGCTACCGATATCGTCGTGCTGCCGCCGTTCACCGCGCTGCGCAGCGTCCAGACGCTCGTCCAGGGCGACAAGCTCAAGCTGCAATACGGCGCGCAGGACGTTTCACCAAACGACGACGGCGCCTACACGGGCGACATCAGCGGCCGGATGCTGGATAAGCTCGGCTGTCGCTACGTGCTCGCTGGCCACTCCGAGCGCAGGCAGTACCACCACGAAGATGACGCACTCGTCAACGCCAAGGTACAGGCCATCCTCAGGCACGACATGGCGCCGGTGCTGTGCCTCGGCGAACCGCTGGTCGTTCGGCAGGCTGGGGACCACGTCCAGCACTGCATCCTCCAGGTGGACGCCGGGCTGGCCGGGCTGACCGGTGAGCAGGTCGCCGGCATGGTGATCGCCTACGAGCCGGTCTGGGCGATTGGCACCGGCCAGGTTGCCACCCCCGAGGACGCGCAGGAGGTCTGCGCGGCGATCAGGGAGCGTGTTTCCGCTTGCCATGGTCACGATGTGGCGGCCAGAGTGCGTATCCTTTACGGGGGATCAGTGAATCCCGACAACATGCCTGCCATCATGGCGCAGTCAGACATCGACGGCGCGCTGGTCGGCGGTGCCAGCCTCGATTACGAAGGATTCGTCAGGATCTGCCGTTATCGGCAGGCACAGGCCTGAGCGGTACGCCCGGAAGGACGACGACAGTAGTGGTTATCGCGTTTTCCATCGTCCTGATCATCACGAGCATGCTCATGGTGCTGCTCGTGCTGCTGCACAAGGGTAAGGGCGGCGGGCTCTCAGACCTGTTCGGCGGCGGGATGTCCTCGTCCCTCGGGTCCTCGTCGGTTGTCGAGCGTAACCTCGACAGGATCACGATCGCTTGTGGAGTGTTGTGGTTCATCTGCATTGTCGCGCTGGGTCTGCTGCTGAAGTGACGTCGAACGCGACGACGCCTAGGCCGGCGCTTCACCTGGAAAGAGGCAAGCATTGAGTAGTGGTAACGCCATTCGGGGCAGCCGTGTCGGCGCAGGACCCATGGGTGAGGCGGAGCGAGGCGAGGCGGCACCGCGGGTGCGAGTGTCGTTCTATTGCTGCAACGGCCACGAGACGATACCCAGCTTCGCCAACGACGCCACGGTCCCCGACACCTGGGACTGCCCGCGGTGCGGCGTCCCGGCCGGCCGGGACGCCACGAGCCCGCCACCGCTGCCACACGCCGAGCCCTACAAGACGCACCTGGCTTACGTAAAGGAGCGGCGCTCGGCCAACGACGGCGCCGCGATCCTCGCCGAGGCACTCGAGCGGCTGCGCCACGGCGGCTAGGGCTTAGGCGCGCTCGTAGCGGGTCAGCAGGAACCCGTCGTCCTCCAGCACCCCCGCGAGCCGCAGACCGGCGAGCTTCGCCGCTCCGTCTCCGGCGGTTGTCACGCCAGGGGCCGTCGTGATCCTGGCCGCAGAGTAGCCGCCTTCCAGCACCGGGCTGATCGTCAGGCACAGCTCATCCACCAGGTCGGCGGCCGTGAGCTCGCCGAGGAACATGGGGCCGCCCTCGACGAGGATCCTCCGATGGCCGCGCTGCCCGAGCACGTTGATCGCCGCCGCGGCGCCGACCTCCGCAGCGCCCGCGACGACAACATCGGCGACCCGCGCGGCAGCCTGCAGCCGGTCCTGCGGAGCCTGCTCGGTCGTGATAACGATCGTCCGGGCAAGCCCCGCATCACCAAAGAGCACGCTGGTCAGGTCCAGGTCCAGGCGTCTTGTCAGTACCGCGATAGGCGGTGCAGGCGGACGACCGGTCCGAAGCTGCTGCCACAGCTCGCCGGGCTGGGCCTGCCGGTAGCGCTCGGCCCTGGCGGTCCCGGCGCCCACCACAATGACATCGGCGAGACTGCGCAGCACACTGAACACAAGCCGGTCGGCCGGGCCCGACAGCCCGCCAGACCGGCCGTCGACCATGATCGCGCCATCGACGCTCGCGATCATGTTGGCCTTGACGCAGCGTCCTTCAGGGTAGGCGTAGATCTCCCCGAGCGCGGCGATGAGGTCGTCAACACCGGCGGTGGCCGGCATGATCGGACCGGCCGCGCTGAGCGGATCAGCCGGACCTAGCTGGCCTCGGCCCTCCGCGGGGAAGATCTGGCGCACGCGTTCCTCCCGTCCTGGCTACCCGGCCTGCGGGCCGGGATAGCCGGCTGTCTCGAAGCCCGCGTTACCGGCCCTGGCGCCCAGGACATTGGTCATCCTGGTACCCGCCGAAGATACGGCAGGAACCAATCCCGAGAAGGACCCGTTGGACAGGCGTGCGATCCGCGCGCATCACGCCTGCGCAGGCGCCGGTTCCGATAACCGTCGCCAAGGCGT
>WNFL01350760.1_pt1 | contig 16604 bp, 14 predicted proteins | sample 5400361 | NCBI WGS metagenome assembly WNFL01 (sample SAMN13153351, study PRJNA577476) | soil metagenome | isolation source: 40 cm soil on Douglas fir-dominated hillslope | place: USA:California | collected 2013-09-17 | reverse complement strand
ATACCGCCTCGCAGATCGCCTCGGAATCGCTCGCGTCGGTCTTCCCACGCTTGACGTAAGGCTTCACATAGGCCGGGGGCATCAGACGTACCTCATGACCAAGCCTTCTGATCTCCCGAGCCCAATGGTGGCTCGTCCCGCACGCCTCGATGCCCACCAGACATGGAGCAAGTCGTTCAAAAAACCGCAGCACCTGCGCCCGGCGCAGCGCCTTGCGCACAGCAACTTCTCCCGAGCCGTTGATGGCCTGGACCTGATAAACGTTCTTGGCCAGATCAAGGCCGATGGTGGTAATTTCCATGGCGGGTGGCTCCCTTCGCTCGTGGTTGCTTGATCGCTTCCACAAATTGGCACTCTGATGCCGGGAGCGGGAGCCATCCACCCCATCTGCTTTTGAGGGGATTCCAGACAGTCAGCACTGACTTTCTGAACGTCCACTAATGAAAAACGGACATTAGCCCGTCCGACCGCAGGAGTAGTCGTTCATTCCGCTGGCTTCAATGCGGGATAACGCACGACGCCCTTTTCTGGCGAGGTTTGGCGTGATTTCACCAAGGCGTAAATCGTCGGAATCACCAGAAGCGTGAGCAGCGTGGATGAAATCATTCCGCCAACCATGGGCACGGCAATGCGCCGCATCACTTCCGAACCGGTTCCCACGCTCCACAAAATTGGCAACAGCCCCGCCATGATGGCGCAGACCGTCATCATCTTCGGCCTAACGCGCTCGACAGCTTGGCGCGAGTCCCGTTTTCCACGCAGATGGCAATTATGAGCTTGGGGACCTTCTGCCTAGCATTTTGTCTCGCATGAAGTCACTTTGCGGCAAGGCCGCGGACGCAGCCCAGTCCTGGGGTAACTCAGGTGCAAAAGACGCGGCGACAGCGCGAAAGACGCTGCTCTCCGAATCGAATGCCGCAAGTAGCGTCGAGCAGTGGGCGGTGAACAAAGCCGTTCACTACAATGAGTAGGCCAATTTCGGGAGGAAAGACTTTGGGCCCGTCGTCCCGGCATTCAAGGAGATGCTCGATTGTTTTCGGTGCTCCGAGTGTGTCAGTCGTGGCTCTACGTGACTCCCTCGCGAGGAAGCCCTGAAGCATTGCGCTGCCCATGCAGCGCAATCAATATGAACCTCAAGTCAAAACCGAAGTGAATACACCGCAAGGGCTGTTCAATTGGTGATCGACCCAGCACTTCTTCGGGCGCGAGCGCCCTTCCATCCACTCGGCAGTTGGGGTCCAAGGCAGGATACCCGGCGCACCGTCAACCCTGTTCGCACTTTCATACTGCCCGGTGCACCGCACGCAGACCTTCTGGATACGCAAACGCTGTGTCTCGAAGCAGGTCAAGCGGCTTGGCTCTGAAAAACCACCATGAATGACTGGCGGCAATCAGCAGGGACGAGGCCTCAGACCTATTTCGCAGCCCGCGCCGCTGCTTCCTTATCAGCCAACAGGGCTAGGCGTTCCCACTCTTCCGCCATGATCAAGTAGGAAATGTATTCCGAATCATTGGCTTCGCTTGCGTCCCCTCGAGCCTTCTCTGCTAGCGCACGGTAATGCTGCGCCCTTGCGGCTGGGGGCAGTGCTGTAATTTCCGACAAGTTCATATTTGACGCTCGCGAAGGAGGGCGTCCGGCAGACGTTACCAAATAAGGGTTGCAAAATGAAGGTGGCTTCATAATCCCACAAGCTTTCGGCCCTAACTCCTCGCGCGCTCTGCTCAAACAACAGGAAGGCCCCGATCGAGGGCCTTCCAGTCGTCATCGATAATGTCCTTTGCCGAAGTAACCCGACGCATTTCCCGTGTAGCCATCCAGCCTACAACTTATCATTTTTCGAAGGCGAGAATGGTGCTGATGTCCCCGCGAGGATCGACACCTTTGGCGGTGAAGGTCACGGTCATGCGCGGGTCGGGCAAACCCGATTGGCAGCGGAACCCGCAATAGTCCGTGGATCGCACATTATCGCCGATCTGCACGAGTTTCATGCCTGGCATGCTGGGGTAGTCAACCGTGCTAACGCCGTTGTGGGTTGCATTGTAGGTGGCTTCGTCCATCGCCAGGTAGATTCTCCCGTGGGAGACGATAAGCAATGTGCGTGCCGTCGGGTTCCCCTTCTCATCGACAGCCTGGGTGGTTGCCTTCCCATTATCCCGATCGAGTACGAGGGTGTTGGAGCCGGAGCTGAACTTTGATTTTTCGAAGTTGACCTTCCAGACTTCGGCAGCATGGGCAGGCAATGACAGAGCCGCGCTGAATAGAGCGGCCAGCGCAATTGCCGCATATCGTGTTTCGAAACGAGTGGTGAATTTGCAGGTCATAATACTTCTCCCTTGGTTTAGAACAATGCGTAACCTTTCAGATTACGGGTCGAAGCATATGGAACCGGTCGGATCGGGTCGGTGAGGAGCACCACAGACAAACCGTGAGTTTCGCCACAGAGACATGGTTTGATTGGCGCGCGCCGAAATACGTGTCGACTGCGGCGTCCGGCACGCGGCCTTTGGTTTAAGAGGCTGAGGGAGAATGAAATCCTGCGGCGCGCTTCTACGCCGACCGTCTATCGATGCGTCGCCTGATCCAATCGTGCCAAGTCGGTAATCACCAATTTTCCTCTCCCGTGGCGGATAATTTTTGCTTTTGATAACACCTGCATCTCTCGCGTGACCGCCTCGCGGTGGGTTCCGATGTGTTTGGCCAGCTCGGCATGGGTCGGGGCGGGACTCACTTCAATACCTCCACTGCACGGCTCGCCTTTCTGAGCCAATCGCAGCAATTCGCAGTGGATCCGGGTTTGAACATTGAGTGCGCTGAGTTCGAAAACCTGTTCGGTCAGGCGGCGCATGCCTGAAGCCAACCGGCGCGCGAGCCAGATCCCCGCGGCGGGCGAACTTTCAAAACACTTCATGAAATCACTGGCGCGCATCGCGGCAACCTTGAGCTCTGACAACGCTACGATGCTTGCCGAGCGAGGCTCACCGTCCAGAACGGCGATTTCCCCAAACATGTCGCCCGGGCCGATATAGTTAACGCAAACCTCGCGTCCGCTGGAGGAATATAGAAGCACCTCCGCCCGCCCTTCGAGCAAAAAGAAAACATCCGTCGAGCGAGAACCTCTCTCCACCAAGGTCCGGCCTTTGGGCGCCCGGATGACGCGCAAACGACGTGTGATCTCCGTTCGGAGCGGATCAGGCACATGCTTTAGGAGCTGGAACTGCGTGCTTTGTGAAGATCCGTCGCTCATCCGCGCCTCTCTGATAGTCAAGCGAAACGGGCATACGCGCGCGATGGTAGCGCGTACCACAGGTTACACGAATTGCGATGGTTTGGTTGATTTGTGGCGAAACTCACAATTGCGCGGTGGCATTCCACACCGACGTGATCCATCCCAATCGATAGGCTCCGAAATGTGACTTGAATGAACGGGTCGCACGGCTCCTCACCCCCGATTAGAGGTGGGACACCGACAGGAGAGACAGATGGCAAACAAGGCAAATGACGCATTCTTCATGGCAGCGATCCATGTGCTTTTTCTTCTCGGCTTCTACGAGATGGCTCGCTCCCTGGTCATTCAGTGGGTTTGACGTCCCATGAAGAAGCGCTTGAGGCATGACTTGCGGCGAGGCCAGCAGACGGTCTCGCCGCACCGCTTCTCACTCAGCCACTGGTAGTGCCAAAACATGTCGACAATTTTCGAGAACAAGCTATGGTTAACAACCTCCACGGGGGGGCATATGCGCAAAATACCAGAAATTGCGTCGCTCGGTTGCGGCTTGCTGCGGTCGTGCGTGGCGGTACCAGTGTTGTGGCTGACGCTTTGCGGCTCGGCAGGGGCTACTGGGTTCTTCATCAACCAGCAGAGTGTTCTGGGCATGGGCCGCGTCGATGCCGGCAACACGGCGGCGGCCGACGAACTCGGCACGATCTTCTTCAATCCCGCAGGGCTCATCCAGTTCTGGAAGGATTCGCCTGGGGCGGATTTCCGCTCGTCTTTCGGCGTAAATCTAATCATTCCGCAGGGCGAGATACGCAATACCGGATCCACGGCGGCCTCTCCCGGGACGCTCGGCAATTTCGCTCCCTATACCGGCGGCGACGCGAAGAACCCCGTCAATCCGCAGCCTGTCCCGAACGTGTACGTCGCGAAAAAACTGGCGGACGGCCGAGCGGCTATCGGCGCCGGAATCAACGCTCCCTTCGGTCTTGCAACCTACTCGAGCGCCGACTGGTTCGGGCGTTATGATGCCATAAAGGCGCGGCTAACCACGGTGAATTTAAGCTTGGTCGGCGCCTATCAGGTCGACTCGAATCTCTCGATAGGCGGCGGGATTGATGCGCAATACGCCGAGACGAAGCTTGTCAATGCGATCCCCAATCCGCTCGCGCCCGGCGGTCCGTCGGCGGCCACGGACGGCCGGGCGGAAACGATTGGGCGTGCGTGGACGCCCGGCTTCAACGCGGGCCTGCTCTACACCTTCGACTCCGATACGCGCGTCGGGCTCCACTATCGTTCGGGGATGACGCACAAGATCAAAGGGTCGACGACAATCGGTGGGCTCACGGGTCCGCTCACCGCCTTCGGTGGAATCCTGGGTGCGCATGCTGATGTCGATTTGCCAGCGATCGCGACGATCGGTGCCTGGCACAAGATCGATCAGCTGGTGCTGCTCGCCGAACTCGAGTGGGACGGCTGGGGCAGTTTCAAGGAGGTGCGTATCCGGTTCGACGGTGGACAGCCGGACGTGGTGCGGCCGGCCCACTATCGCGATGCATATGCCGTCGCGATCGGCGCCGAATATTCCTTGCCGAATTCGCGGGTGACCGCGAGGGGCGGTATCCATTACGACACAACGCCGACGGTCGATGCCTACCGCGATACCACCGTTCCCGATTCAGAGCGGGTGTGGCTGGGACTCGGGACGACCTATCGCTGGTCGGACAACGTGAATCTGGACTTCGCGTTCAACCATACCTTCTTCAACAACGCCAGTATCGGGATAACGCGCAGTTTCTTCAACGGGACGCCACTGGCCACCGCCGTGCGGATCAACGGATCGGCCAAGACAGCCGTCAATACGGTGTCATTCAACGTGCGCTACGCGTTCTGAGGGTGCGCGCGGACCATTGGGACGGGATATTTTGCGCTGGTGCCTCTGGTTCACGCGAATTGTTTCGGACCGTGAGTTACGCCATCGGGTTATCGTCCGCCCCGTGGGAGTAGTCGGAAGCAGTTGAACATCAATATTTTTTCCATATCACTTCCTATAGACTGTTGGACTGGCCGCGCGGCATGGACAACACAACGAGGGAACTGGATCGTATCGGCACGGCCTCGTTGCTGCACGGACGGGCACGCGAACAACAGGTGCTGTTCGAGCACGCGCGATCATCACAAGCCGGGCGCCGTAATTACCTCTTGGTATCCGGACCTCCTGGGGTCGGAAAGTCGGTATTCGCGGAATCCGCTCGGGCTTGGTTCGGCGGTTCCCACCCTGGCCTGGTAATACGAGGCAAGTACGAGCAGTTTCAGCAGGACATTCCATACACGGCCTTCGTCGCAGCCTTCCGTCAGCTCGTGGATCACATTCTGACGGAGCCCGATGCCGTCGTGTTCAAAAAATTGAAGGTGGACATCGGGCAGGCTCTCGGCAAGAACGGCAAGGCTATCGTCGATGTCGTTCCCGACCTTCAACTGATTATCGGTTCGCAGCCGCCGATTGAGCAGCTCGCGCCAAGCGAAGAGCGAAATCGGTTCATGAAGACTTGCCGGGATTTCGTCGCCGCCATAGCGACGCGCGATCATCCCCTGTGCCTCATCCTCGACGATCTCCAATGGGTCGACGCGCCGTCTCTCTCGTTGCTTAAATCAATTCTTTCGCACAGCGCCATCGGTCATCTGTTGCTGATCGCGACGTATCGCACAGAAGAGTATCGGGACAACATCCAATTGCTGGAATTCCTGCAGGAGGTGCATACCGACCTGTGCCCGATGCAAGAAATCCACCTGAGGGACTTGGACGAGACTGCGACAGCGTATCTGGTCTCAGATCTATTGCGATGTTCCCCGACCGAAATCGCGTCTTTAGCGCGGTTGATCTGGCTTAAGACCGGCGGCAATCCCTTCTACATATCCAGATTTTTACAGGCCTTGACGGATGAGGAACTGCTGAAATTCGATCTGTTGGACAATCGTTGGGTTTGGGATCACAGCGCGCTGCTGACGCGCGCAGTGACCGAGAACATTGTTCAATTCTTGACAACCGAATTCCTGAAGCTTCAGCCGGGGACGAGAATGTTTCTTTCCCGCGCGGCCTGCATTGGCGCCTCGTTCTCATTGACCAAGTGCGGGCCGGCATTGGGCAGCGACGAAGAGCAGGTCTCTCGCCTTGCGAGGGAGGCTGAGGATAGAGGATTCGTGACGACCGTGATCGGTCGATCAGCGCCCGAAGACGGTTCGAATAGCGCGACGATTGCAACACCCCCTGCGGAAGTTCTTATAGCCTTCGCGCATGACCGGGTGCAGCAGGCTGCGCGGGACCTCATTCCGACGGCCGATCTACCTCACACGCAACTCGAGATTGGCAGAAGGCTGCTTCAAACTCTCTCGACAGACGCATTCGAGGACGTTCTTCCCGGCATTCTGAACAACCTAAATCCGGTGATTGACTTGATCACCGATCAAGGTGAGCGGCGGCGGCTCGCAGAACTCAACCTTTCAGCCGCGGCCCGCGCGCGGCGAGGACTTGCCTATCGCGAGGCTCTAAACAGAGTTCGCACCGGCCTCAATCTGCTGTCTGGGGATGCCTGGCAGGATGATTACGACACAATCTTTTCGCTCTCTTGCCACGGCTTTGAATGTGCCTTTCTGGTTGGAAACTTCGACGAGGCGGAGTCCCTGTTCAATGAGTTGATCGCGCATGCGAAGGACAATTTGGATCGCGCCAAGGCCTGGCACACAAAGATCTTGCTCAATACCACCCAAGAAAGATACGCCGCAGCAATTGAGATCGCCATATCGGCGTTGAAATCGTTCAAAATCTCGTTGCCCAAACGGCCGCGGTGGTATCATTTCTTGATCGAGTTGACCAAGACGCAGTTGCTGCTGCGGTTCCGCAAACCTTCCGACCTGATGAAGCTTCCTGAAATGCAGGATCCTCACCATAGGGAGGCAGCGCGGCTGCTCGTCGCGATGTTCCCCCCCGCTTATTTCCTCAATCAGGACCTGCTCATGCTCGCCGGGTTGAAAGTCGTCAACCTGTCCCTTCGCAAAGGGAACTCGCCCATGTCGCCGGCCGGTTATGTCATCTATGCCCTGGCATTGACGGCGGCGCTTCGCTGCCCCGCGACCGGTTGGGAATTTGGCCGCCTTAGCGTCGACCTGGCTGAGCGTTACGACATTGCAGCATTCGCGTGCAAGCCGATGCTCATCTTCGGAGCCTTCGTCAACTTTTGGCGCAGGCCGTTGCGCACCAGCGATCCCATACTGCGCCGCGCACTTGAATTGTGCTTGAAGGCCGGCGATTTGCAGTACGCCAACTACTGCATCATCGGCCTGGGACATCACGAGTTTATCCGCGGCGGACGGCTCGAGCCGCTGCTTGCCTATTTCCGCCGCAACGAGAGTGTCGTGCGGGAAACCAAAGACCCGTTCGCGATCGAAACCTTTTTGCACTGGAAGCAGTGCGCGAAGGCGATGGTCGGCGAAACCGCGAACCCGTGGGTCATGAACGACGCCGAGTACGACGAGCACGACGCGGAGGTCAGAATTAGAGCCGCAGGGAACTCAACGCTATTGGTGTATTTCTATATCCGAAAGATCTTTCTGGAGGCGATCTCTGGCGACCCCAATCGTGCGCTCGAGTTTGCATCTCGGGCCAAGCCAATTCTTCGTTTCACTCCGGGGAATCTCATCGTCGCAGATTATCATTTCTGGAGCGCCATCGCGGCGGCACGGGTGCTGATGGGTGCTTCATCGTCCGCGCCGCGTTTGAAGCGCTTCTTGCGACGTCATGGACGGACGTTGCGCAGGTTCGCGTGCGATTGTCCCGACAATTTCAAGCATCTCTCTGCGCTGGTGGAAGCCGAGATCGATGCCATAGAAAACGGCGATCTGCGATCATTCGATCGCGCCATCGCCCTGGCGGCGGAGCAGCAGGCGCTCCACATCCTTGGCGTGGCCAACGAACGGGCCGCTGAATGGTACGAGTTGCGAAACCAGTTGAGCATCGCGAGTCTCTACTACAGAGCCGCGCGCGAAGCCTATGCTTCCTGGGGGGGCAAGCCGAAAGTGCTGGAGATCGACAGTTGCTTGCTCGCCATCGGTGGCGCCAGTCCGTCCGCGGCAGCCATTGCGGATTCGCCGGCAGAGTCGACGATAAATCGACGCAAGATGTCGGCTGCCGTCTTGGCGGCTCTGACCGAGGTCGGGACTGTCCGCAACGGGGTCGAAGCCCAAATAACGCGGCTGATGAACGTTGCTCTCAGCTTTCTCCCGGATGCCAGGATCTTGCTGATTGCCACATCTGAACAAGATTGCCGCATCGAGGCCGTTGCCGTGTCCGCAGGTGGCAGGCCCCAAGTGATATTTCCGCAGAGAGGGGGGGGCGCTCCCGAAAGCTTCTCGCGCGCCGTCGCCAACTATGTCCGCAGAACGAGGCGCCCGTTGCATCTCCCAACTCCCCTGCAGGAGGAACGTTTTTCGAGATGCCCATACCTGCAGAGCGCACGGCCGGCCTCAATCTACGCGCTTCCGATCGATACCGCTGCCGCGCTGAACGGCGTTCTCGTATTCGAGTCTTATCACGCGGGCGGAGCGGACAACGACACGATCACCGTTGCCGATGTAATTGGCTCGGAACTGAGCGTGATCGTTCGGCAATATCGCTTGGAAAGGGAGCTTACGGTCAGCCGGGAAAGCCTCGCACAGGCGCAGAACCGTCTGGATCGAGCGGAAAACATCGCGCAGAGCTTATCGCGATTTGTGCCGCGGGCCGTTCACAGCCATGTCTCGGATGCGTCGAACGCGTTGCAATGGGGAAAAGACAATAAGCCGGTGGCGGTTCTGTTCCTCGATGTCGCCGGGTATACAAAATTGAGCGAAGACCTGGAGAGGTCGGAGATCGTCGATCTCATCCAGCAGTACTTTAGTGCATTTCTTGACGAAGTGTACGGTCGCGGCGGCGACATGTGCGACATGGCCGGGGATTCCCTTATGATTCTCTTTCAAGGAGACGATCTACGCGTCCTCACGTCGCAGGCTTTAGAGAGCGCCCTCGCCGGACGTCTTCGGGTGGAATCCCTGAACGCGAAGCTGTCGGGCCAATTTCCTCCTGTCACCATGAACATGGGTGTGCATAGTGGGATAGTGTCGGTGGGACCGATAAAACTCGACGGCGTAATAGAGCACCGCTGGGTCTACACGGCGACGGGCTCTACTGTGAATCTCGCGGCCCGGATCGGAGAATTTGCGAGTCACGGATCTATCCTGGTCTCCGAGGACAGCGCGAAGCTTGTCGGCGACCACTATGCGTTTCGCGACCTTGGCCCACAGCGTTTCAAGAACGTCAGCAATCCCGTACGCGTGTTTGAAGTGACGCAAGGCTGACCGTGACCGATATCCTCAAAGCCCGGCCCACTTTCGCGCTTGTTTGCCGAACTTCGCGCCGAAAGACAGGAACGGGTCAACCAGGAAACTGGGATGCGGGAGCCCGAGTTCGAAGAGCTCCTTATCGACGATTCTGAACGGCGCAAGTGCGGCCGACTCATCGAATTCGAAAATTGCGCATCGCGGCCGCTTCGAGTCCACAGCGTCCAGGATTCCATTGACCGCGCGGCGTGCCCCTTCATTCGCGCCCTCCATGGTGGCGAGGTCCGTATTCGTCTTGACGTAATCGGAGGCCAGGAACAGGTTCTCGATACCGGTGACGGCGGTGGGCCGGGCGGACCAGGAGCCAATGGTGTTAATGAAGAGGGGCTCCTGATTCTGTGTGACCAGAAAGTGCAACAGATTCAGCATGACAAAATTTGCAAAGGAGGCTGCTCTTCTATCTGCCTCTATCGGTTCCAATTGTTTCATCAATTCTTGACCGGAGGCTGAGCTGAGCAGCCAGGACATAACGGGCTTTCCCAGCGGGCCGGCAAGCACATCCCGGCCGAGCATCCTCGCATAGAGTTTCGCCCATCCGTCTTCGTCTTTCAGCTCTTTCAAGTCTTTCCAATCGGCGAGCATCGCTTCCGGCGGGCTCAGGAGCACCTGCAATTGGCGCCCCAATTGCAGCACCTCCGGCGAGGTGACCCAATTCTGAAGCAGGTTTGCGAATCCACGGGCGGTCATGAGACCCAGCAAGGCCGGCTTGAAGACAATCGCGGTGTCCAGGCAGTAACCCACGACATTTTCATCCGACAGCGTTCTCTCCTGGGCGCCCATATACTTTGGCCGGTCGTTCTTTGGCCGGTCCTTTTTACCAAGTCCAGTCATGTGCGCCTTGATCTGTGCAAGCGCCTCGCGCGCAATCTCCTCGGGGCTGTCAGCCTCTCGCGCCGCTCGCGGAAACTCCCTGGTGCCGGGTGTGTCCCAGTCGGACACGATGACGGAGATGAGGCCTCCGAGATCTGCTCCGGGGGCTACGCCGGCGCGTGAGGCTCGGCCGGGGCTGACGTCCGGCAACTTCGTCTGCCAAAACTGGTTCTGCGAGATCGAGGTGATCGCCCAGGGCGAATTCAGATAAACAATATGACCGGGACACATTTCGACATCGGCTTGCAGATAATAGACGATGCCCGTCATCCAATTCACTTTTAGATCTTTGATCGATTTGAGCGATGGGGAGTGCTCGAATATCTCCGGCGTCGCCGCAGCCGTATTGTCCAAAATCTTGGTCGCCGCTTCGACCGGCACCGCGAGTATGTAGTAAGCGTCCGCATCTGTGATCGTCGCTGCGCCCTTTGGTTTGATACCTGTGATCCGGCTCGCAACGGGGTCAAAATCCAATGACTCGATTTCCGCGTTTACGAATGTCACGGCCGGTTGCCCAGGCTTTGCGGTTGCAAGAGATCCATGCCAGTGCTCGATCCATACTTCGCTCGTGGGGCCGTTGAGAATGCGGTCCACTGAGCGGCCGGGCGTGGTCAAATCGTTGAGCAGCCGCGCGATGATGGTAATCGCCGTACGACTACTCGAGAGGCGAGCATCCATGGCCACGAAATTCTGCGACAGTCCGTTGACGACGACTGTTCTGTACGCCTCCGACATGTCGTCGGCCCGCATGTAGTCCCACCACGACACGTTTTCCAACTCGGCTTCCCGCCGCTCTTTGCACATGGTCATCCCATTCACGAGCTTGGCCGCGGCAAATGCCGCTTCGATGGGAGTGAGCCCAAGGTCGGGATTGTCGAGGAAGAGGCGTTCCAAAGCCTTCAAGAGTTGCCGTGGGCTGTCCGGACGCCTCGTGCCGAAGCGAAAAAAAGGCTTCCCGATCTGGGCGTAAGCGCCTTGTTCGATGTCGATGAGATTGTCGATGACATATCTGCCCGGTTCGGCGGGAATGCGGCGCAGCGTGTCGATCACATGCTGATAGAAGCCCGGAAAGAATCGGAAGCCATGCTCTGCCGGCTGGAGAACAACCCTTGGTGCCTTTTCCAGCGCCGATTTGCCTCCAGGCTCAGCCCAGCCATAGGCATGGGCCGGATGAGCCGGAAAGCTTCGCGCTTTTCCGCCCAGCGCGGCCGGCCCGCCGGAATGCGGATTGGGCTTTCTCTCGTATACCGTGACGGAAAATCCCCGCTCCTTGAACTCATGGGCGGCGGTCAGTCCAGCCACGCCTCCACCAATGATGACGATGTTTGGTAGTGCCATTTGTGGTCCCCTTCAGAGCTTTCGCATCGCGTTGAACGGCGATCCCATCACCAACTCGGCAACGCTCTTGGTGTCAGCGTTTGCGCGCCAATAACAAGCCGTAGAACCAGCAGTCATTCCTGAGCGTCTGGTATTGTCTTAGCGCCGCGATCACATTGCCGTCCTGGACGAAGTTACGCAGCCCGGTCGCACTCAACAGTTTGGCAATCGGCAACGTCCGGCGCGCCCGTTCATAAAGCCGGCGGTGCGAGGCGCGCGTGTTCGCCGTCACGTCCCGTATGGAAACATCCATTAGACCTGCTGCGCTCGCGGCGCCGGCGTGCTGGGCCGCAGTCCAGAGGCCAGGCATTCTCCAGCCGTCATACCACTCGACAAGCAAGGCGCGGTCGGTGCGGCTGACCTTGGGCCGTTTGAGCATGAAATCGGCCACGACAACGCGGCCGTTCGGCGCCAACACGCGCGCCGCTTCGTGAAAGAACTTCCCTTTGTCGTTGCCATGACACAGGCTCTCCTGCGCCCAGACAACGTCGAAGCTGTTTTTAGGAAACGGCAAGGCGGTGAAATCTGCCACCAGGAAGCGGGCAGAAGCAGACAATGATCGGCGCCTTGCTTCGGCGTCCGCAGAGCGGACCTGATCGGCACCCAGAGCAATCCCAACTGTTCGAGCAGATCGTTCGCTCGCCAACCATAGACTGGTGCCGCCGAGCCCGCAGCCGGCATCCAGAACGCGATCGCCACGCCTAATCCCGGCGAGATCGGCAAGGATCCTGTTGGAGTTGGCAAGCGATTCTGAGTGGGTCGTGCTGGCGTCGGTTTGGTAGCCGAAGTGCAACGCGCGATTGCGATCATTCAGCCACAGAGCCCTGTAATCGAACCCGGTCTCCGCGTAGTAGGCACGAATTTCATCGTTGCTGACTTTTTGACCAGTCGGCATCAAGTCCGCCCCCAAGAGACCGCACCCTCGACGTTACCGTTTACCACGCCCTATGGTCGCGCTGAAGCGAGAACTCAATGTCTAGTTGTTATTTCCCCTTGGAGACCACCGATGTTTTCGTGCGGAATCCGGCCTGTTCAGCCAAGGGGTATGGGTTGCATTCGTCTTTTTAACGGATCTCTCGATGCGGATTAGGCCACGGTTGGCGAACTATCGAGGATATCTGTATTACCATTGACCAGTTCGCACTTTCATCCGCTCCGGTGCGCCATTCGGCGACTGCCATCACCGCGCACGCCCTTTCGGCGGACGTTCCAACAATGTTGCCGGCTCCACGGCGAGCACATCGGCAATCTTCCCAAGCATCGTCACCGTCGCGCTGTAGATGCCACGTTCGAGTGCGCTGATGTAGGTGCGGTCTATACCCGCTCGTAGCGCGAGTTCTTCCTGCGATAAGCCTCTTTCAAGACGCCAGCGCCGCAAATTATGGGCCACGACCTTCCGCATATCCATGCGGGAAGGTCAGCGCAATTGTGGTGTTTATCTCCACGGAGTATACTCGACAACAATGAGTTAGCTCTCAGGGGGCAGGGTGCTCAAAGAACTGCAGACCGCTGCCCCTCAAATTATCAATCCAAGGGTGCGATGTCCGCATTGCGAAAAGTCGTTTAGCGCAGGTGAACTCACATCGCGAGGCTTACGAAGAAGTAAATGGGGAATTAGCATCTCAGCGTGCCCGCATTGCGACGGTCATCTCAAGATTGATCCAGCTGAATATATTTTTGTGACACGACAACTCAGGGCTGGGAAGCTTCCCGAAGGCGTGGGAATCGTCGCATTCAAGGCTAGCGAACTTACGCCTTCGGAAAAGAATACTCGGCGACGCCAAATCCCGTTTTGTTGGTTTGGTCACACTGGCAACGATTGGACACGCTTAGAAGTGTATCGCCTCGCGGCACGTAAATTCCGCTACGGCGTATACCTCACACTCGAGATCGTGTGGGGCATGCTCGCAATTTACGTGTCTGCATGGAATTATTATTTTTCATCGGGCGGCGCACCATGGATTGTGCTCGCGCTGCTCGTCATGCTTTCTCTCGCTCATTCGATGACAATGACACTGCTCCAGCCCTGGCATCTTTTCCATGGTGGGCCGTCGAGGTTCTGGCCGCCGGTTTTTTTAACTATCGCGACAGCGCAGGGTTAGTCACGCCGATGACCCTAGGCGAAGCCTATGGCCTCGAAGGTGGGGGCCAGGGTAAGGAGCCACGTATTCAGCGTAGTCTGCGCCAGCTCCGCGATATTCGGATCGCAACCGCGATTGCGCGGGCCGGGATGAAAGGCGTCAAGATTGAAGCGGCGCTACAAGAGCAGGCGGACGAAACCCGGCTCTCGGTGGGACAAGTTCGGCGGATCTGGGAATCGAATCGCGATCGCGCCGCGAGTGCAGTTCGCAACTTCCAAAGGCGCGCATAACCTCGTGAGGTTCTGCGCGTAGGATCCGCGCGCTAGTTGAATCTTTAGCATTTATGACAGTCGACCGTTGGAGCCCAAGAGGCACTGATGGCGACCATCAGAAACTCGTTCAAGAGCCAAGATAATCCGCGCGCGGCGCCTATCGATCTAGTTGGTCCCGCGCCGTTCGATGCCTTGCGACCGCTTGCCCGCCTCCTGGCTCAGCAAGCAGCTCGATATTCCTGCTGCCCCTTGGCCGCTTGTAGTTGAGTTACAGGCTTATGCTAGGCTGATTTCCCATCGACGGTAGGGCGCTTCCCATTTGGGTTCTGGAACAGGTATTGACATGACACCAAGAACAAAAATCGCCGTCGTCGCAGTCACGCTTGTGTCCCTGGCACCATTTTGCGTCGCTAGCGCTGCGGCGCCGGCCGTCGTCGGCGCCGCAACCGAAATCCCCGGCGTGGTCAAGGGCGGATCCCCGATTCAACGCATCCTCCAAGGCTATAAAGGCCTGGATGATCCGATTGGGTTGAGGGATGGAACGCTGGTGTTCTCTGAACCGGATGCCCGTCGGCTGCACCGCTTGAACACGCAGACCAACGAGGCTTCGGTACTCGTTGCACAGTCCAATGAATCGCACGGCGTGAGCCAGGACTCTGAGGGACGCTTGATCTCGGCCCAGGCCTGGGACGGATCCACACGGATCGGCGTGATCTATCCCCCGGGGCGCGAAACCGTCCTCGCAGACAAGTACGATGGCATGCCGTTCAGTCGTCCTAACGACCTGATCGTCGCCAAGAATGGCGGCATCTACTTCACGGACCCCGGACTCACTACGCAGCAGGCCGAGGAATTGGTGAAGAGGCACGGCGGTACGCCCTTGGGGCCGCGCCTGCCGCCCGCCGTGTACTACATCCCGCCCGGACAGGCGCCCGTGAAGATCGAAGGCGGCTTGATCCGGCCAAACGGCGTTCAGCTCAGCCGTGACGAAACGAAGCTGTACGTCGGCGATTCCAATGGGGATCAAATCATCGCTTGGGATATCCGGCCGAATGGCCTCGTCGAAAACCGGCGCGAGTTCGCTACCCTCAAGGGCCGAAGCAGCCGGGACAACGGTCTAGGCGGAATCAAGACGTTCGCGGACGGCATGGCCGTCGACAACGAGGATCGGCTCTATGTCGCCACCGGAGGCGGTATCGAGGTCTTGAGCCCGCAAGGGCAGCACCTCGGCATCATACCTGTGCGCTGCCCGCCGGCAGACTGCCAGAATATCGCATTCAGCGGGCCTACCAAGCAGACCCTGTATATCGGGGGAGCGGGCTCTCTCTACAAAGTCGAGATGATCGCTCGGGGTCTCACGACGCGTGCGAAGTAGAGAGGCAGGCGGGACGCCGCGATCCTGCACATTTCATCGACGATGACGTTTTCGAATGCGCTCTATCTGAAGCTGGATCACTGGCTCCCCTGTCTCGGGCTCTGTCCCGATGTGCAGGTCCATCATCGACGTGTTAGTCTGACAAAGGCTGCGGCCAAGGCCGGGGCCCCGGACTATTTTTCAATTTTCGCTAGGGAGGAGCACGATGAAACATTTTATGCGAATGGCATTGATGGTCGGCGTTGCCGTCGGCGCGTGGGCGGTCTCCAGCGACCGCGGCTATACCCAGGCCGCAGATCCCAATGCAGCACCCAATCCGTACAAGATGCAGAACAACTGGCTGCAGCTCCCTGAGGGTCGCCAGCTTGGCGGGGCCATCAAGGTCCAGGTCGACCATAGCGACGGCAAGAGCATCTGGGTGTTCGACCGCTGTTCCTCGAACGGCTGCAACCCGATCCAGAAGTTCGATTCGAACGGCAAGTTCGTGCGGGGCTTCGGCGCCAACATGTTCGTGCAGCCGCACGGTTTCTATGTCGACAATGATGGCAATGTGTGGGCGGCCGACAATGGGGTCCGGAACGGCAAGGGCGCCGTCGTGGTCAAGTTCAGCCCCAATGGCCAGGTGCTGATGACGCTCGGCAAATCCGGCATGCCTGGCAACGCCGAGGGCTACTTCAACGGCGCAAGCAGCGTCGTGGTTGCGCCCAATGGCGCCATTTTTGTCGGTGACGGCCATGGTGGGAACACCAATGACCGCGTCGTCAAGTTCGACAAGACCGGCAAGCAGATGGCAACTTGGGGCAAGCACGGCAAGGGGCCGGGCGAGTTCGACCAGCTGCATGGAATCGCGATGGATTCCCAGGGGCGGATTTTCGTGGCTGATCGCGGCAACAGCCGCATCCAGGTCTTCGATTCGAACGGAAAGTTCGTTGCCGAATGGAAGCAGTTCGGCCGGCCGAGCGACGTCTCCATCGACAAGAAC
>WNFL01041006.1_pt1 | contig 16611 bp, 15 predicted proteins | sample 5400361 | NCBI WGS metagenome assembly WNFL01 (sample SAMN13153351, study PRJNA577476) | soil metagenome | isolation source: 40 cm soil on Douglas fir-dominated hillslope | place: USA:California | collected 2013-09-17 | reverse complement strand
ATGCGAATCGCGTCAAAGTCAGAGTTTGCATTGGCCAAATCAAAAGGGCTCGAACGATACAAGGTGCTCCTCCGCTTCCTGCGGCTCAACCGCGGCCGCACGCGGCTCTCAAGGCCAGATGCCGGTTCTGTTTCCAGGAAACCGTTCCAGCTTATTTCTTCACCCATCCCATTGAGAGCGTTTGGGGTGAGCAATTAACTTTCAAAAAGCTAAACTCTGCGGGCGCCCCGCCCTTGCCGCGGTTTTTCTCTTGCGACAGGGCGGGGCTTTCCCGAATTAGTCGGCCGCGGCCGCAACCGGCTTGCGCGGGCCCGCCTTGATCAACTCCACATCCAGGCAAAGCGATTGCAGCTCGCGCACCAACACGTTGAACGATTCCGGCACGCCAGGTTGCATGGCAGCTTCGCCCTTGACGATAGCTTCGTAAATCTTCGTACGGCCAAACACGTCGTCAGATTTCGCCGTCAACAATTCCTGCAGGATGTGCGCTGCGCCGTAAGCTTCGAGCGCCCACACTTCCATTTCTCCGAAACGCTGTCCGCCGAATTGCGCCTTGCCGCCCAAAGGCTGCTGCGTAATCAGCGAATACGGCCCGATGGAGCGAGCGTGAATCTTGTCGTCCACCAAGTGCGAAAGTTTCAGCATGTAAATGTAGCCAACGGTTACGGGCTGCTCGAACTTGTCGCCCGTCATGCCGTCGTACATGTCGCACTTGCCGGATTCCGGCAGACCAGCCTGCTTCAGCAGCGCCTTGATTTCAGTCTCGCGCGCCCCGTCGAATACGGGCGACCCGAAATGGAAGCCGGTCTGGAAGCTCTTGGCCGCCGTCATTAGTTCCTCGTCGGTCAGTTCGTCGAAAGTGTGCTGAATCTGCGTGTCCTTGAACATCGCCTTCAGCTCGCGCCGAATCGCGTCTTCGCGGTTGTGCTTGGCCAGAAGCTCGGTAACCTGCTTGCCGAGTTCGTGCGCCGCCCAGCCCAGATGCGTTTCCAGAAGCTGACCGACGTTCATACGGGAAGGCACACCCAGCGGATTCAGAACAATCTCCGCTGGCGTTCCATCCGCCATGTACGGCATATCTTCTTCCGGTAGAATGCGCGCGATCACGCCCTTGTTGCCGTGGCGTCCAGCCATCTTGTCGCCGACACTTAGCTTGCGTTTCATGGCGACGTACACCTTCACCAGCTTGATCACGCCCGGTGGCAGTTCGTCACCCTTCTGCAGCTTGTCTTTCTTCTCGTTGACAATCTTCTTCAGCACATCGATCTGACGCGAGGTCATTTCCTCGATCTCGTCGATCTGCTCGTTCACTCGCGGATCCTTATCCGCGTACTTGATGCGCTTCAAGTTGCGCGTCGAAATGCGCTCAATCGCTTCACGGTCGAGAATGTTGCCCTTGCCCAGCAAGCGCTTGTTGGTGCGCTCGTCGTGCAAGTCGGCCTGGACTTCCTTGCCGCCCAACAGCGCATCGAGGCGCTTCAAACGCTCGTCGGTCAAAATGCGGATTTCATCGGAAAGGTTCTTGTCGAGCTTTCCAATCTGCTGACCTTCGATCATCTTGGCGCGTTCGTCCTTTTCTTGACCCTTGCGGGAGAAGATCTTGACGTCCACCACCACGCCTTCGATTCCCGGAGGGCACGTCAGCGAAGCATCACGAACGTCCCCGGCCTTTTCGCCGAAGATTGCGCGCAGCAGCTTCTCTTCCGGCGTGAGCTGCGTTTCGCCCTTCGGCGTAACCTTGCCCACCAGAATGTCGCCCGCCTTGATGGAAGCGCCGATGCGAATCACACCGCTTTCGTCCAAGTCGCGCAGCGCCGATTCCCCAACGTTGGGGATATCACGAGTGACTTCTTCGGGCCCCAGCTTGGTGTCGCGCGCCTCAATCTCGAACTCTTCAATGTGGACGGAAGTGTAATAATCGTCGCGGACCAACTTCTCCGACACCAAAATCGCATCTTCAAAGTTGTATCCGCGCCACGGCATGAACGCGACGAGCACGTTGCGCCCGAGCGCCAACTCGCCGCTGTCCGTGCAAGGTCCGTCCGCAATAACCTGACCCTTCACCACCCGCTGTCCCTTGCTGACAAGTGGCTTCTGGTTGATGCAGGTGTTTTGGTTCGAACGCTTGAACTTGGTCAGCGTGTAAATGTCGCTGCCCACTTCGCGCGAAAGCTGCATCGGATGATGCTCGCCCTCAACGCGAACGATAATGCGATCGGAGTCAACAGAATCGATAATCCCGTTGCGCCGCGCCAGCACCACAGCGCCTGAGTCGCGGGCCGTGACGCCTTCCATCCCGGTACCGACAAACGGCGCCGCCGCCACCAGCAAAGGCACGGACTGGCGTTGCATGTTCGCGCCCATCAGCGCGCGGTTTGCGTCGTCGTGCTCCAAGAACGGCACCAGCGAAGCGGCCACCGATACCAGCTGTTTCGGGCTGACGTCGACGTAGTCCACATCGCCGCGGTTGATGAGGACAAAGTTCCCCGCTTTCCGCGCATCCACCAGATCGCCCACAATCCGGCCCTTTTCGTCGAGCTCGACGTTCGCCTGCGCGATTACGTGCCGGTCCTCCTCCCAAGCGGAGAGGTAGAACGAAAACGGCTCGTGCTCGATCTGCTTCTTTTTCTTGTCTTTCAATTCAGCGTTGAGCTTCTCGAGTTCGTGCTCCTCAATGTGGTCTCCCACCTTGAGCGTGCTGTCGCCAGCATTGGTGATGGTGATGTAATCGAGGACGCGCCCGTCTTTCACTTTGCGGTAGGGCGACTCGATGAAGCCGTAGTCGTTAATCCGTGCAAAGCAGCTCAACGACGAGATCAGGCCGATGTTCGGGCCTTCCGGCGTTTCAATCGGACAAATACGTCCGTAGTGCGTCGGGTGGACGTCGCGAACTTCGAACCCGGCGCGTTCACGCGACAGACCGCCCGGCCCAAGAGCCGACAACCGCCGCTTGTGCGTAATTTCCGACAGCGGATTCGTCTGATCCATGAACTGCGACAGCTGCGAAGATCCGAAGAACTCGCGGATGGCCGCCATCACAGGCTTGGCGTTCACCAGGTCGTGCGGCATGGCCGTCGACATCTCCTGATAGACGCTCATCTTTTCCTTGATGGCGCGTTCCATGCGCACGAGGCCCATGCGGAACTGGTTTTCCATCAGTTCGCCAACCGCGCGCACGCGGCGGTTGCCCAAGTGATCGATGTCGTCCACCTGGCCAATGTTTTTGCGCAGCTTCAGCAGGTAGCGGATGGTCGCGTAGAAATCATCCGGCTCCAGCGTGCGATTCTCGAGGCTCGTCGCGTCCTGGTTCTCATAGAGCTTGATGTTGAACTTCAAGCGGCCCACGCGCGAGAAGTCATACTTGCGCGGGTCGAAGAACATTCCGTGGAACAGCGAAGTCGCCGTGTCGAGTGTCGGCGGATCGCCTGGGCGGAGCTTGCGGTAGATCTCGATCAGCGCTTCTTGCGGCGTCTTCACCGCATCGCGGCGGAGGGTCTGGCTGATGACGGTGCCCACGTCATCGCGTTCGGGGAAGAACAGGTTCATCTCGACCACATTGGAGTCGAGCACCTTGGCCACAACTTCCGGCGTGACTTCGGAATTCGCTTCGAGCAGGACGTCGCCGGTGGTCGTGTCGACGATATCGCTGGCCGCCCACGCGCCCTCGAGATCCGCGTTATCGATCTCGATGTCGGTAATCTTCGCCTTCTGAATTTCCTTGAGAATCGACGGAGTCACCTTGCGGCCGGAGTGAACAATTTCGTCTCCGGACTTTGTGGCCACGCGGTGCGTCAGCTTCATCCCCAGCAAATTCGTGGGCTTGTCGGAAGCCGGGTCCACCGTCCAATACAGCTTCTTGTCGCGCACCGACAGCCGGTCGACGGTGTAGAACTGCCGCAGAATATCTTCCGCCGAACGCAATCCCAGCGCGCGCAGGAAAATCGTGCCCAGGAATTTGCGCTTGCGGTCGATGCGCACGTACAACAGGTTCTTCTGGTCGTATTCAAATTCGACCCACGAACCGCGGTAGGGAATGATCTTTCCCAGGAAGTACCCAGGCGGCTGTTTCTCGAAGAACACGCCCGGCGAACGGTGCAACTGGCTGACAATCACGCGCTCTGTACCGTTCACAATGAACGTCCCGTTCGCCGTCATCAGCGGCACATCCCCGAAGAAAACTTCTTGTTCCTTAATATCGCGAATGCTCTTGTTGCCGGTCTCCGCGTCCTTCTCGTAAATCGTCAGACGCATCGTGACCTTTAGCGGCGCCGAGTAGGTCATCCCGCGCTCTTCGCATTCCGTCACGTCATATTTCAGCTGCAACCCCACCGGGTCGCCGCACTTGTTGCAGAAATCGGGTGTGTTGGCGTTGAACGTGCCGCACTTGTCGCACAGCACTTCGCCCGGATGGAAAGGGTCGGTCGTAATCGTGAACCCGCAGTTCTTACACGTCGACCGCAAGTGGTGCAGGCCCTTCAAGTGGCCGCACTTGCACTCCCAGTTGCCAATCGCGTAGTCGACAAACTCGAGCTTCGAAACATCGCGGAAGTCGGTAACTGGAAACACCGACTGAAACACTGCCTGCAACCCTTCCTGGTCGCGCTCGCTCGGCAGCAGATCCATTTGCAGAAACCGCTCGTAGGAGCGCTTCTGCACCTCAATCAGGTTGGGAATGGCGATGGTCGCCGGAATCTTGGAAAAGTCGAAACGTTTGCGGTAGGTGGTCTTCTTAGGCATTCGGAGGCTCCCCAATCACATGCGCGGCTTCTAGGCCGCAATCAACGCAAATCACAGAAAAGATCGTTTTCGTTCTAGAGCGTTTTCGTTCTCAAACAACGACAAGCGCCCCTTGGGACACTAGTTCCCCAGGGCGCCGCGCGAGGCGCTTTGGCCTTGAATCAATTGGGCGTTCGGTACCAGCGTTACGGGCCTGTCTCCATTTCCGCGCCAGCTCGCGGGAACAGGTTGCCAAACCACTGCCGTTTCGATCTCCGTCCGCTTCCAACGGATTTTGACCGGCAGCTCTTCGGGTAGGTGGAAGCGGTGTTATCTTAGATGGTAACACCGCCCCGGAAGATTCACCCGTGTATTTTTTGGGCTCACCCCAGCTGCTAACACCCGCCGTGCCAATTACTTGACTTCGACGGTCGCGCCAGCCTCGGCAAACTTCTTCTTGATGGTCTCAGCCTCGTCCTTCGACACACCTTCCTTGATGGACTTCGGCGCTCCGTCGACCAAGTCCTTGGCTTCCTTCAAGCCCAGGCTGGTGACTTCGCGGACTGCCTTAATCACGTTGATCTTGTTGGCGCCCACTTCCTTCAGGACGACCGTGAATTCGGTCTTCTCTTCCTCCGGTGCTGCCGCTGCCGCTCCGCCGCCCGCCATCATCACCGGGGCCGCCGCCGCCGCCGAGACGCCGAGACGCTCTTCCAGCTTCTTCACCAACTGCGAAGCCTCCAGAAGCGACAAGCCTACTATCGATTCTTCCAATTGCTGTATATCCGCCATTGCCATTTCTCCAGTTCTGATCGAAATCAGTTTGAATTCAACTCGCCTTACACCGCTGAAAGCCGGGTTTCCAGTGCGCCTGCCCTAATTCCTTCACGCCAGACCGCGAAGAACGGGACGATTCTATGAACGACGCAACCCCTGACCGCCAGCAGCCAAACTCTCCCGGGCAGCTTGCGCCACCACGAAATTTGAAAAAGCGCATCCCGCCTGACCTCTCCGCCCACCCTGTCCTCAAACGGTACGATCCAGGCCGGGTACCCCGTCCTTGTCGCACCAGCGACAGGGCGGGGATTTGAGCCCTCTCCTCACCAATCCGGCACGGTAGCCCGGCGCTTCAGCGCCGGGAATAAGCCCCCAGACCGAGGGGCTTTAGCCCCCGAGGTGAGGGTTAGGCCTCTTTGAATTTCCCTTTCTCCACGCCTTGCCCCAAAACCACCGCCAAATTCCGCCCGACGGCATTCAAAACCTGTGCCAACTGCGTTCCCGGCGCATTCATCAACATCAGCAGCTTGGAATAAATCTCTTCCTTCGACGGCAACGCAGCCAAGGCATCGATATCCTTCACGGAAATCGTCTGCCCGTCCATCACCCCAGCCTTGAACGACAGCTCCGGGTTGTCCTTGACATACTTCGAAAGCGCCTTGGCCAAAGCCACCGGATCGCCGCTCGTGTACGCAATCGAGGTCACGCCAGCCAGATCCCTCAAACCGGATTCGACCTTGGTCCCCTTCGCCGCGCGCTCGGCCAAGGTGTTCTTGACCACGCGGTACTTCGCGCCCGCCCCACGCACAGCCTTGCGCAGCTCAAAATCCTGCGCCACGGTCAGCTTGTTGTAGGTAGTGACGATGGCGCTCGACGCGCCCTTCAATTCCTCCGCCAGCGCAGCGGTTTGCTCAATCTTCTTTGCCTTGGTAACAGCCATCTCGTTCTCTCTCTCTGAATCTCTAAATTCTGTTCATTCCGAGCGCAGCGAGGAATCCGCTCTTAACTTCTGCATTCTGCAATCAAACTTCAGCAATGCATTTACGCCTTCGAAGCCAGCTCAATCGGCGCCACGTCGATCCGGATCCCCGGACCCATCGTCGAGCTCAGCGTGCAGCCCTTGATGTACTTGCCCTTCGCCGCCGGCGGCTTCGCCTTGATCACGCTCGTAATCAACGTTGTGGCGTTGGCCACGAGCTTTTCCGGCGTAAAGGAAATCTTGCCCACCGGCGAATGCACCAACCCAGTCTTGTCCGTGCGGAACTCGACTTTACCGGCCTTCACTTCCTGTACCGCTTTCGCCACGTCCACGGTGACGGTCCCGGTCTTCGGGTTCGGCATCAACCCCTTCGGTCCCAACACTTTACCCAACCGGCCCACCGACTTCATCATGTCGGGTGTCGAGATCAAGGCGTCGAAATCGGTCCAGTTTTCTTTCTGGATTTTCTCCACCATCTCCTCCCCACCGAAGAAGTCCGCCCCAGCCGCTTCCGCTTCGCGCTGCTTGTCGCCGGTGGCAATGACCAGGACTTTCTTCATACGTCCCAGCCCATGCGGCAGTACGACCGTGCCGCGCACCATCTGATCTGCATGCTTTGGATCCACGCCCAGCCGTAGCGTCACTTCGACCGTCTCGTCAAACTTGGCAAACTTCACTTTCTGCAGGAGCGTAACCGCCTCCGGCAGCACATAAGGCTTCGGCTCAACCGCTTTCCGCGCCTTCGCTACGTTCTTGCTAACTTTCTTCATCTTTCACCTCGTCTCCCACCGCCAGCCGTCCGATTGGCAAGCCGTGGTTCTATGGACTTACTTCCTCTAAATCTGTCATCCTGAGCGGAGTTCGTCGTGCGCAAAGCGCACTGCAAACGCAGTCGAAGGAACCCCTGCGTTTTCGAAGCTCCCTACCCAACCACTTCCAGCCCCATCGACCGTGCCGTCCCCCGAATGCTCTTTACCGCCGCATCAATCGACGCCGCATTCAAGTCCGGCATCTTCTGCTTCGCAATGTCTTCCACTTGCTTGGCCGTAACCTTGCCGACCTTCTCTTTATTCGGCACGCCCGAACCCTTGGCAATCCCCGCCGCGCGCTTCAGCAAAACCGCGGCCGGAGGCGTTTTCGTAATGAACGTAAACGTGCGGTCGCTGAACACCGAAATCACAACCGGGATAATCAGCCCGTCGAGTTCTTTTTGATTTGTGCGAGCGTTGAACTGCTTGCAGAACTCCATGATGTTGACCTGGGCCTGACCAAGCGCCGGCCCCACCGGAGGAGCAGGAGTCGCTTTCCCCGCCGCAATCTGCAACTTCACATAACCTGTAATCTTCTTCGCCATTCTCTCTCTCTTTCAATCTCCAGCCAATTTCCCTAAAACCTGTCATCCTGAGCGTAGCGGAGCGCTCTGCGCGGAGCGAAGTCGAAGGACCCCTGCACCACCAACCTAGCTCACTACTTTTTCCACCTGACCAAACTCCAGTTCCACCGGCGTCGACCGTCCAAAGATCGTCACCATCACCTTCAACGTCTCGCGGTCTTCATTGACGTCATCCACCACACCAGTAAAGCTGGCAAACGCGCCCTCAGTAATCCGCACCGTTTCGTTCTTCTCGTACTTAACCTTAAGCCGCGGCTTGTCCTTGCTGACCTGCACGCGGTTCACAATCTGGTCGACTTCTTCGGTCGAGAGAGGCGTAGGCTGCTGCCCCGTTCCGACAAACCCGGTCACGCGCGGCGTCGCCTTCACCACATGCCAGACATCGTCGTTCATGTCCATTTCCACCAGCACATATCCCGGATACAGCATGCGCTCGCTGGTGTACTTCTTGCCGTTGCGAACTTCCGTGACCGACTCGGTCGGAATCAGCACGCGGCCAATTTTGTTCTGTAACCCAAACGCCTGCACGCGCGATTCCAGCGATTCCCGCACCTTGCGCTCAAACCCCGAGTAGGCGTGGAGAATATACCACCGCATGTGCGCATTAATCGGCGCCTCCTGCGCGGGTGTGCCCTCCGCCGGTGTTGCGGCCGTGTTGCTGGTTTCTTCCTGCATAGTTTCTCTCAATACCGAATCGCCCATTTCTGCAATCTGACTTCTGCAATCAATCTACCGGTGCGCCAACCAGTGCATGAGGCGGTCCATGCCGTTCCCCAAGACCAAATCCACCAAAAAGAAATACCCGGCAAACAGAAACACGGTCACAATCACCACCGCCGTTGTCGCCCGCACTTCTTTCCAGGAAGGCGTCGTCACCTTCTTGGTTTCCGTGCGCACGTCGTGATAAAAGTCCCGTACCTTCTCCGGCCACGACTTCACATGCGCAATAATCGCGTTCTCGTTCCCCGTCGTGATGGCTTCCGTTTTTGCCATATTCCTCTACATCCCTTCTCGCGGCCCAGCCGTAATTCCCGGCTCAGCCATTCCCGTCCCAGCACTCACCAAAATCTGGCAGGGGCGGAGGGATTCGAACCCCCAAGTCCGGTTTTGGAGACCGGCAGTTTAACCGTTAAGCTTACGCCCCTAAATTCATTTGATAATTTGCGATTTGTAATTGGGTGATCTGCAATCCTCGTTTTCAAATTGCAAATCACAAATCACCAAATTACAAATTATTTCACTTCTTTGTGCGGCGTATGCTTGCGGCAACGGGGACAAAACTTCTTAAATTCCAAACGCTCCGTCGTCGTCTTGCGGTTCTTGGTCGTCGAATAATTGCGCTCTTTACAATCCGGACACTGCAACTGACAAATTTCGCGTGGCATCTCGTCTCCTGCCTATGTGGTGCGGACACTCTTGTCCGCATGGTCTTCGCTAAATCAACCCAATTCCGTTCTTCTTGCGCTCGTCAAAACGGTCTTGCTCGAACAACGCTTCCAGGCCGAATAACAAGCCGTCCACCAACAATCCTGCAAGGTCTAACCAAAACATGGAGAACCTCTCGAAACCCTGCCCTACTTAATGATCTCCGAAATCGTCCCAGCTCCGACGGTGTGCCCGCCTTCGCGAATCGCAAAGCGCAAGCCCTTATCCATCGCCACCGGCGTGATGAGTTCGATCTCCAAGGCAACATTGTCCCCAGGCATCACCATCTCCGTCCCCGCCGGCAACTCGGCAACGCCCGTGACATCCGTCGTCCGGAAGTAAAACTGCGGACGATACCCCTTGAAGAACGGCGTATGCCGCCCGCCTTCTTCCTTCGTCAGGATATAAACCTCAGCCTTGAACTTCGTGTGCGGCGTGATCGACCCCGGCTTCGCAATCACCATCCCGCGCTCCACGTCGTCCTTGCCAATACCGCGCAAGAGCAACCCCGCGTTGTCGCCCGCCAGACCTTCGTCCAAAGACTTCTTGAACATCTCAATTCCCGTGACCACCGTCTTGCGCGTGTCCCGGAAACCAACGATCTCCACTTCCTCGCCAACCTTCGTCTTGCCACGCTCAATACGCCCCGTCACCACCGTGCCGCGGCCAGAGATCGAGAAGATATCCTCAATCGGCATCAAGAACGGCTTATCCAGATCGCGCGCCGGCTGCGGAATGTACTCATCCACCGCCTTCATCAACTCGTCTACCTGCTTTTCCCACTTCTCTTCCCCGTTCAACGCTCCCAGGGCCGAGAGCTTCACCACCGGAACCTTGTCGCCCGGAAACTGGTAGCTCGACAGCAATTCACGCACTTCCAGCTCCACCAGCTCCAGCAATTCAGGATCATCCACGGCATCGCATTTGTTCAGCGCCACGACCAGGTAAGGCACACCCACCTGGCGCGCCAGCAGCACGTGCTCGCGCGTTTGCGGCATCGGACCATCCGTTGCCGCCACAACCAGAATGCCGCCATCCATCTGCGCCGCGCCCGTAATCATGTTCTTGATGTAATCCGCGTGGCCCGGGCAATCCACGTGCGCGTAGTGCCGGTTCGCCGTCTCGTACTCGACGTGCGCCGTCGCAATCGTGATCCCACGAGCCTTTTCTTCCGGTGCGTTGTCAATCGAATCAAACGACCGGAACTGAATCTTCGGGTTGTGCTTCGACAACACCTTCGTGATCGCCGCCGTCAACGTCGTCTTCCCGTGGTCAATGTGTCCAATCGTCCCCACGTTCACGTGCGGCTTATTTCGGTCAAATTTCTCTTTCGCCATGATTGCGATTCCTCACCTGAACTCGTAGTCAACCTAAAATCTGTACCGGGTGCCCCGTCCTTGTCGCGTTCTGCGCGACAGGGCGGGCCGCTTTCAACTCACGCCTTTCAACTCACCCGACACGGTAGCCCGGCGCTTCAGCGCCGGGATCCACACCCAAAACCCAAGGGGGCTTTAGCCCCCGAAGGTAAGGCTCCGAAAACTGCCCTCAGTAGTACTGATAAAGCTTGTGAAACTTATGCCGCAGCGGCACGCTGATCTGTTCCAGTTCCGACAAATAAAACTCGCGCATCTGCCCCTGATCCGGAAGCGGCAGAGCGTCATACAAACTCTTCGCCGCCACTTTCGACTTCAACAGCGTCGCATCAATCGCCTCAAACACCCGCGCCGCCAAAATCTCCTCGAACCTCCGAACCCGGAGGCCCTTGCGCTGCACCTGATGCAGGAACTTTTCGGTCGAGTTGGCAAACGCGCGCGCAACCACCGCCCGCAGCTCGCCGAATTCCTTTTCCTTCTCGACCTTAATTTCCGCTTTTTCGAAAACCACATTCACCCTTAGAACCTGAATTCTGGAGCCGATGACCAGGATTGAACTGGTGACCTCTCCCTTACCAAGGGAGTGCTCTACCAACTGAGCTACATCGGCTCACAACATCCCGGCCACGCATCCCTTACTCCGGCCGCCACATCCAAAATCGCGATGCTCAAAAATCTGGAGCGGGAGACGGGGATCGAACCCGCGACCAACAGCTTGGAAGGCTGTGACTCTACCACTGAGTTACTCCCGCCTTTTACTTCCACCGCTGCCCCGAAGATGCAAAACCGTTCGCACTGCCCAACTGGCTACCACCGCCATCGTGACGACTCGAATCGTTCCGTTGCTCAGCGTCCGCCATACTGCAACCTCCAGCACAACGAACAAGAAAACCGCGAGAAGGAAACGGCTCACGCCCGCTCGCCTCTCATCATCACTAAAACCAACCTCAACAATGGTGCACAGGGGAGGATTCGAACCTCCGTAGCTCGCAAGGAGCGGCAGATTTACAGTCTGCTGCCATTAACCACTCGGCCACCTGTGCGAAACTCTGCCGCACACTTCTATTAAAAACCGCGTTCAAAAACTGCGCCACACAACAAAAACTCTCAGACACACAGCAACGCTCTGCACTCGCCCCTTGGAAAATTCACTGCCACTTTGTTCCAAGATTGCCGTGCGCGCGGGCCGCGACTCTGAGTTCCCCTACCGGTGAAATTTGGAGCTGGCGAAGGGATTTGAACCCCCGACCCTCTGATTACAAATCAGATGCTCTACCAGCTGAGCTACGCCAGCCTGCGAGATCGCCCTGGCGCGGGTTGAAACGCACCACGTCCTTTGAGCTTCCGGATGCCCGGGACAATTTCTAAAGTTATCATAGCGGCACCCGACGTGCAAGGCCGGATCAGGAAAGTCGCCCTGAAAACAACCCCGAAAGCAAGCGGAAGAGTCACTTATTTCGGACTGCCGAGGACTCCCCCCACTCCCGCAGGCCGAGGCGGGTCTGGAGCGGGTTGCGATAGCGGCGACTAAGGCGAAGATCGGCTCCGGTATCGAGGTGAACATCGTACTCCCCGTCCTGGCTCAGTTTCAGGCCCCTCACGCGATTCAGATTGACGATGGTCGAGCGGTGAATTCGACAAAAGAGTGCCGGGTCGAGCTCTTGCTCAAGGTCGGCCATGCTGCGGCGCAGAAGGTGGCTTTTCGGTCCGACATGCAGGCAGGCGTAATAGTCCGCAGCCTCGATCCAGTCGATTTCGGCCGACTTCAGGAACACGACTTGGCCAGCGCTTTTCACGGTGATGCGCTCCGCTGGTCGGTTGCTAGATTCTTTATTTTCAACAATATTGGCCCTGCTGTAAGTGATTTTCTCCTTCGCTCGGACTAGGGCCCGCTCGAATCTGGCGTTGTCGAAAGGCTTCAACAGATAGTCGAGGGCCCCAGCTTCAAAAGCGCGGAGAGCGTAATGATCGTAGGCGGTCACAAAGACTACCGCCGGAGGCAGGTCGCGGCCCAGCATCTCAAGCACGTCGAAACCGTCGCATTCCGGCATCTGTACGTCAAGGAAGACTAAATCAGGCTTGGAATTGCGAATCTCCGCGATCGCCTCGGCGCCGGAACCGCATTCCCGGACCGTTCCGACGGCCGCATCCTGTCGCAAAAGCACCGTCAGATTGCTGCGGGCTAAGGGCTCGTCGTCGACCACCAGCGCACAGATTTTCGCGATATGTGCCATATCGAGCCTTAACGTGAGGACGACCAACCCCCCGCCGTCCAACCTCTTTAGGATGGATGGGGCTTTCGCTTTCCGGACCGCCAAGGGCGGCCGTCCCCACGAAAACCGCAAATCTCCCTCGTCTTAGCGGTTTACAACAGACCCAACCACAAACGGTAGAGAAACCGAAGCCTCCACGCCACCCGAATCCTGATTCTTAAGGTTCAACGTAAACCCTTCTCCATAAAGGCTTTGTAGGCGGGTGCGGACGTTCGCGATGCCGATGGCGGGGCGGGTTTTTTCCCAGTCCGGCGGCAAGCTGGGGCCATCGTTGCAGACGCTGAGGGTGAGCGTACCATTGTTGCGCACGGCAGCGATACGAATCGACCCTCCCTGGGCGCGCTTGGCGATGCCGTGTTTGACGGCGTTTTCGACCATGGGCTGCAGGATCAGGCTGGGAACTTGGGCAGGGTAGAGCTCCACTGGAATGTCCATAGTGAGCTGGAGGCGGTCTGCGAAGCGGACTTTCTGGATGTCGAGGTAGGTCTGGGTGAATTCCATTTCCTCTTGCAGCGGCACCTGCTGGCGCGAGGAATCTTCGAGCGCGCGGCGGAGAAGATCGCTGAGCCCGGCGATCATGCTGACGGCAGTATCGTTGCGGCCTTCGCGGACGAGACCGGAGACAGCATTCAGCGTATTGAAGAGAAAGTGCGGTTCGATTTGCTGGCGCAGGGCGCTCAGTTGCGCTTTGGAGAGCTGCTCATTGAGGCGGGCGGTTTCGGTTTGTTGCTGGGCTAATCGCTCTTTGGATTCGAGCACATAGTTGACGATGAGGACGGTGCCGTAGAGCAAGATGGAGGCGAGCAGGCTGTTTGAGAAGCGGTCGAGCCAAATGGACAAAAACGATCCGCGCGGGGAAGGGAGCGCATAGGGGTTGAGCAGCACCTCGAGGCACGTCATCCAAGCAGTGAAAGTCAGACCGGTGGCGCCGGCTGCGGCCATGTGTACAAGCCACGTGGAGACAGGCCAGAATTTTACCGGCGGAAAGCGTCGGCCGAGGCGCAGGACCAGCGGAGTGGCCAATGCCCACGGAATCCAGGCGACCGTCATGGTCAGGAACAACAAAACCCAGGCGTGGTGCATGCCTTCCGAACGCATAACGAAGACAGTTTGCGTAGCGTCAAACAGCCCCAAGGCGAGCCAGATTGAGGCAATCCAGAGCCAGCGCGAGCGGTAGCGAATTGAGGGGGTGTCCCTAAGCGCTTCCATAGACCGCTTCCATAGACTAAACATCGTATGCCAGAGCCAACCGGAAGTGGAAAAAATGCAGCGAATCGCCGATGCGGTGCAGCGGCTGGGCTGGCTCCGAGGCAGGCCCGGCCTGATACTGCTTTCGGTTCCAGTTTCAGGCTTTCTTGGAGGCTGTTCATGAAAAAAACTTTTGGCCGTGTGTTCGCGGGTGCAGTGCTGGTTATCACGATTTCTTTGGCTTGGCTGGCGGCCTCGTCGCTGGCCGCCTCTCCGGCTTCATCAGAAGAAAGATCCCCGAAGCCGCAATACGACGAGAATGGCAATCTGCTCCGCCCCGCCGATTACCGTGATTGGGAGTTCCTCTCCGCTGGTTACGGTATGAACTACAGCCCTGCTCCCGGCAGCCATGAGATGTTCACCAATGTGTTCGTGCCGCGGTGGGCATACCAGGAGTTTGTGAGTTCCGGCAAGTGGCCGGAGCAGACCATGTTCGTGATTGACGAGCGGGATGCGCAGAGCAAAGGCTCCATCAACAAGACCGGCCATTTTCAGACGGACTTAATGGGCTTGGCGGTGGAAGTGAAAGACTCCAAGCATTTCCCGGACACGTGGGCCTACTTCGGTTTCGACAACGATGCCAAGACTGCCAAGGCCGCCGACAAGGGAAACTCCTGCTTCACCTGCCACTCAGACCATGCGGCGGTGGAACACTCGTTTGTGCAGTTTTATCCGACACTGCTGCCGATTGCGAAGAGCAAGGGTGTACTGAAGGCGGCGTATTTGAAGGAAAGTGAAGGGGTCGGGCAAAAATAGCCGGTCAAGCTAATGATGAGTGGGCGGGGCTCATTCTCCACAAGTTAAGCTGCATCGCGGCTGGAGCGGATGTCTCCCATTTCTGCCAGACGCCCTTCCTGCGCGATGACAACATCCTGCGCGCCGGTCTGGCGGAGGATTTCTCTCGCCTGCTCGAGCGACTCCTGCACTTCGGAATGAACCGATACCAAAATCTCGCCTTTCTTAACCCGGCCCTCGTACTGTTTCGCCTCCGCCTTAGAGACCCCCATGCCGACCAAGGAACCGGTGATTTCGCCGACCACTCCACCGACACCCGCTCCCGCCAGAGCGCCTAAAAGGGGACCGGCGACTAAGAAGGGTCCTGTGCCTGGAATAGTCAGCGCAACCATTCCCGCGAGCCAACCCAATGTGCCTCCCACCACGATACCGCTGCCTCCGCCGATGGCCGCGCCGACCTGGGTGTGGTCGCTTTTTGCCTGCGCCACTTCCGGGGAATCGAGATTCTCCGGATAAAGCACGGAAATCTCTGCGCTGGGAAAACCAGCCTTTCGCAAAGCCACGATGCCATGCTCCACATTGGCCCGAGTCGGATAAATGCCTAGAGCGACCTTCTTCATCAGCACCATACGGTTTCCTCCTGCTCGGTTTTCTCCGCGATTTGAGATGACACCTATCCTTAGCGAGTTGCATGGAACAGTCCGGGTGCGCACTGGGCAGGCTAATTGCCGGGGGATCGGTGGAAAACGCCGGCGTCAGCAGCGGCGCTTGGGCTCCATGGGTCGATGTCCAAAGGCGGGTGTATGATTGATGCCTTCGCATGTGGCGTTTCCGACGCATTCGCTTGCTGGCTCTCTCCGTCCTGCTTGTGGCCGCGATTGTTACGGTTGTGGTTGGGTTAAGGAAGATTGCGCCCCCGGAAGCGGCACGGCTGCTGCCAGGGGCAGATGCGTTTGTTTATGTGGATCTGCAATGGGCCCGCCGCGCTACGATTCTTTCCGGACTGCCTCAAGTCAAGCGATCTCCGGATTATGAGCGCTTCGTTCAGGACTCTGGTGTTGACTTCGAGCGGGATCTGGAGCAGGCAGCCCTGGCGGTGCATTATGCGGCTGCTGGATCGGCCGTCACGCCACGTTATTCGGCGGTTTTGACTGGGCACATCGACGCCGCGCACCTCGGGAGCTATTTCCGCCGCTTCTCGCGCTCCACGGAGACCGAACAGGGGGTGGAGATTTACAGCATTCCCTTGCAAGACCAAACGCTGCGCGCCGCGATTTTGGGGCCGGATATGGTGGCCCTTTCGAATCATGTGGATGCGCAGGTAATTCGCGGTGTGGTGGTGCGGTCGCGCAAACGGGCTTCGCCGTTTGGCGGACCGAGCTTTTTGCGGACTTACTACAAGCGGGTGCCGTTTGCCAGTCTGGCTTGGGTGATTGCGCGGGTAGACCCGAAGATGTCTGCGGGCGAGCTGCCGCAATTGCCGGTGGAGCATGGGCAGCTTTTGCAGAGCCCGGCGGTGGTAGTGGCCTCGGCGCGGCTGATTCGGGCGCTACACGTGCGGGCGGAGGCGTTTACCGCGAGTGCGGACGAGGCTCAGGGCTTGACCGAGAAATTGAACGCCTTGTTGGCGCTGGTTCGCTTTTCCGAAGTGGAAACGCCCTCCGGAGGACCGGATGCCGACGTTAAGGCGTT
>WNFL01100185.1_pt2 | contig 16612 bp, 11 predicted proteins | sample 5400361 | NCBI WGS metagenome assembly WNFL01 (sample SAMN13153351, study PRJNA577476) | soil metagenome | isolation source: 40 cm soil on Douglas fir-dominated hillslope | place: USA:California | collected 2013-09-17 | reverse complement strand
ATTGTCCGGTTTGAGCGAGATCGCCCTGTCATAGGCGGCAACGGCGTCTTCGCGGCGGCCGAGGCGCGCCAGCGTACCGGCGCGATCTTCCCACGCGTCGGCGAAATCGGGGCGGAGGTCCAGCGCCTTATCGAAACTGACAAGCGCCTCAACCGGGCGCGCGAGCTGCAGCAAGGCGGTGCCGCGATTGCGCCAGGCATCGGGATAATCGGGTTTGATCGCGACAGCCTTGTCATAGCTGGCGAGCGCTTCGGCCTCGCGGTTGAGCGCCAACAACGCATTGCCCCGGTTGTTCAACGCCTGAACATGGTTCGGGCGCGCGGCGAGCGCCCTGTCATAGGCGGCGAGTGCCTCCTGGTGGCGGCCCATGCTGGAGAGCGCGGCTCCACGCCCGGCGAGCGCATCGGACATGTCCGGTTTGACCACCAACGCCTTATCGAAACAGACGAGCGCCGCCGTCAGCTCGCCAAGCTGGAAATGGACCGAGCCGAGCAGGAACAGGGCATCGACGTGGCGCGGATCGGCTGAGAGGACGTCGCGGTACGCCTGTGCCGCTTCCGCAAGCCGGCCCGTACGATGCAGACTGAACGCGTTGCGGATCAACGCATCGTTCATGGCAAGGCGGTCATCGCGTCTACGGCAAAGCTTGCGGGTGGCTCGCCTTTTTGATGGCGCTGCCACATCTTGAAATACGCCACTTCCAGATTGCGGGTGTATCGTTTTGTATCGAAAAGCGCTTGCGCCTTGCGATTGCGCGCGAGCTTGTTCTTGATCCGCGCATGCAGAAGCGGATTAAGCGCGAGCCCCAAGGCGATGGATTCATAGGCGGCCGGCGTATCGGCGATCAGCTCCGGCAAGCCCAATGCCGAAAGAAGACTGGTGCCGACGCGACCCGCAAAACTTGATCCGGTCAGCGTGACCACAGGGACGCCAGCCCATAACGCGTCGCATGTCGTGGCGTGCGCATTGTAGGGCAGGGTGTCCAGGAACAGATCCGCAAGCCGGAGGCGGGCGAGATGTTCGTCGGCAGCCCGTATGAAGGGCGCGAACACAATCCGTTCGCCGGATATTCCCTGGCTGTCCGCTTCGCGCCTGAGATTGCGCACCGCCGCAGCGTTCGCTTGCGACAGCCAAAGCACGCTGCCTTCGACTTTGGCGAGCAAGCCCATCCAGAGGGCGAACATCTCGGGCGCGATTTTGTAGAGATTGTTGAACGTGCAGAAGACGAAGCCGGCCTCGGGCAAGCCCGCCTCGATGCGGGCAGGGATGCGTTCCGCAATCTGCCTTGTGTCATCGTTTGGCATGTAAGTATCTGGCAGATAAACGATTTTTTCGTCGTAATGCGCCTGATGCGATGCCGGAATCACGATCCTGTCGGCGAGGATGTAGTCCATATAGGGTGCGCCCATCGTGCCGGGGTAGCCCAGATAATTCACCTGCAGGCCGGCCGGGCGTCTGGCAAAAATCGCCGTAAGCGCATTTTCGGTGAAGCCCATCATATCGACGGCGATGTCGATCTCCATGTCATGGAGGAGCTTGGCGATGTCCTCATCGCTCCGATTGCGGACGTCGATGAAACGCTCGAATGCGTTTTGCATGCGCTCGCGCATGCCCGTTCCGTCATCGGCGCCCAGCGATATCGCAATCGTCTCGAAGTGGCTCCTGTCATGGTGCTCGAAAACGCCCGCACTGAGTGTCGCAACCGGATGAAGTCGAAAATCGGCGGACACGTAGGCGATGCGGATGCGGTCGTGGCGGTAGCGCTCACCTTGCCACAAAGGTCTATCGGACGGTGGGCATTCATGGCTCGTCCAGATGCGCGAGGACTGCAGCAGCGCATCGCCGGCCCCCGAAATGGCGACGTTCTGGAGTGGACGTAAGGCTCGCAGCCCGGCCTTCAAGCCAGACGCGATCATGGCCTTCTCGTCTTCCAGCGCGCGCCAGTCGCAGCACTGAAGCCTGGAGTGCAAGAGATTGCCGCGTGCATATTTGAATTGTGGATCCGACTTCAAAACCTGCTCGCAATCCAGGATCGTCTCCTCGAAGCGCCGGAGCGCCCAGAGCGAGGTGCCTCGGTTGTACAGGATATCGATGTCTCCCGGACGCAGAGCGAGCGCTTTGCCATAGCTCCCGACCGCTTCCTCATGGCGGCTCAGCAAGGCCAACGCAATGCCGCGATGGATGTGGGCATCGGCATAATCGGGGTTGATCGCGAGCGCTCTTTCGAATTCGGCAAGCGCATCCGCATGGCGTCCAAGTGCGGTTAGCGCCGCGCCGCGATGGTAGAGCGCTTCGGTGTTTGAAGGGTCGATTTCGAGTGCAAGATCAGCGGCCGCAAGCGCGGCATCGAACTCTTCCAGGCCGAGGAGCGCCATGGCGCGGTTGTTATGCACCATCGCGATTCCGGGTCTTTCGACCGCCACCCGGTCGAAGCATGCAAGCGCTTCGCGGTGGCGCTTCAGCGCCAGCAGCGTGACGCCACGATTGTTGCGGGCCTCCATGAAGGCCGGCTTCAGTGCGAGCGCGTGTGCGAATGCTGCCAGCGCATCGGCATTGCGGCCCAATCCTTGCAGCGCGCATCCGCGATTGTAGAAGAGGTCGGGCGACTGCGAATTGATCTGAACCGCCCTACCAAACAGGCGTTCGGCGTCGGCAAACTTCCGGCTCGTGAGATAGATCATGGCCAGCTGATAAAGCGCGTCGAAATTTCTGGGGTTGTCGCGAAGCACGTCGGCATAGAGGCTCGCGGCTTCGGGCAGCTTTCCCGCCTGATGCAAGCGCCAGGCGTTTTGCAGCAGCGTCTCGCTCATGGAAATGCGCGCGTTGGATCGTCGACGGAAAGCGAGGCCGGCGCCTCGCCCCGCTGTGTGCGCTCCCACATCATCCCGAGCGCTGCTTCGAGATTGCGGGTGAAGCGCGCCGTGTCGAACAGCGCGCAATTATCGCGGCGGTTGTTTAGCTTCTCCCTAAGCGCCGCGAGCACCGCCGGATCGCGCGCCAGTTCGAGCGCGAGGGATTCATAGGCGTCGAGCGATTCCACAATCAGCTCCGGCAATCCTGCTGCGGTCAAAAGGCTTGCGGCAACGCGGGAGGCGAAGCTCTCCCCCTTCACCGTGAGGACAGGCAATCCCGCCCACAGGGCATCCATTGCCGTGCTGTGCGCATTGTAAGGGATCGTGTCGAGAAACAGGTCCGCCGCGCGCAGGCGTGCGAGATGAGCTTCCGCGGCCGGCATATGAGGGGCGAACACGATGCGCTCGGGCGACACGCCCCGAGCATCCGCTTCGCGCTGGAGATTGCGCACGGCCGTGGGATTGGCGCTCGGCAGCCATAAGACGCTTCCCTCCACAGCGCGGAGCAAGCGCATCCAGACGTCGAACATGGAGGCTGCGAATTTGTAGCTGTTGTTGAAGGAGGCAAAGACGAAGCCCGTTTCGGGCAGGCCCAATGCCAATCGTGATGGCGTGACTGCTGAGATAGCCCGCTTGGAATCATGAGGCATATAGCTGTCGGGGAGATAGGCGACCTTCTCCGAGTAGAACGGCTGGTGCTCGTAAGGCAGGACGATTTGGTCGGCTAGGATGTAGTCGACATAGGAGGCACCCATGCTTCCAGCAAAGCCGAGATAGTTCACCAGCACGGGCGCCGGGCGAAGCGCCAATATCCCCGGGCGCGCGCTAGCCGTCAGGCTTGTCAGATCGACGGCGATGTCGACTTCCAACGCGCGCAGAAGCGAGGCCACCTCGCGGTCGCTCTTTCCCTGCACATCGACAAATCGATCGAATGCGCGTTTCAGTCGGTTGCGCATCTCGCTGTGGTCGTCGAGGCCGTAAGATATCGCGATGGTCTCAAAGCGCGTGCGGTCATGATGTTCGAACACCCCCGCCATCAGGATGCCGACTGGGTGGGTGCGCAAATCGGCCGAAACATAGGCAACGCGGATGCGATCGTGGCGGTAGATTTCACCTCGCCACAGCGCGTCTCGCGGCGGATATTTGTCCTGCATCATGATCTGCGAACAGCGCAATTTGTCGGCTCCGGAATCGCAAACCGCGAGCAGCGCCAATGGCGTCGCCACGCGCTTTCCAGCGCGTATGGCCTCGATCATTTCGGTCGCCTGGGCTGCATCTTGCCAATCGCAGCAGGTCGAGCGCGCGTAAACCGACATGCCCAGCGCGTAAGGGTAATCGGGCCGCTGGCCCAGCAAACGGTCGAACGCCGCCATGGCTTCGCCATGACGCTTGAGCTCGACCAGCGCCGAGCCGCGGCCGTAGAGGGCGTTGAAAGACAATCCGTTCAATTCGAGCGCGCGGCGGTAATCCTCCAGCGCTTCTTCATGACGCCTGAGCTGCATCAGGACATCGCCGCGATTGGCGAAGGCGTCCGCGCCGTTGGGGGCGGCAGCGATGGCGCTGCCGAAATCGGCGAGAGCTTCCTCGTAACGGCTGAGCTGCGAAAGCGCATTGCCGCGATTGTTGAGGATTTGCGGATCTCCCGGCGCGGCGGCGAGCGCGCGATCGTAGAACGCAATGGCCTCTTCGTGCCGGTTGAGCTTCGCAAGGGCGTTGGCGCGGCCATACAGCCCTGAAACATCGTTGGGCGCGAGCGCCATCACCCGGTCATAGGTCGTCAGCGCCTCGGCATGCCTGCCAAGCTCCATCAGTGTGTTGCCGCGATTGGCATGCGCGTCGAGATGATCGGATTTCAACGCGAGCGCGCGGTCATAGCTCGCGATCGCCTCGTCATAGCGCGTCAAGGAGTGCAGAGCCACGCCGCGGTTGTTCCAGGCGCCGACATTGTCCGGCTTGATCGCGAGAGCGGCATCGTAACCCAGAATCGCGTCCTCGGCGCGGCCCATATCGCGCAGCACATTGGCGCGATTGTAATGTGCCGCCGGATTGCGCGGGTTGATCGCGATCGCGCGCTCCATAAGGGCGAGCCCTTCCTCTTGCCGGTCGTGCTGCGTTTCGAGCACGCCGAGGAAATGCAGCGCATCGGGGTGATCGGGGGCCCTGGCGAGCACCTCGCGATAGATCTGCTCGGCCTCCCACAGCCTCCCCTGCTGATGCAAGCCGAAGGCCTGCCGCAGCTTGACCATCAAGTCGCCGCCGGGTGTTTGAAAATGCGCGCGCAGCAGCGGCGATTGCGGAGGTTTTGGGTTGTTCATCGCCGCCTGGATTCCAAAGCGAAACTCGCCGGCGGCAAGCCGCGCCTCGTTCGCTCCCACATCATGCGATATCCTTCTTCAATGTATCGTGTGAAGCGGGGGGTGTCGAACAGGGGAAAGCTGTCGCGGTTCCGGGCGAGCTTGGTCTTTACGGCGTCGAGGAGCGCTGGATCGCGGGCCAGTTTCAGCGCCAGGGCTTCGTAGTCCTGAAGCGATGTCGTGATCAGTTCCGGCAGGCCAATCGCGTTTAGCAGGCTCGCCGCAACCCGCCCGGCAAAACTGTTGCCCTGGCATGTAACCAACGGAACGCCGCACCAGAGCGCGTCGCTCGCCGTGGTGTGGGCGTTGTGCGGAAGCGTATCCAAGAAGACGTCCGCCAATCTCTCTCGCGCCAGATGATCCGCAAGCGGGAGCATGGGTGCGAATACCAAGCGTGTCGACGAAATGCCGCGTCTCTCTGCTTCCGCCATCAGATTGCGCCGGACCGCAGCATTTCCCTCGAGCAGCCAGAGCACGCTTCCATCCACCCGTGCGAGGAGGCGCATCCAGACCTCGAACATGTCCGGCAAAATCTTGTGATTGTTGTTGAAGCAGCAGAAGATCACTCCGATCTCGGGAAGGGCGCAATCGGCGCGGCTGAAGCTCCTACCGCTGACCGCTTTTTTGCGGTCGTTGGGTTGATAGGTGTCCGGCAGATAGCACACAGCTTCCGAATAACAGCTGCGCTCGGCGTCGGGGATCACATGCGAATCGGCGACGATGTAGTCCATATAGGGCGCTCCCATGGTGCCGGGATAACCCAGAAAATTGACCTGGATAGGGGCAGGACGCATGGCGAAGACACCGGTGCGGTCCAGGCCGAAATAACCGTTGAGATTGATCAGGATATCGATTTCCGAGCTGCGGATGAATTGCGCGAGCTCGAAATCGGATTGCGCCGTCATATCGGAAAAAACATCGAGTCCCTTCTCGATCCGCTCGCGCATGGGACTGCCATCGCTTGCCCCGGTCGCAATTCCGTAAAGCGAGAATGCGGTCCTGTCGTGACATTCGAAGAGGTCCGCGGTGAGATAGGAGGTGGCTTGTTCGCGAAACTCACCGGACATGTAGCCTATGCGGATTCTGTCATGCCGATATTCTTCGCCGCGCCATAGAATGGATGGGCTGGGCGGGTATCTGTCCGCGGCGTAGATGCGCGCGCAACGCAACTGCTCTTCGGCCGATGCCCAAACGGGAAGAAGCATGAAGGGCTCTGCCGCGCGCTTTCCCTCACCCACATGGGCGATGAGCCCGGCCATCTCCTCCGACAGATTGCTCCAATCGCAAATGTGCATCTTGGCGTGAAGGCGGTATCCTTCGAGATAATCGCGATCGGGGTCGAGCCGGAAGGCAGTGTCATAATCAAGATAGGCCTTTTCGTAATCGCCCATCGCAAAGAAAGCGCTTCCCCGCGCCTGATAGGCGCCGGCAAAACCGGGACTTAGAGCAATCACGCGATCATAGGCAGCAATGGCTTCCGGTCCTCGCCCCATCCGGATGAGCGTATTGCCGCGGTTGTAATGCCTATCGGGGTCTGACGGGTTCAGCTCGGTTGCGCAGTCGTAATCCGCGAGCGCTCGGTCGAACCTCCGCATCCTGAGGAACACGCCACCGCGATTGTTGAGTGCACCGAAATGACGGGGATCCCGTTGCAGAACACGATCATACGCGGCGAGCGCTTCTTCCAAGCGGCCGAGATCGCGCAGCGTATTGGCTTTGTTGAAGCCGAAGTTAATCGAATTGGGGTCCAGCACGAGCCCACGTTCATAGCTGGCGAGAGCGTCCTGCAACCGGTTCAGCTTCTGCAACGCAGCTCCCCGATTGATCAGCGCGCCCAGATGATCGCTTCGAATGGCAAGCGCGGAATCATAGCTTTCAAGCGCCTCATCGAACCGCTTGAGATCGATTAAAACATTGCCCCGATTGTAGAAGGCGCCGGCATTCGCGGGATCGGCGGAGATCGCGCGGTCGATCAGATCCGCAGCCTCCAGAGGCCTGCCCCTTTGGGCCATCAGGACACCCAGAAACTGCAGAGCCTCTGCCTGTTGCGGGACAGCTCGCAACACTTGGCGGTATAGCCGTTCCGCTTCGTCGAACTGGTTGGCCTGATGCAATGCCGTAGCGCGCCGAAGTACGTCGAAGACTTCCACCGACATCTCTTCGACGCTCATGGCTTCTGCGCCTCGTGGAGCTCCTGAAGATTCATCATTCCACGACGTCTGAGGCTCATCAGGGAAACACCGGCTGCTATGAGGCAGACGGCTCCGCTCAGCATAAACGCATTGGTCACGCCGATCAGATCGGAAATGTAGCCGAGCAGCAGCGCGCCGAGCGGCGGGCTCCCCAACGCGCCCATGGCGTAAAACGCCATCACCCGCCCCAGCATCGCGTCCTCGCTGAGGGTCTGTACCTGCGTGTTGCTGGAGACCGCGATGCCGACATAGGCAAAGCCCGTCGGGATCACCAAAAGGATCGCAGCAAGCAGCGAATGGGCGTTGGCGAAGCCGATCAGGCTTGCGCCGAGAAACACCGCCATGATCGTGGGGGTCAATGGCAAATGGCGCTCGGGCAGCTTGGAGACGAGGATGGCGCCGGAAACAGCGCCGGCACCGAAGGCGCTGATGATATAGCCGAGACTGTCCGCTCCCCGGTGCAGGATGTCCTGCGCAAAGGCAGGCATAAGGGCGAGATAGGAGGTGCCGAAACAGGAACAGGTCGCCGACAGGAACAGCACCATGCGAAGATGCGGATGGCGCGCGACGTATAGGAATCCCTGTTTTAGATCATCCCAGGGCTTGCTCGTGGGCCGCTCGACGCGCCGTTCCAGCCGCATCAGGAACAGGCTCGTCAAAACCGCGCCGGAAGAAACGGTGTTCAACAGGAAACACAGGCCTTCTCCGATGGCCGCCACGATCACCCCACCGATCGCAGGGCCGACGGTGCGTGCGAGGTTGAACATCATGGCGTTGAGTGCGATGGCCTGGCGCAAATCCTCACGTCCCACCATGTCCACCGTGAAGGATTGGCGGGCCGGGACTTCGATCGCCGTGATGATTCCGAGGACGAGGGCAAGCACGATAATCGCGTTGATCTCGATGTGATCGGTAAGCGTCAGCACCGTCAGGATGGCGGCCTGCAGCATGTACAGCGCCCGGGTCACCATGAAGATCGAGCGGCGGTCGTTGCGGTCGGCGATCATGCCGGCGAAAGGGGTGACGAAGAAGATCGGCGCCTGCGACACGAACGACACGACGCCCAGAAGGATCAGGGAATGAGTCAGCCGGTAGACCAGCCAAGACAGAGCTACGCTCTGGATCCAGGTACCCAGCAGGGTCACCAGCTGCCCGGCGAAAAATAGGCGATAGTTATAATGCCGGAAGACGCGCGGTACCCTGGCGAGCCATGCCGGGGGGGTGGACGCTTCTGGCGATGGCTCGGTGGTCATGAGAGGAGAATGGCATCTCGTATGTGGTCGAGATGCTAGTAACTCCCGTCGGTTAAGCCGTGCAAGGCCACAAGGGGGCCGGACCTCATTCGGCCCAGACAAAGCTCGGATTTGACCGGAGAGCTAGGCCGCCGCGCCCTTTGTGGCGGCGAAAGCCAATTCGGCGAGATGTCCGGGCAATTTGACCCGCACGGTTGTCCCCACGGCCAGCTCGCTATCCAGGGTGAGAACGCCGCCATGGAGCTCCACCAGCCTCTTGGTGATTGCCAGTCCCAATCCGGTGCCTTCATGGCGCCGCCTGATGCTGGAATCGACCTGCCGGAATGGCTCGAACACCGCGGGCAGATGCTCCTGGGCGATTCCAATACCGGTATCGCTGACCGTGAATTCGACCGCGGAATCCGCGGCGCTGACCTCGACCGTCACGCGGCCGCCTCGCGGTGTGAACTTCACGGCATTGGCCAGGAGATTGATGGCAATCTGGCGCACGGCCCGTTCGTCGGCGATAAACCAGACCTCGGCATCAGGGAGGGCGGGCCGAAGTTCTACGCCGGCCTTCTCGGCGGCAGGCGAGACGATGGTGAGCGCACCCTGCACGATCTCTCTCAAATCGATCGTCCGCATCTCGAGGATGTAGCTTCCCGCTTCAATCTTCGAAAGATCAAGAATCTCCGAAATCAAGGCGAGCAGATGCCGTCCGCTGGTGTGGATGGAGCCGGCATATTCGGCATATTTCCCGACCGATGTGTCCGTGCGTCCGAAGACGCCATCGCGGATGACTTCGGAAAAGCCGAGTATGGCATTGAGCGGCGTACGCAGTTCGTGGCTCATGGTGGCCAGAAATTGCGACTTCAGCCGGCTCGCCGATTCGGCGGACATTTTGGCCTCGGCGAGTTCGACTTCGCGCTCCTTCAAGACGGAAATATCCGAAAAGGTGAGGACCATGCCGCCGTCGGAAAGGCCGCACGCCGCCACCAGATACCAGGAGCCGCCAATTTCGATTTCCCGCATCTCGCCCGTATCCGCAAGGCGACGCAGAATGTCCGGGGAGATGATTTCGACATTCAGGGATGTCGTCAGAAACGCGCAGAACGGACGCCCAAAAGGCAGGCGCTTTTCTTTCGCGGTGGCCATGGCCCGCAGCGCCGAATTGCCGCTGATCAGCTGAAGGCGCGAATCGACGAGCGCAACGGCGCAGGGCGCGGCATCCATCGCTTCGATCAGGCGGCGCTCGGCGCGGCGCGCGGCCTCCCGCGCCACCAGTTCCCGTGTCACATCGCGGGCCGTGCCCCGATAACCGATGAAGCGTCCGTCGAGGTCGAATGACGGCTTGCCGCTCACCGAAACATAAAGCGTCTCGCTATCATCGCCTTCCAGGTCGAGCCGCAAACGGAAACGCTGTCGGGCCGAAAGGTGCTGCCGCAGGGAGCGCCAGCCATCTTCGGCAACACCCGGCGGAACACGCGCTCCGGGCCCGGGCGTCAGCACGGATGGCAGCCGCGTGACCAGGTCGGACTCCGCCGCAGAACTCACCTCGACGTGGCAAAGCGTGTGATCCATCTCCCAGAAGCAGTCCGACGAAGCCTCGGCGAAATCCTGAAAGCGCATGCGGCTTTCCATGATCTCGCGCTGGGCACGTACGCGTTCCGAGATGTCGCGCACCATCCAGAGCTGGCGCTGACCGTCGGCCATATCGAGATTCGCGCAAGAAAACTCCACGGGAAATACGCGGCCGTCCAACGTCGTGCCCGAAAGGTCGGGCAGCTCGCCGGACGGATATTCGCACTGCACAACCCGAAGAGCCTCGCCACCGAGCAATCTTCCAATCGAAAAGCCGGCAAGGCCGCCCGCCCGCGCGCCGAACTGCTTCTCGGCGGCGGCATTTGCAATAACCACGCTGCCGCCTTCCCCAATCACCAACATGCCTTCGGATGCATTGTCGAGGATCGCGGCCAGCACGGCATCGTGCTCGCGCTTGGCCTGCGCATTGGCGGCTTTGAGCTCCTCCTCCATCAGCGTCGCGGCGCGATCGTTCAGCCGCCGTTCGCGATCGAATTCGGCGTAGGTCTGATCCACAATCGCGCTGAACGCGAGGAGATCGACCTCCTTGCCATCGCTCTTCGCGGCCGCTCGCAATTGACGGAGAAGAAGTTTATGCACCAGCTCTCTCGCCAAACACGGTGATGGTCATCGTCTGGTTGTGCAGCTCGGCGCAATCGGTGACGGCGTGCGGCGACACCTCGCCATAGGAATAGAAGCCGGTCAGCGTCGTACCGTCGCCGAACACATCTTTTACGGCCTCCACCTCTTCGCAGATGCGTTGACCCAGAAGCAGCTTGCGGCCGATACAGCTCACCAGCACGGCGACGCGATCGCCGACCGGCGGCAGGGCCACCTGCTGCGCCGCATCGGCAGCGCCTTCCACCAACCGGTCGAAATTGCCGCGCATCAATTGCGCGCTGTGGCCCTGGGGCATGTCCCCCGCGAACGTCATGGCACGCTCTTTTTCATCGACTGCGACGATGGTGCGGGTCAATGCTTCATTGGGACGATCGGGCGGAAACACCTTCAGCGGAAACAGAAGTGCGCTGCCGGGAAGTCGCTCGGCATCCTCGCCCAGATAATTCTTGTACAGGTCAAGCGCCGGCTTTCCGTTCAGCTCATAGAGCACGTTGCCCTTCGAACGCGTGATCTTGCGCTCCGGACCGAACACATCCCAGCCGCCCGCACTGCCATGGCCGACGGCGATCGCTTCGCCGTAGAACCCCACGGCCGCGACGCGCCCAGGTGCCGGCGCATCGTTCAAGCCGACATAGGTCGTGCCAAAGCGGGGACCATCGCCGGCGAGGCCGCCGGTGATCACCACTCTATTTCCGGTATGCGCGCGGACGCCCCGGATCAACTCGCTGCCGTTCACGCGCGTGCCATCGGAAAGGACGAAGAGTGTTTTCAGATCCGAGGCCGCGAGGCGCTGGCCGATCGTCTTGCCCGCGTTGAAAGAATCGCTCGCACTTTCGACCGTTGCTTCCGCACATTTCAGTCGCGTGCGATCGAATGACAATGAGGTCAACGACAGACTTTCATCCAGAACGTCAGAGCCGTGAATCTCGCCGCCCGTGCTGCAGCCAATGACGATTGCGCCCGGATGGCGGCGCAGCACATCGTTCCACAAGCGCTTGTCCGTGACCGCCCCCGTGCCTCCAAATGCTAGCAAAAGATCGGCCGGGCCATCGGACTTGCCTGTCCACCCCCGCTGTGCCGTCCATAACGATTGCTGCGCGCGCATATGCCCCCCTGGCGACGTCTTTGAATAAACTCCGTGATTGAGGGACAATAAAGCGCACAACTTAATGGCGCGTTTAGCTGGAGCTTCGCGGGTAAGGTAAATGACGGGTAATGGATCGCGCTGTGCGAGGCATCTAGCCGGCGAGGAGGATATGCACGTCGCGGGGACCGTGCGCGCCCAGTTCTATCGTCTGTTCGATGTCGGCGGTCCGCGAAGGGCCCGTCACAAGGTTGAGCGTTGCCGGCATCTGAGGGTCGGAGCCGAGCATGGTGATGACATCTTCCAGCCTCGGCAAAATGGCGCTGCGCATTATAAGCGCGAATTCACAGCCGGGTCGAAAATGCCAAGACGAGGGGCTGCGCGGTCCCGATAGGAACACCAGCGTGCCGGTCTCAGCGATCGCATAATCGGCCGCCGCAGCTGCGCATTCATCTCCGTTGGGCGGCGCGGCCGACAGAAACAGCCCCGGTGCGCGTTCCCACGGGAGCACGTTGAGCGGCGAATTCGCCGGAACATGGAGACGCGGAGGAAGCCGCGTCTCCATCATGATCGCCCAGATCGAAGCGGGAACGTCGTCCGCCGATTTGATTTCATGGACTTGGGCGATGCTCGCTTTTGCCTTTGCGATGAAGTGGGCGCCGGGATCGGCGGTCCAAGAGGGAAGACGATATTCCGGGATCGGTTGCACTGCGGACCGCGCCCTCGCGACCGACTGCAGGATCGCTTCGCGAGCGCCGCTCATGAGCGGTTTCCTGCCTGGCGTTTCTTCCACTGCGACTGGAAAGTCTCGGCCGCGGGTTTGGCGAGATCGCGGGCGACGAACCAGCCCGACAGAACCGGGAGCGAGCGCAGCCGCCCCTGCCGTCCCGCGATCAACCGCATGACGATGGCCGCGATCCTCGCTAGGGGGCGATACAGACCGGGTCGAAGTGCGATCGAGCTCCATAATTTCAATCCGACATGGAAAGCCGAAGAGGGAATGGCGCGCGCGAAAGCCTGGTTGCGCCAATATCGCATGATGCGGGTGAGTGGGATTTTCACCGGACATACGGAGTCGCAGCGGCCGCAAAAGCTGCTCGCGTTCGGGAGATGATAAGTTTTTGCCAAACCGTCGAGCCCGGGGTCGAGCGCCGCCCCCAGAGGTCCGGGATAGGTCGCACCATAGGCGTGGCCGCCGATCGCGCCGTACACCGGACAATGATTCATGCAAGCGCCGCAGCGGATGCATTGCAGCACTTCGCGCGCCGGACTGCAGAGCATCGCGCTTCGGCCATTGTCGAGCAGCACGACATGGAAATCCTCCGGCCCGTCGGCATCACCGGCGCGCTTGGGCCCGCTCATGAAGCTCACATAGGAGGTGATCTCCTGCCCGGTTGCCGAGCGCGTCAGCAGGCGCAGCAGGATCGAGGCGTCTTCCAGACGCGGCACCATTTTTTCGATTCCGGCAACGACAATATGCGTGCGCGGGAGCAGCCGGGTCAGGTCGCCATTGCCTTCATTGGTGACGATGATCGCCGTTCCCGTCTGGGCAACGAGAAAGTTCGCGCCGGTGATTCCCGCGTCCGCCGATTCGAAATACTGCCTGAGCACGGTGCGCGCTTCACTCACCAAAGCGGGGCGGTTGTCCAGGCCGCGACTTGCGGGGAGCGTTTCGTGCTTCTCGCGGAAGCTCGACTCCACGTCCTCGCGCCTGAGATGGAATGCCGGCGCCACGATGTGACTCGGGCGCTCGTTGCGAAGCTGGATGATGTACTCGCCAAGGTCGGTCTCGACCGGCTTTATCCCGTGCGCGCTGAGATGAGTGTTCAGTTCAATTTCTTCCGTTACCATGGACTTTCCCTTGGTGACGGTCCGTGCGCCCCGTTCTTTCAGGATCGTAGTGATGATGTTGCGCGCTTCGACGGCATCGCGCGCCCAATGGACGTGTCCGCCGGCGCTTCCGACTTGCGCTTCGAACTCCACGAGCAATTCGTCGAGACGCGATAAAGCCGACTCGCGGATGGCGCGCCCCTGTTCGCGCAAGGATTCGAAGGGCAGGGGAAACGCCGCGAAGGCCTCCGCGCGCCTGACCTGGAAGCCCTCTTTAAGGTGGGCGAGCGCGCCCTGAAGCGGCGCATTGTGAAGCGCCGCACGTGCGGCCTGGGGAAAATCGCGCGCATCGGTGGTCACGATTGCGCCTCGCCTATGGGAGCCGATTCTCCCATGTCGGCCAGCACTTCAGCCGCATGACGAGCGCTGATCTTCTCGCCCCGTCGCGATAGTCTTCCTGCCAGATGCAGCAAGCAGCCCAAATCTCCGGCAAGAATCACATTCGCACCGTTGGCTTTGGCGTCGGCGATCTTGTCATCGGCCATCCGGGCCGAGATCTCCGGATATTTGATGGAGAACAATCCGCCAAAACCGCAACAAGCTTCCTTCTCGGAGAAATCGCGCAACGACAACCCGCTCACGGATTTCAGCAAGAGTCGCGGCTCGGACGCCACGCCCATCTCGCGCAAGGAGGAGCAGGAATCATGATAGACGGCTTCGCTGGCGCATTGGGCGGCGACGCGCTTCAGCCCGCGCACATTCACCAGAAACGAGAACAATTCATGCGTCTTCTCGGCTAGCGCTTTCGCGCGCGCGGACCAGGCGGCATCGTCTTGCAGAAGCCGCGGATAATGCACGCGGACCATCCCCGCGCACGAACCCGACGGAACCACGACATAGTCGAACGGTTCGAACGCGGCGATGACATTCTTCGCAAGCGCCGCAGCATCGGCTGCATCCCCGGCATTGTAGGCCGGTTGGCCGCAACAGGTTTGCGGCGGCACCTCTACATCGCAATCCGCTTGATCGAGCAATTTCGCCGCCGCAAAGCCGACCTCCGGCCGGAACATGTCGGCAAGACAGGTGACCAGGAGCCCGACCCGAACGCGCGCGGTCACGAAGATTTCCGCGGCTTGCGTGAGGCACTCGGCCGCCGGCCCCGAATCGTTCTGTGCGGCAGGCTGGCGCCCAGGGCATAGGTCGCCTTGCGTAAGTGCTCCATCAGGTCCTTGCGGTCGAGGGCTTCCAGCTCCTTGTACGGGATCGGCTCGCCGATACGCACCTGAATCTCGCTGCCGATCTTGTCGTAGACCTCCTTGAAGAAGAGCGAGAGCCGCAGCGTCAAGCTGATATGGCTCGCGATCTGGAATAGCCGGCTGTTCTGCCCCGCGAAATAGACTGGAACCACCGGCGCTTTGGCGCCAACGATGAGTCGCGCGGTGAAGTTTTTCCATTCCGCGTCCACGGCGCGTTTGCTCCATGGCTTGGGCGCGGTTGACGCCCCGCCGGCAGGAAAAATCACCAGGCAGCCGCCTTTGATGAGATGGGCCTTGGCTTCGGCGCGAGATTTGAGATTGGTGCCCAGTGCCTCCTTGGTCTCCGCAAAGTCGATGGGCAGCAGGTGCGAGCGGATCTCCTCCGCCCGATAGAGCACGCTGTTGGTAAGAACGAGAAAGTCTTCGCGCAGCTTCGATGTCAGATAGCTGATGATCAGCCCATCCAAGACGCCGAACGGATGATTGGCGACAACGACCAGGGAGCCGGTCTTTGGAAGCCGCTGCAAAGCGTCTTCGTTGTAGACGATCTTCAATTCGAGGTTGCGGATCGCCGCTGCCCAGAAGTTTTCCCCCGGCGCGCGGTTGCTGCGGTGTTCGTCGTAGAGACTCTTCAAATAGGGCTGGCCACTCATCCGCTCGACCGCGCGGATGAGCAGGCGCTTTAACCGCGGATCATCTTCGGTGGCATAAGAGAAGCTGTCGGTTTGTTTGGCTGGCGGCATCGGTGGGGGAGAATCGCAGTTTCGAAGTCGCTCTTGAAGCCCTCATTTCAGGGCGGACATCGCGAGCGCCGCCCAGCCGCCAAGAAGCGAAAGGCCGCCCAGCGGCGTGATCACCGCCAGAGCGTTGGAGCCCGTCAGCACCATGAAGTAGAGCGATCCCGAGAACAGCACGATACCCAAGGTGAAAAGCCATGCCGCGAGATTCGCGCGCATCGCGGCCTCCGGCCGGACGACCAGGGATGTGGCTACGATCGCCAGCGCGTGGGTCAAATGGTAATGCGCTCCGGTCTGGAAAATCTCCAGTGCGCGGGGCGCGACCATCGACTCCAGGCCATGGGCGGCGAATGCGCCCGCGGCCACCGCCAGGAACCCGTTCACCGCACCGACCAGAAGCCATCTGTTCATGGGTTCATGCTGGGCCGGTCACGTCTCCGAGGCAACCGGCTTGCGTTGAAGCCCCAAAAGCGCGAGTTAGCCGCGATGACCTATTACGTTACGGCCTCCGACGGAACCGACATCGCCTATGATTGCATGGGCGAGGGGGATCCCATCGTGCTGATCCATGGATTCGGGGCCAACCGCCTCATCACCTGGGCTAATACGAACTGGTACCAGACCCTCAACCGTGGGGGGCACAAACTCATCGCCCTCGACTGCCGCGGCCATGGCGAGTCCGAGAAGCCGCATGATCCGGAGGATTACGACGAGGGCCGCATGGCGATGGATGTCATCGCCGTGCTCGCGGCGCTGGAAATACCGGAAGTCGACGTCATGGGCTATTCCATGGGCGCCCAGCTGGCGATCCGCCTGATGCACGATGCGCCGGGGCGGGTGCGGCGGGCGGTGATGGGCGGGCTTGGCGACAAT
>WNFL01264372.1_pt1 | contig 16614 bp, 18 predicted proteins | sample 5400361 | NCBI WGS metagenome assembly WNFL01 (sample SAMN13153351, study PRJNA577476) | soil metagenome | isolation source: 40 cm soil on Douglas fir-dominated hillslope | place: USA:California | collected 2013-09-17 | reverse complement strand
TTGGAATAGTAAAGTTCCAAGAAAAACTAATTCTTTACTTTGGTATTGAAAAAGAAGGTGTTTATGCAGTATCTTTTGCGGACTTTAATGAGCTTTTAGGTTTGACGCCTGCCTCTTCTTCCCCTAAGCTTAAGAAATTTGATAAAAACCCTATTATCCAACCGGTTCTTAAGCATATGTGGGAATCCCAAGCTACTTTTAATGCGGCTGCTGTATATGATGGGGGTAAGGTTCATTTTGTTTACCGTGCAATTGGAGACAGTAATACTTCAGTATTGGGTTATGCTTCCAGTAGTGATGGTTTTAATGTAGATGAGAGATTGAAAGAACCTATCTATGTGCCGACGCAACCCTTTGAAGTTCCATATGGATCATATCCACTTATTTCTTTCATGTCTGGAGGAGGATATGGGGGATGTGAAGATCCAAGAATTACTAAAATTGGAGATAGATACTATATGACATATATTGCGCACAATGGAGCCTCTCCACCTAGAATAGCAATGACGTCTATAAAAGTTTCGGATTTTCTTGAAAAGAAGTGGGATTGGGAAACGCCTAAGCTTATTTCATCCCCCGGGGTTATTAATAAAAATCCTTGTCTTTTTCCAGAGAAAATCGACGGAAAATTCGTAATGCTTCATCGCATTTTTCCTAATATTCTTATTGATTTCTTAGATGACCTTAGGTTTGAGAATACATATTTACGTGGTGATTTCAGGATAAAGCCACGAGTAGATGCATGGGACAGTAGGAAAGTTGGCGCAGGTCCGCCTCCTTTAAAGACAAAAGACGGATGGCTTCTTATTTATCATGCAGTTGATGATAGGCATGATTCACAATATAAGATGGGAGCAATGTTACTTGATCTTGCTGATCCAAGAAAAGTATTGTATAGATCTAATCGTCCTATTCTTGAGCCAAATGATTCTTATGAAAATGAAGGGTATAAGTCAGGGGTTGCCTATCCTTGTGGCGCAGTAATTAAAGATAATACGTTAGTTGTTTATTATGGCGGAGCAGATACGTATCTATGTGCAGCATCTAGAAATTTAGATGAGTTTCTCACAGAGCTAAAAGCATCAAGTCCTGTTAAAGAACGTCCCCAGCCTATATTTCAAAAGATTGCCAGGCGCTATGATTAAATTAATTAGACGGCCTGAAAACCCCATTATTCTTCCCAGTCTGACCTCCCCCTGGGAGGCAAGTGGAGCATTCAATGGATCCGTTATTATAAATGGTGAGGATTTCCATATTGTGTACAGGGCACTTTCAGAGAAAAGTCTGCATCACGGCATAGATATGCATCTTTCCACAATAGGCTATGCCAAGAGCACAGACGGTATTCATTTCGGAGAGTTTAGAAATCTTATAATGCCTGAAGAAGAATGGGAGCTTTATGGTTGCGAAGATCCAAGAGTTACAAAAATAGATGACACATATTTTATTTTCTATACAGCACTATCAACCTACCCCTTTTCTGCACCGGGAATTAAAATAGCTGTTGCCATCACAAAAGATTTTACAACAATTCAAGAAAGGCATTTAGTAACGCCTTTTAATGCAAAAGCAATGGCACTATTTCCTGAAAAGGTAAATGGTAAATATACAGTCATTCTATCTGCTCATACGGATATGCCCCCTGCTAAAATTTCCATTGCTTCATTTGAAGATAAATCTGAAATTTGGTCGGAAAATTATTGGAAAAGTTGGGAGAGATATGTAAATGACCATACAGTTAATTTACTTCGCAATTCCAACGACCAAGTGGAAGTAGGAGCAGTGCCTATAAAGACAGATGACGGATGGTTACTAATATATTCTTATATAGGAAATTACTTTTCTTCCTCAAAATCTTTTGGTATTGAAGCAGTTCTTTTGGATTTGGATGATCCACAAAAAATTATTGGCAGGACCAATGGACCTATGATTTTACCCGAAACAAATTATGAGAAGTATGGAAATGTTCCCAATGTAGTTTTTCCATCAGGAGCTGTAGTCCATGACGAAAATCTTCTTGTATATTATGGCGCTGCGGATACATCAACATGTGTTGCAACTTGTAAATTTGAAGATTTACTCAAAGAGATTCGTCCCTTAGAGCGAACTGTTTCAAAACCGGAAAATCCATTGCGCTTCAAGCGTTTTGATGAAAATCCTATTCTATTTCCTATTCCAGAACATGCATGGGAGAAAAAAGCTGTGTTTAATCCGGCTGCTTTATTTGAAAATGGCAAAACTCATTTGGTATATAGGGCAATGTCTGATGATGATACCTCAACATTTGGTTATGCTTCAAGCACGGACGGTTTTCATATGGATGATAGATTTCCAACGCCTATATATGTACCGCGTGAAGACTTTGAGTCAAAAACACACCCTGGAAATTCGGGATGTGAGGATGCAAGAATTGCAAGAATTGATGACACATTCTACATGTGCTATACAGCTTTTGACGGAGTACATCCTCCGCGCGTTGCTTTTACTTCAATAAAAGCAGATGACTTTCTAAATAAGAATTGGAATTTTACAACTCCCAAACTTATTTCTCTTCCAAGTACGGAAGATAAAGATACATGTCTTTTTCCTGAAAAAATTAATAACAAATTCGTATTTCTTCACAGAATGCTCAACAACATATGGATAGACTTTGTTGATGATCTAGATTTTTCAGAAGGTCACTTTCTTGCGGGGGAGGTGCTTCTTAAGGCAAGGCCAGGAAAATGGGACAGTATAAAAGTTGGAATTACATCAGGCCCAGTCAAAACAGAAAATGGATGGCTTCTTTTATACCACGGAATTTCAAAAGATGGAGTATATAGGGTGGGTGCACTTTTATTAGATTTACAAAATCCTTCAAAGATATTATCTAGGATAGATGATTATATATTTGAGCCAGAGAAAGAATATGAAGAAAAAGGACAAGTTGCAAATGTAGTTTTTCCGTGTGGTGTAATAATTAGGGATGAAACGATTTTTATTTACTATGGTGGAGCAGATACTGTAATAGGCGTTGCAACTATGAACCTTAATAATCTCTTGAAATTATTGACAGTTTAGTAGAAAAGTTTCATAGATTCAAAGGTACATAGCTACAAAGATTCAGAAAAACTACTTTGCATCTTTGCTACTTTGCAGCTAATCAATTAATTGTGTTACTATTGAAAGGTTATGATCCTGCCCGATGATCAATTAAAAATCCTGCTTCTAAAAGCTGGAGTTGTAGATGAAACAAAACTTGCGGAATTAGTAACCTTCACAAAAAACTCCCGTATTTCACTTCAAGACGCCGTAATAGAAAAGGATGTTATAACTGATGACAAATTAGGACTTCTTATTGCAAATTCTCTTAAAGTACCATTTGTTGTCATTTCAAAAATGACTATTCCTGATGACGTTTTTCGCATTATCCCGGAACGGCTTGCTAGAAAATACAAAGTAGTGTCTTTTGCTAGAGACGCAGATGGAATAAAGCTTGGTATGGCGGATCCGACCAATACGCAAATACAAGAAATGGTAAAGAAGAAAACAGGTGTATTGAAAACAACTACCTATCTTGCGACTGAACGGGATATAGACAATACATTTCAAATCTATCAAAAAAATCTTCAGGAAGTTTTTGATGATCTCCTGAAAGAAGAAGGGGGTAATGTTGCATCAGGGGCTGAGGATGTCCCTATTGCAAAAATTGTTGATCTCCTAATTACATATGCATATAGAGATAAAGCATCTGACATACACATAGAACCTGAAGAAAAAGATTCACTGGTTAGGTTTCGCATAGACGGTATGCTCCACGACGTTTTATATGTTGATAGAAAGTATCACGATAGAATTGTAACAAGAATTAAAGTCCTTTCCAGATTAAGAACAGATGAACATTTAAGTGCCCAGGATGGAAAAATGCGTATGGATGTAGATGATGATGCACTTGACCTTAGAGTATCCATATTACCAATAGCAGAAGGAGAAAAGGTAGTGCTTAGACTACTTTCATCGCATTTTAGGCAGTTTTCTCTTCTTGATTTGGGAATGAATGAAAAAGATTTGAAGAAAATTAATGATGCAATTAATAAATCATATGGAATGATTTTATCAACAGGGCCTACGGGATCAGGAAAAACAACAAGTATATACGCTATCTTGAAGATTTTGAATACAAGAGAAAAAAATATTACAACTATTGAAGATCCTGTCGAATACAGAATTAAGGGAGTTAATCAGATTCAAGTAAATGTAAAGACTAGTCTTACTTTTGCTACTGGGCTTAGAAGTATTCTGCGCCAAGACCCTAATGTTATTTTTGTTGGAGAAATAAGGGATGCTGAAACCGCGGGGATTGCAGTTAATGCCGCCTTAACTGGCCATTTAGTTGTATCAACTCTTCATACTAATGATGCGGCAACTGCTTTGCCAAGACTTATGGATATGAAGGTTGAACCATTCTTGGTTGCATCAACTGTTAATGTCATAGTTGCCCAGCGCTTGGTAAGAAAAATTTGTGACAATTGTCGGCTTACCACAACCATTAAAAGAGCAGAGCTTTTGAAAAATATTCCTGAAGATATTCTTGCAAAAGCATTCGCCCAGGCAAAAGATATACAGGTATACCAGGGAAAAGGGTGTAAGCTTTGCCATTTTACAGGATATACAGGGCGTATCGGTGTTTTTGAAGTTTTGCAAGTAACGGAAAAAATTAGAAAACTAATTGCGGAGAAAAATGATTCAGATATAATTCTTAGGGCCGCACTTGATGAAGGGATGACTACAATGCTTGATGATGGATTAACAAAAGTTGCTAAAGCTCTTACAACAATTGAAGAGGTACTTCGCGTAACAAAAGTTGAAACATCATAAAAATCATTCAATCATGAAAACAGAAAATATCACTCTTTCAACTAACGATAAACTTAACCTCATAAGCAATATTTCAACCATGCTTGGCGCAGGAATCCCTATCTTAGAGACAGTAGATTCATTACTGGAAGACACAAAAGGGGGTACTAAAAAAGTATTGTCAGCTCTTCGTGAAGATTTAATTCAAGGAAAACATATATCAGCATCATTTGCTCGCTTTCCTTTAATTTTTGATAAGGTAACTATTAATATTATTAAAGCCTCTGAAGAAGCGGGTACGCTTGAAATAACCTTGAAAGATCTTAAGACACAAATCAGGAGAGACATAGAATTTACTGATAGGGTTAGATCTTCTCTCACCTATCCATTCATCATTGTAATAGTTTTTTTTGGAGTTATGCTTCTTATTTTGACAGTAGTGGTTCCAAAGATTGCAACTGTTTTTTTACGCTTAAAAACTACTTTGCCTTTACCTACGCGTATACTTATTTTTGCATCTAATATCATTGTGAATAACACGGTCTTTTTTATAGCTGGATTAGTTATAATTGTGGTTGGATCTTTTTTTCTTTACAGACAGCAAAAAAGGCTTATTCTTAATCTTTTTTCATCACTCCCTTTAATAACCAACCTGGTAAAGCAAATTGACTTGACGCGTTTTTCAAGGAGTCTTTACCTACTATTAACTTCAGGCATTGCTATTACCTCAGCGCTTGAACTATCACAGGAAGTTGTTTTAAAACCTGAAATAGCAAAAGCAATAGCACATGCAAGGGAGAAGGTTTTTGCAGGAGAAAAATTATCAAAAGGGTTTAAAGATCATAAAAATGTCTTTACCACAACCATGATTAAAATGGTTGAAGCTGGAGAAAGGACGGGGACTCTAGATAAATCTATGCAGGACGTCTCTGAGTTTCTTGATTATGAGGTTTCCAATACGCTTAAATCCTTAACAACAATCCTTGAACCCATAATGCTTGTTATGGTGGGGGTTATGGTGGGAGGAATGATGCTTGCAATTATTGCACCTATTTATAGCTTAATAGGCTCGGTAGGTGGGAGATAACATGAAACGTGGTTTTACTCTTATTGAGCTCCTGATAGTAATGGGAATTATCTCAATCCTCTTTGGAACAATTGTTGTAAATCTTTTGAATTCAAAACATGCTGCTGATGTTGCGTCTATTGCACAGACATTAGTGTCTGATCTGAAAGAACAACAGCTAAAAGCTATGTTAGGCGTATCAGGTGGGAGGACTTATGCAGATAATTATGGAATTTACTTTCAACCATCAAGTTATACTCTTTTCCATGGCGCATCCTATTCTGCAATGGACAACGCAAATTTCATAGTCACTTTAGATAGCAATGCTACTTTTAGCAACATTGCATTTCCAAATTCAATAATAGTTTTTTCAGAGCTTAGTGGAACTGTCTCTGGGTTTTTGAATGGATCAAATTCAGTAACCGTAAGAAGTCAGGGAAGTAATGACCAAAAAACAATTACTGTTAATGCAAATGGGGTGGTAACGGGAGTTAATTAAAAATTATGTCAAAGTTTTTTAAAAAAATCTTTACTCATATAAAATCCCAAAAGGGGCAGTCGCTTGTTGAGCTTCTGCTTGCCATTGGTATTGCATCTATTATATTTCCTGCACTTCTTGGTTCTCTTATTGCAACCAGGCAAGGAAGGGCCCAGCAGGATCAGCGTACGCAAGCTGTTGCTCTAATGCGTGAGGGACAAGAAGCAGTGAGAGTAGTCAGGGAAAAAGATTGGACGACATTTGCAGTGGACGGCACATATAATCCAGTTGCTTCAGGATCTTCCTGGATTTTAGCATCAGGGTCTGCAACCACAAATGGATTTACTACGTCTATTGTAGTTAGCGATATTTATCGTAACGTCCAAGGAAATATCGCAGCTACAGGGACACTTGACCCTTCAACAAAGCAAGTTGTCGTAACCGTTTCGTGGAGCGCTCCTATTGCCACTTCTGTTTCATCCACGGCTTACTATACCAGAAACTCAAGTCTTACTTTTGTAGATACTCTTTTTTCTGATTTTTCGTCAGGGACAACTAGTGGGACAACTGTTGCAACTTCATCTGGAAGCGGCGTTGCAGGGGACGGGCAAGTGCAATTAGGGTCAGGAGGAGCCAGTGATTGGTGCGCACCTCTATTAACTATAAATTCACTCGATATGCCGGGTCAGGGAATAGTAACCGCTATTGCCGCAGTGCCAGGAGCAACATCAGGATCTTTGAATCATGCTTATGCAACAACAGGGGGGAATGCATCAGGGGATTCACTGGATAGTCTTAGTATTACAGATCCTGCGCTTCCCGCTCCTCCTGCTTCATCTAATTTAAATCCATATAATAACTGGAAAACATACAGCGTTTTTGCAGACAGCAGTTATGCATATTTGGGATCAGATCATCCTGGTGTAACCGTAGACGTGGTCCAAGTCACAAGTAGTCCATTTACTCATGTTGGATATTTCTCAGCATCAGGTGGAGGAACAGGAACAAGCATTTATGTGATGGGAAATGGTATAGGATTTGTAACAGCAGGTAATTACCTTTATTCTGTAGATTTTTCAAATCATGTAAGTCCAAGTCAAATAAACAGAGTTGCTCTTTCTGCAGCTGGACAACGAGTTCTTATAGCTGTTGCTAATAGTCATACCTACGCTTTTGTCGCTACGTCAGGAACTACTAATCAACTTCAAATTATCGACGTTACGATTCCAAATAGCATGAGTGTTTTAAGTAGTCTTTCTATGGGAAATAACTTGGCAGGAGTTGATGTTTCAATTAATCCCAGCGCTACATATGCATACGTGGTAACTAGTTATGCATCAGGAAAAAAAGATTTTTATGTTGTTGATATTAGCAATAAAAATTCACCTTCAGTTATCAACAGTTACAGCACAAATGGAATGACTCCAATGGGGGTCGCAACTGTTACGAATAATAAAGTGATTGTGGTTGGGTCCGGCGGGGAACAATATCAAGTAATTGATACTACAGGTGTTAGTGGCCTTGTTCCACCATCTCATTGTGGGGGTTTGACCAATCCTAATGGCGCAACAAGTGTGAATGCTGTTGCCGGTATACAGGAAGCAGATGGTGAAGTCTATGCTTACATTCTAACTAATAACTCCAGTAAAGAATTTCAAATAATCCAAGGAGGTCCAGGAGGTGCAGTATCAATATCTGGCACTTTTGACTCAAAAGTATTTATGGCTTCTAAAGAAGCTGCATTCAATAGATTGGATGCTACATATGCGTCCAATTCCTCTACTTCTATTAAATTTCAAGTTGCAATTCAACATGCAGTTAGTAATAGTTGCACCATTGGCGTAACGTATAATTACGTTGGTCCGGATGGAACAGGTAGCACTTACTTTGCTTCAACTAGTTCCCAAATTCCATTCAGTACAGCCGCTGCAGGATTTGTAAATCCCGGAAGATGCATGAAATATAGAGCATTTTTTTCATCAACTGACCAATCCCAAACACCAGTACTATATGATACGACTTTTTATTATTCACCCTAAAAGTATTATGTATAAAGTATTAAGTATTAAATATAAAGGGAAAAATAGGGGATTTACTCTTGTCGAGATGTTAATCTACATGGGGATATTTTCCATCATGCTGATTGCCCTTACGCAAATTTTTACATCTATTATTGATGTGCAGCTGGAATCACAGTCAAATGGGAGCGTATCTCAAGACGGACAATATATTTTAGCTCGGCTTTCATATGATATTGGTAGAGCTCAAGATATTGCAACGCCTTCAGCAGTTGCACTAGGAACTCCAAGCACAACGCTTGGACTGGTTATGAATGACGTGAACGGCGTAAATTATACGTATGCATCAAATAGCGGTAATTTGGCGGTGGTAAATAATTTAGGGACAAATCAGATGAATGGATATGATACTACTCTTTCAGCAGTAAGCTTTACAAGACTTGGTAATAGTAGTGCTGGAAGTAAAAACACAATAAAATTTTCTTTTACACTAACTAGCAAAACGTCTCGTAATAGTACCTATCAATCAAGGACGTTTCAATCAACTGTTGGACTAAGATGAAAAAATTGTATTATAATAAAAATAGTAAAGGACAAGCACTTGTTACACTACTGTTTTTTATGGTACTTGCAATTACCATAACATCAGCAGCAATAATATTATTAGTAAATAATATTACAGGGTCAAGTATAAATGAGCAGGGGACGGGCACTTACTATGCAGCACAAAGTGGTGCGGAAGAAGCAATTATCCGTCTAATTAGAGACCCTAATTTTAGCGGAGAGACTATCCAGATAGGAGATGCCAACGTGATAGTGCAAGTTACTGCACAAGGTAGTAATTATAATATTCTATCTGTTGCGACGAGTAATAATGATGTAAGAAAAATCCAAGCAGTGTTGACTTATAGCCATAGTTCAACAGCTGCATTTACTATTTCGTCCTGGAACGAGATCAATTAATATGAGTAATAAAAAAATACAAAGACTCCCAAGCATTCTTTATATTGATGCCAACAAAGCAACTTTTTATAACAGCGTTGTAAAGTCAATCCTTCAATTTACAATTTCCATGGATGCATATAAGGATATGGACATTGTAAATAAAGAAAAACTGATGACTGAGATATCTACATTTATTACTACAAATAAGATAGTTTCAGGTAATCTGATGATAATTCTTAGCCCCTCAGCAATATTTGAAAAAGACTTTACAGAACCCCCATCAGAGAAAATGGATAAAGAGATACAGTCGTTTCTTGACTATGTTCCATTTCAAAATATTGCAAGTAAAATTATCAAACTTCCAACCAGAGTAAGAGTAGTTGCTGCAAATAAAGATTTTTGTGGAGAAGTTTTTGCTGCATTTACCAAGCAAAATTTCACAACAGCTGGCGTTGTAGCTCTTTCTGTTGTCCAAGAAGTAATCCCTGAAATCTCAAAGTCTATAGACTTGAAAGTCATTTTAACTAAATTCGAAAGCTTAAGGCAATATAGTGTTTTTGATACTCAACAAGCAATACTTGAAGCAAAAAAAGAGGAGAGTCAAAAGCCATTTAAAAGTAAAAGGACAATAGCTCTAATGGGAACACTCGCTTTGCTTTTGCTTATTCTTGGGATTATGGTTTATACAACATTTTTTCAATCCACGCCAAAAACAGCAACTCCTTCCCCAGTGCCAGTTCCGCCTGTAGTTACAGAAGCACCAACTCCAACTACAGTTGCATCTGAAAGCGCAGTTCTTGAAGGGAAAGGAAGTAGTAATTCCGCCCATTAAAATCTTCCCTCTTGACAACAATTTTTTATTCATGCTAATGTTAATATAGATCATGACTGCCCGTTTTAAAGAACTTATTAAAAGGGAAAAAGGCTTTACTCTTATTGAGCTTTTAGTTGTTATCGGCATCCTCGCTATCTTACTTGCTATTACACTTATTGCTATTAATCCCGCAAAACAATTCTCTCAATCCAATAATACAAAAAGAAGGTCAGATGTAAATGCTATTCTTAATGCAATTGATCAATATGCAGCAGATAACAAAGGAGCTCTTCCTTCAGGTATTAATGATACAAATCAACAAATAGGTGCTGCTAGTCCAGCTAATCCAGCTCTAGATGATCTTTGTGCATCTCTTGTTACAAAATACTTAGCAGCATTTCCTGTAGACCCATTAACCACTAATGGTAATCCAGTCCTAGCTCCATGTCCAACAACATATCTCACTAACTACTGGGTATTCAAGAGTGTTGCAGACAATAGAGTTACAGTAAGTGCTCCTGCAGCAGAACTTGGTGAGACTATCTCAGTCACTAGATAAAAATAAACTATGGCTCAATATAAAAATGTACTAAATTTAAATGACCCAAAAGTAGTTGGTGCTCTACTTTTTGCTGCAATGATAGGTATCTTAGGATTTATTTATTTGTTTCCAGGAATCCAAAGTGATCCATTATATAACTGGGTTTTTATTTTGGGGTTTGTAATGGTCTTTTCATTGACCCTCATTTATCTATTAGGCAAAGGACCTAAGCTTTCTAGAGCATCTTCAAAAAGGAAGAAAAGATAACTCCATTGTGATTCAACATTCTTTTAGCCTTTTGCCATATATTGAATCAATGATCTTTTTTATTTTCTTCACGAAACTTCTCCTCTAGTAAATCATACATTGCTCCATACCCAATTGGATTAATTATTACCTTTTCATTAACTCTACTAAGAGTAGCCTTGGTTAAAGGCTTGTGCAGATAATATGCAATAAGCTCTTGTTTGATTCTTGGATCTTCCGGAGTCTTATTTAATTTCCTCTCAAGAGCAATAAGATTATTTTTGGTCTCAGTATAATCATAAATAACACTAGATATTCTTTGATTGCCACCTAGAGAATCAAGTCCTATGTAAGATACAAGTATCATTTCTTGGTAACCATTTGAAGACTTATACTTTTCAAGAGGTTGAATCTTCTCTAGACGCATTTGTGCATATGATACTCCGTAATCTCCTTTTAGACTTTTCTTGAAATTAAGCATGTAAAAAAACCCAGTGTTATAAGTAATAGAACTAATAATAAGAAGACAAAGAATGATATAGGTCATGTATTTGAGAATAATATTTTTTTGATTAAGTAAAAACGTGATTCCAGTTGCCAAAAAGATAAATAGGAATGGTATAAGAATAATAAAATAGTGCATAAAAGTCGGGGTGCGGGAGAAAAAATAAATAATAGGAAGTAAAATGCAAGAATATGTAAGGAATCTGAGTTTCGGATATGTTTTCCAAAAAATAATTAACCCGAATGGTAAAAGGAGATATTCTGTATAGAAAAATAACCTACTCCAATAGGAGAGCGGATACATTTTTGCAAATAGAGACATATCATCTCCTATAATAAAATGGAAGTCTCCCTGGCTTAATATTTGGAAAGGGCGGGCAAATGTTAAAAGAGAGTATGGAAATGAAAGCTTAGTATATGCGAGAAAAGCAAAATAATCTGGAAACCCATGGCCTATTTCATAAAAAACATAGGGAATTGTAGGAATAATTCCTAGAATAAAACCAATAAGCATTGATGGAATATGTATTTTTGCCTTAAACAACATAAAAATAGAAAGGATAGTTAAAAAATAGAAAAGTGGTTGATGAAGTTGCACTAAAAAAAGAGTTGCGGATGCATAAAGAACCCAATAATATTTTTTCTTCTCAATAATAAGCTTATGGATACTAAAGAGAAGGATAATTGCTATTGGAAAAATGAAATCTTGAGCCCAAATTTTGCGTGAGTATAGAATTGCCCAGGGAGAAAGAGCTATAAGTATAGTAGCTATAAATGCAGTAGTAAATCCGTAGTATTTTTTCAGAAAAATAAATAAGAATCCATTTGCTAAGCTATTAAGTAATGCTATCCCGCCTGAAATAAATATTGGGTTAAGGGAAATAAGGGAAAAAGGAAAAACAAAATATAGGAGAAGCGGAAAATTTAAGATACCCACACTGGAAATTGTTGCAATGGGTGGAAAAGGGTGACCAAAAAGTGTTCTTGTAGTTAGAAAAAGGGTAAGTGCTTCATCTCCTTTAAATTCGATTACAGAAAGGTTAGTAATGCGAAAAAGAAGGGATGTAAAAAGTATTAGAAAAAACAAAAAAATAGTCTTTGGGTTTTTCAATAAATACTTTTTCAAGGTGATTCCAGAATAGCTAAAAGTAATACTAGTTGCAAGGCACAATCCAAGCTCCTTTCTTGCCAAAGGCTTCATATTTGCGATACGATAAAAGGGAATATGTTTGGTAAAAAGAGTAATAGGAAGTATCTTAGCCTTAAAGAAACCTGGGAAAAAAGAGGAAAAGACTTACAAGATAATCTTTGGGCTAAGCACGGAGAATCTTTGCATTTTCTTTTTGACAACGCGAAGCAATTTGCATTTGGATCTCTTGCCGGAATTACTCTTCTTGCCTCATCTGGGAATGTATCTTTATCAGTTCCAATTGTTAGTGCGCATACAAGACACAGTAACCAAGAAGATTTAGATAAAAGCATTAGTCTTGTTCTTGATTTATCAAGTAAATTGCCAACAGAAGTGAGACCATTTCTCCCTTTTGAAGAGAAAGGCATTACAGAAGCTCTTTCAACGCGACTGGGAGCCCCTGTAGCATCAGAATTGCAGGGAATACGTTTAAATACTAATTATGGCTACATAGGGCAAGAGCAGCATCTGTATAGGTATCCTGGAGATAGCCTTCAGGATCATTTTGAAAATGTAGAGGACGAATTAGTTTATAAGGATTTTGGAGTAGCTCCGGGTCTTGGTGCGTGGGGATACTTTGCGCCTTCCAAAGACACTTTCACTAATAAAGATAAATTGAGAGAGAAGTATTATATAGCTGTCCAGACATTTCTTTCTCCAGGGTTTGATGAAAATGTTGGACAGTACAGTACATTTTTTAAATACAGGAAAATGTTGATTGTGAATTCACAAAATGGACGTGCAATGGTTGTAGATATTGCAGATTCAGGTCCTTCACCTTGGACAGGTAAGCAATTTGGCGGTTCACCAGCAGTTATGCATTATCTTGAGAGAGTTGATGGTTCACAAAAAGGACCTGTATTAATCTTTTTTATTGATGATCCAGAAGATAGAATACCATTAGGACCAATTGAGATATAATAAATAAGTATTTATATTGAGCTTGCCGAAATATGAGAAAGCATTTTTATCACAATTTAATTGAAATAGATTTTATTACTACCATTCTGGCTGAGGAAGGTTTTTCAAAAGAAGAGCAACAGGAGCTTATAAATCTTGCGCACTCAAATCTACATTTATCAATTCTAGATGTAATTTTATCAGAGCTTTCAGAAGAAGATAAAAAAAATTTCCTTCAGCTTGCGGAAAAAGATGAACATGCAAAAACGTGGGAATTTTTACAAGCAAGAATTAGTAATATTGAAGATAGAATAAAGAAAATTGCGCTGGAGATGAAGAAAGAAATGCATGAGGATATTAAAAAGGCAAAAAAGTAAATGCCGTGACCTTAGCAGTCTCCTGACCAAACTGCTATTTTGGATATCTTAAATTTAAGCAGCGCATGCCCTTCCTTCCTGTCGCCCTTTATTTGTAGTATAAATTTTATTCCTCTGATATTTATTATTTAGATATTCTCTCTCATGTTAGGCGGTTGGGAATAAGCCCATTGTTAAAGATGGAAAAGTGGTTTAATAAAAACTACCCTATTGTGGTAATTGTCTTGTGGTTCATGGGTTTGAGGTCTTTCTAATTTTACTCCCCAAAGATGATCATTTGCTGCTCTTTGAAGTTCTTCTGTATTTCCACATGAAACAATTCTCTCAATAGCGTAATTGGCGATGGGTGGTTCCTCTAAAATTTTTTCCATTAAAAACCTGTCAGTTCTTGGTCCGAAATGGTCTTTTTCAAAACCTATTACTCTAAAGCCAAATCTTAGATATGCATTAAGACCTCTACCGTTTAAAGGGTCGACAGTTAGGGTTAAGCTTTTTATTCCATCCGTTGTTTTTGCAATCTCTTCAGCAATTTGCAAAACCCAACTCCCTAAGCCTAGATCTCTGTAGTCTGGATGAATATCTAATCCTCCAATGTATAAAGCATCAGGTTTTTCATCCTTATTCTCAAAAATATAACATCCTATCATTTCTTCTTCATTTTTTCCCAAAGGAATGCCATATATTCCATAAATTTCTCCATGGTTAAATATATCTTTAATTTCTTGTAATGTGTAACGAGGGGGTTCATGATCTTTTGGAGTATCATTCTGCTGGAAATATGCCATCTCATCAAAATTGAGTAATGTTTGAAGTCCTTCTTCATCCTCCGGGGCAAAAGGTTTTATAAAAATTTTAGTAAACTTCGCCATAACAGTTTCAGGGAATGGAATTTTTTCAGACAAATTTATAGCATTAGATTTCATTTTAATTATATGTAATAAATTCATTATATAGAGTATGCTATAATTTCTCCAGATGAAAATAGCAATTGTAACTATTCCAGGAATGTTATCTAAAAACGATTGGGTAGAGTTATCAAATATAGCAGATGTTGAATATGTGGAAAAGGATAAAATCTCCACAGAAGAGCTTCTCAATGTATTAAAAGATAAAGATTACCTCATGATGAATCTTGATGTGATATCAGGATTGACAGAGGAGTTTTATAAAGAAGTAAAAGAAAGAAACTTACCACTCAAAGCAATCTCAATTGATTCAACTGGAGCAACCTGGGCAGGTCCTCAATTTGCAAAGCAATCAGGAATTGCGCTTCTTAATACGCCGAATTTTTCAACCGTGTCAGTTGCGGAATTTTCCTTTGCTCAATTGTTAATACTTATTAAAAAGATTCACCTTACATTTTTAGATAGACAAATTAACCACAAGGAAGAGGTTAGGGAAAATGATATTCTTGAAAGCAAAATCCTTGGAATTATAGGGTTAGGTAATATTGGCCAGAAGATGGCAAAGCTTGGACAAGGGTTTGGAATGAGTGTTGTCGCATATGACAGAAAACCCAAGCAAATAGTGAATGTGGATCAAATATCTCTTGAGGATGTTTTTAAGAAAGCTGATTATATTTCAGTCCATTTAAAAACAACGGATGAAACAAAAGGAATAGTCAATGAGACATATTTGTCTAAAGCAAAACAAGGTATGATCTTGATTAATCAAGCAGACGGACCTCTCGTTAACAATGATGATTTATTAAAATACATTCAATCAGAAAAAATTGCAGGTTATGCTACTTCAACGCATGCCGTAAAGGGACATCCATTAGAAAAAGAAAAAAATGTTGTTGCATTACCAGAGCAAGCTTGGTTTACCGAGGATTCTCTTGCCAAATTAAGAAAAACGTGGGTAGAAAATATTCTTATGGCAATTGAAGGGAAAATGCAAAACATAGTAAGCTAATATGCTAGTTCCAGATTCTTTAAAAATTACAGACAAACTACAAACTCCACATTTCTTAATAAGGAAACTTATGGCTAAGGACGTGTATCTTGATTATATAGCAGTAATGTCTAGCATAGATATAATTAAAAACACTAGAGGTGGTGATTGGCCAACAAAAGATTTGACATTTGAGGATGATCTAATTGATTTAGCATGGCACCAAAGAGAATTTGAAAATAGGCACTCTTTTGCATATACAGTTATGGATTTAGAAGGGACTGAGTGTTTGGGATGCATATATTTCTATCCGCCAGGAACAAGAAAAAAAGCTCCTGAAAACAGCGATGTAGATATAAGTTTCTGGGTAACTGCAAAAGCTTATAGGGAAGGTTTATATGAAATTCTTTATAAAGAGATATTAGAATGGTTAGATCAAGATTGGTTATTTAAATATCCTTATTGGACAAACGAGGAATTGCCAGGATTAAAATAAACATTTATCAATATCTACTTTCTCTTTTTTTCAAAAATTTTACTCCATGATTATGCTGTTGCATATTAGATGTGCATTGTATTTAGCTTTAATAACCTGTAAAAAGTGAATATAAAGTTTAAAAGATCTGTTTTATATCCTGTGATCTTTTTAGGAAGCTTTAACCATTTTGTAATTTATTGATACTGATGTAAAATTAACTATAAGTATGGAAAAAACATCTCTTTTTAAAGAAGTGAAATCAGCTGTAGGAGGGTATGCGGATTCCCTTAATAGAAGAAGGCATGGAATAAAAAGAGGACCAGAAATTG
>WNFL01007952.1_pt2 | contig 16615 bp, 22 predicted proteins | sample 5400361 | NCBI WGS metagenome assembly WNFL01 (sample SAMN13153351, study PRJNA577476) | soil metagenome | isolation source: 40 cm soil on Douglas fir-dominated hillslope | place: USA:California | collected 2013-09-17 | reverse complement strand
AAAAAAAAAAAAAAAACGAAAAACAAAAGCAAAAACAAAAACAAAAAAAAACAGAGCCATACAGTAACTCAAAGGCCGAAATCCTGTCGAAACGCAACAAACGCCGAGCCCTACCTTTGACCACCCCAACTGGCGCGCTTCCTCCCGATATCGGGCCGTGCAGCAATGGGTCCTGCACCGTTGCTACAGCTATTGCTAGTCGTTGTACCAGCGAATAGCTCACCACTTGAACTGTGATGTTGGCTGGACGTGCTGGTCGGGCCAAACTGCGTAAATGCAGGCGGAATTCCGACTCCCACACCGTTCGTGTTCACGACCCTTCCAGAGAATACCCCTTGGCCAGCTTGTTGCTGGGATTGAGGTTGGGATTGAGATTGCTGTCGTGACGGTTGACTGGGGCTCATCTGAAGCGCATAGCCCCGCCCCGCGTTTGGGTCCACCGTCATGCTTGTGGGCTCCTCTACTAACCCCAGCATCGATCCACCAAGACCGTTGGTGGAATAATTACTGTTCAAGGTGGTGGGTCCGGTCGCAAGATCGAGAGCATTCGCAGTTCCGAAATCAACGTATTGGTCCATCCCAGCAAATGAAGATGTGTGGTTATTGCCAGTGGCACCAGGAGTTGGTCCCAAACCGAGACCAAGACCCAGCGAAGTTGTTCCCATCGTCGGTGTACCTTGATATGACAGAAATTGGCGATCATAGCCGTAGTTGTGAGCGTGTAGGTTATGCGCAGACTGGACAGGCCCGTTGAAGCCGTGCAAATCAAGCGCAGCAGCCGCAGTGGACAAATTAAACATGCCCGTTTGCGGGTTGTAGAACTCGTTCAAAAATTGCCGTCCCAGCTGGGTATTCTGCTGTTGCTGCTGATCGCCAAACAGGTGGATAGGTGATTGGGGCACTTGTGGTACCGGAGATGATGCACCGAACAAGTTCTGTGCGCTGAACGGCAGTGGGCTGAATCCAGCATTCCCATTGGTGAGCTCATATGGTGATTGAGCAGGGCTGTTCAAGGCAGTTGCGCTCCTCACATCCATTGGCAACCGATGCTCAGATGGTGGCTGTGACAAACTTCTCGAGTGCGAAGTTGTGGACACCCCATAGCCGTACTGTTGACGCCCCGACGAAGAAGCAGGATAACCATCGGTACTGGAGAACAAGCGAGTGGCACCCATAGGAGGTAGGGGAGATAGAGGGCCGGGCGACTGAGGGGGCGGGCTTGAGAGTGAGAGACCTTCGGTTAGAGCATCGAGTCGATGTTGCGAAGAAGAGGCAGAAGACAGTGGTTGAATTTGCTGCCTCTGCAGTGGCTGTGAGAATGGCGGCGGACTGCTGGCCTGAACTGTCAAGGGCTCTGAGGCAGATGCGCTCAACTCCTCCATGCTCACGTTCGGATATTCATCCATCGTATTGAGTGTGAGATCTTGCGGTCGAACTCCCCTCCCACCGACGTTTGCCGAACTGGCGCTTGCCCCTCCCAAGTCCATAGCAAATGCGGCTCTACCAAAGCTCATTTGACCTGGCTCGAACATATACGACAGAGGTACCCCGTTTCCACCATATGTGCCGCGTCCATGGAACAAATCACCCGCATATGGGTGGTGAGAGGAAGGAGGCAGCACAACGTCCGCGGCACCAGATATGGACGAGCCAGTATCTCCCACTGCCGCTTCAGAAGCAAATTCGGGTATAAATGAGGATGCAGGCAAGTCCAATCCGTCGATGATGGCCCGTTGGTTCGCCCATCCACCGGACGGCAACCACGTCTGCCAGATATGCGAGCTAGCAACTCCTGAGGTACTCTGTGGCTGGTACTCAGCCAAGTCGTCAACGTGTGTGGAAGCCCCACCCGCGCCGGTCGCAGAAAGCCAGCGATTCGGATACCAGGAGGCATTGGCCTTCGAATCGAACATCGATGGATCATAGCCACCTCGTGCCTCCCCATTAGAATAGGATTCGGCTGTCGAATGTGAGCGAGTGGCTGTAGGTGAGAGTTGGGCAGATGGCGGGGACGCCGAGGAAGGATGCATCCGGCCTTCGGGTTGATAGGGTAGAGGTACATGCGTTGTTCCTGGTGTCTGAGCCTGTGTACCATCACCTCCGTCGGCGTCGGCGTTGGTCGGAATCTTCGTGACCGCTTGAATGAGAGAGGGTACTGGGGGACTGGGATCATTGTGCGGTGACATTGAAGGGCGACAAACACCAGGTGCCGAAGCAGGACGAATTTGCTCAGGGACCGCCTTCGGGTCATGCATGTAGGTGGCCTGACTGTAGGGGCCGTCACAAGCCATGTCCGCTTCCTCTTCCTCCGGATCGTCGAGAGCTCCCTGAACGCGTTCAAGTGACTGATCTTGAGGGTGAGACGGCGGCTCGTAAGACCGTGATTTCTTCTTTTGCATCCTGGACGGGCGAGGCTTGTAGCCCGCTTGCTCGTACAAATCGGGAAATGCATTACGGAATCGGTCACGCAAATCGGTACTCCGTCTCGATGCTAAGACCGGATTCTTGGCGATCAATGCCCAGACCGTTCCATGCTGTGGGCCTAGTAAGTATCAAGCAAACGTGGACTGCGAACGGGGCACCTTTTCGAATCCCTCTCGCAGCGCCGAATCCTCTTCTGGAGTGAATGGTCGACGCTTTTTGCTGCGGTTCTTTTCGAATAAATCGTATGTGTCTGGCAATTCCGCTCGGGCGCGGCCAGAAGAGAGATGTGTCTTGGCGTTGGGATATAATTGCCTATAAGACTGGGGAAAATATGTTCTGAACCTATAACAGAGTCGGAAATGAGCAACTTGAAATGGGAAATGCAATATGATGTGTGTCAATGTATTTGAACTAGCGTACCTATCCTTCAGGTCGACAGGTGTCCTATCTTCCGCAAATGTCAATGCGGGATCATCGAGGATGGCCTTCCAATTACCGACACCGTGCTGCAAGGGGAGTTGCGATGAAGTGAGCAAGCATTTCAGTGGCGGAGAGAAGAGAGCCGCCGCATCCGACGCTCATTGCGGTCATCAACCTACTTTGTTACAGCCGGCCACTAACATCCTAGTCTCCTCAATGCTCCATTTCCTGCGCTGCTTCTTTCTTCCGACGGGAGGTCCAATCGCACGAGGGACGGCGGAAAGGGATGGTTCAGTCAGCTCTGCCTTGGCAGGGAGAAGAGATATGACGTTGCTATCGTTCGCATGATGCGAGGATTCCGAGAGAGGTCGAGTCGCCGAGGAATGTGTGGAAGTGTCTCGGGCTTTGCTCTTCCCTTTGAGTGTTGAGCTCAGCTGAGGCAAAAGGGACTTTGAGGGAATGGGAGTAGGCATGGAGAGAGTAGAATGGGCCTGTACTTGGGCTGCGGAGGAGTTGATCAGGGTGGACGGTGGGAGCATAGGTGAGGGCTTCTGGATCGCCATTTCGTCACGAAATCCGGGGAACGAGGGGGCATTTGTCTGTCCTGGTAAGGAGTTGTTCCTTCGACGGGGCGTGGTCATGTCTATCCTGTCTGTATTCGCGGCGGCGCTGCTGGTGCTCGCGAAACCGCCTCCCTGGCCCACAGGGATCGCAGCCGCGTAGTAATGGCTGGAGCTGGTTGCTGGGAAGGGCATACGGGAAGCGAAGGGCTTGGCCATGGTGGAAAGCGCGGAGGAGAGAGAGGTCAAGTTTCGACGTTGTTTGGTGGGCAAACACCAGCCTCGATGGATGCAACGCCTCGTGGAAGACGCATTTTGGAGTTGAATTTCGTGAACACGTAGAGCGCCTAGTTGCGTGCAAGCGGCCGATGGAATATGCAGCTTGCTTGACCCTCGCTCGTTCGCTCGTTCTAGCGAGTGGTTTCCAGCGGGTGGAAGGCTATGAGCTCATTGCCTGACTCATACATCACATACTCGCATACTCGCATACTCGCATACCCACATACTCACTTAGCCGTGGCACGGCTTTTTGGCATTGGAAACGCCAAAGGTGTGGGGGATGCACGAGGTATCGCTGCTGCATAGGCAAAGTTAGCGGCAGCAAGAGTGTACATTTGTGGCGAGTGTTCTGTGTGAGAACAGTGCATTTTGGCAATACGCCCACATACTCGATCGACGTATTCCGCGAGAGGTCAAATCCGGCTTGCTGGAGCGGTGCCAACGTTGAAATCCAGCACGATATCCATCCCGCTGGTCTCGTGGTTCATCCTCACTCGTTCCTCGGACCGCTGACGCCTCCACATCTCGTTTGGTCGGTGTCGCTCGGCCCGGCCCGTCCCGGTGGAGCAAGGGGCAGGGGCCGCAACCAATATTTCATGCAATGTGGTAAGTAGTACGTTGACATTGTGACGAAGAGGGCGTGATCCACACACCCGGCTATGAGGTGCACGCCACCTACACAGATTCAGTCTTATTTACCGGCCATATAACCGGACGTAACAATCGTCAATAGAGTTTCTAGGTTGAGTAAACAAGGTATGTATAGTATCGTGGCAGGTTCCAGAGTCATTGCCCCGCTCGAAGTTAACCAAATTACTTGGCTTTTTGAGTCCTAAATGCGAGTTCTCGCTCCCGCTTGGCGTAAATCTCTGTCGTGAAGGGCCTATAATAATAATCGGAGCATTAGTTCGACAACAAACCCAGGGAACAAATACGAATGGCTGACCCTTCAAAGCTGAGCGCGAGCTTGTAGACGATGTAAACAAGGAGCGTGAGTAGAAGTCCTGTGGGACACTGGTGCCTATCATAAGGTGCTTTAGTACGAAAGTTGCGAGATCCACGAAAAAAAAAAAGGTTAGACTCACCAAAGGGCACCCGCTGTGAAGGTCAGCGTTGAACCTAAGTACATGGGATCATTGAACCAGTTGAACGGGAACGATTCGACTTTCTGTACACAGTCACAAAGTGATCAGCGTGCCACCCTCCCTGTCCAGTTGTCCAAAAAAATTGAGACCGACATGATCCATCAAGATTCCAAAGTAATCCCCCAAAAATGTGCCGGTGACACCCAAAGCCCAGGTACTAGATATAACAAGGACTTGGCCGAAAATAGCAAGGATTGCAGGAATGATCATGTCGAGTGGGGCTGGGAGGAGTGGGTAGGTCGGCTGTTCTTTTAGGGCGAATGTATAGCTACGGGATACATGAGCTAAATAAAAATAAAATAAAAACTGCAGTGATGGTGGAGGGCTGCTTGCTAAATACGTACAGAGAATCCCGGACCATACCGAGCAAGAAAATGGTGATAGCGAGGAGGTAACACCCAATGTACACGTCCCCGCCAACAATCTTCGTGATCGACTTGTTTTTGTACTCTCCAGATAAAAGAAAACCGTCAGCAGGCGCGTCTGCGGTCGAAAACGCGCTTCCACGTGCGCGTGCGCGTGTAGGCTGGCATACCATTTCGCGCGACGATGTTCCAGATGAGCGGATTGAAGCATATCGCTGCCGCACATACCCAGAGAGACTGTTTGGAAAAGTCTACAAGGGAAGAAAGCGGAGGGGGCGAGGAAGCCATGACGAACGAAAATGAGAGCCAAGGTCAGGTCTGCAATTCTTTATGCACCACCGACCGACCGCACGCGAACGCGAACGCGAGGAGGGAGGATCCAAAAGCTATTCAGTACATACAAAATGCGAGCAAAGAGCAGAATGGGGTCATGAGCTACTACGAAGTAAAGTTGGTCAGAAGCAATCGCTGGATCATTGAGGCGTCTGGGAAGTCCTGGACGATGATTCCAAGCTTGATGGCCCGAGTCCTCTGACCCTCGATGCTAACCATATACTTCCCAATCCCGTCGTTCACCGAGCTAGCAAACTGGCTAGGCGTGATCAACGGCCACGGCAAGGACACAGAGGAACTATAGTTGATGTACAAGTTCCCCTTGGTATTCCTCGCTTCGTCAAGCAACGCCGTCACCGCAGTGCATTTCGTGGTGAAGCACTGGCCCCTGTCCGAAGCGTTTGAGAAATCACATTGGTCTTGAACGACGATGCGACCATTGTCGCTTGCGAACCGCGAGTTGTTGAAACGCCAATGCTCTACTGTGAGGCCGGTGTTACCCTGGTAACGACGCAGCAGGACGATTTTCCCTCTACACTCCCGCACCAACGGGACAGTCGTCCCGGTATACCAACTCCCAATGGTCTGGATGATCTTCCCCACAGCGGGTCCAAACGTATCCGGCTCATTCACCCCACTTTGGTCCCACTTGATGGACGCGATCACCACCTCGGATCTGTTCTTTGAAAGGAACGAGGCGATGTTTGTCACTACATCTTGCAGCGTGCCCTTCAACGCAACGGTACCGTGGCGCATTTGTATGTTTCCGGCGTCATCATACCCGCAACGCAGGTCGACAAAACGGACGCCTGCAAGGAGCTGGTTGGGAATATCCATCGACTGAGTGGAAGCCATGGGAGCGACAACGACGCTCCAGTTTAAGATGTTGGCACTGGTACAGTGACTGTCGTGCGTTCCAGGGAGAGTAAGGTCTGCGAGGGACTCGTTCCCGGAAAGTCCTGCCATCCAACTGCTCACCGAGACGGACGCAAATAGCTTTGGTCTGCACAAGAATAAGCACCAGGTATACCAGGTTATTTCTATCAACCACATACGTGAAGGCGAGAGTCAAATTAGATAGCGTGAATGTTCCGCTGAACGAGTCGATCACCTCAGGCCGAGAGCTAGGCGCAGGATCAGTCCTACGGTCTCATCTTGAAGAATATAGAAAATCTTACAGAGTATCATGCTTTTCCCACTTGAAAGATGCGTTATTGTCCACGGCGTAGACGTTGTAGCCTGTGGTACCCAAAAACGCATCATCGATGTCAATATGTTGCGTAAGGAGAGCATTTTCTGGAACAGTTTGAGGAGGGTGCCGACAAATCAGGATGTCGTTCAATGGATAGTCTCGTCGCAGGTCCTCCTTTGCTTTGGCGAGACCTTCATCATGACCAGCGTGCTGGTACTTTTCCGGTAAAAAGGCCTTTACAGTGGCACTGTGATTTGTAAGAATAGGAGGAAGAATGGGTGACCATTGTGCTCACGGCTTTCCGTCCGAGCGCCGGAAGGTCAGGTAGTTGCCAAAGACATCCGCATCCGAGCAGATGAAATCCTCATCACTAACAAGACGTTAGACGTGATGTGGTCATCGCTCCTGGATATATTACCGCACCTCTTGCTACCCTTGTAGAATATAGTTCCCTCGTAGAAGACCAGAACGGTATATTTCCTGGTCACAATGGCACTGATGATATTATTATCTCTTCCTGTCTCTAGTTTGTTTGGCACCTCTCCGTCAACAGAAGCGAAGTATCCTTCAACAGGCCGCAATTCGCTCGGACCCTTGTGGACGATCAGGACATGCACGCCTGGACGATCGAGCATAATGTCACGCTTGGCTGCGGCTAGTGCTAGCGCAGGTGGGAGGTCTCGATACAACTCGGGGTTCCAGTAAGAATAAGCCGACCTATAATTGAAGAGATGGTGTTAGCCAGTCATCTACAAGTGAGAGAAGCAGCTTACACGTTACCATCCAAACGAAGATAGGAATAAAATTCCTCAGTTTTGATTTGGTGAGTTGACAAGAAGTCGTCCGGCCTGAATGGTGGTTCCCTTTTGTCAGTCCTTCCGCAGGGCCTACAGGGACATCGGCTACTCACTTGGTACTACCCTTGTACTCCACACTCGCTTGCTTGAATACCCACCAATCGTACCCATACGTACGCTGGATCAACCCGTTATGGTATAAATCGAGATGTCCAGAGGATACTGAGTCGGATCTTTGGACCTTGACTTTATCCCCGTCGTGTGTGATTAATACGTGAGACTCAGGGTGGTCTGCCTGGAGGTCTGTAAGCATCTGGCGGAGAACTTCCTCCCGGGCGGCAGCTTTGCTCCGATTGAAGTAGTTTGAAGGATCAAAGGCCGGCATCGTGTTGGGTATGAAGCCGCAAAGCAATCCGGGGTGAGCGGAGGATGCTAGAAGGTGAAGGAGGATGCACGGTTCAAGCCAGGAACCTGCCGCTTTTGGAAACGGCAGGCGATCAACCTTGCAGAGGCCTAGCTCTAGCTAACATCACAGTCCCAAAACAGCAAAATATACATTTCCGGGCCTATGTTTGATGATAGATAACACAAGTTGTCAATTGCTGGGCGGCCAGAACCTTGGGCAGGTTGAGTACGACGAACAGATCTCCACCAATGGGTAGTAACTCACATCTCGGTCGCACAGGTACAGCTATTCAGAACGCCATCTCCACTCCCAGTGCGGGGCTCTCCTGCTCATCCACGGTTAATGTTTTGGATAGTATTACACGCAACCAGGCGTGCTGTCATCAGTGTAAACGATGAGGCGCGGATTTGGGTTCAATACCATTTTTCGTGAAGATGAATTGGATTGGAGAGACGCGGGATGGGGGATGGATGGGAGATGTTAGAGCTTGTTTGGCTGTTTGGCTCTCATCGTCTTTATGACGTAATAGGAGTATCGAAACCTGGAATCTCGTATACGAGCATGGGACACCTCCTGTCCTACAGGTTATCAGCTCGCCCCTCAGCGCCTCACACCTTCACCTTGAGGCCTGTAATGATGGTTTGGGGCTGCTTGCATGGCCCTTCAAGAATGGCCAAGACGAATTCCTGGCTCCTGTCGACAGAGCAAACCTCACCGCAAACCTCACCGCAACCTGAACCAGTGGTGGAATGGATGCGCACACTCACAGAGCCTGTCAACCTCCGACACCCAACCTTTCGCCCTTTCGCTTGTCCTCTTTTCACCCTTCCACTCTGCTCAGACGCACAAAACTATGGAAACACTCTTATCACTCATCCCAGCGCAGAGAGGGTTGACTTCCGACACGGCGGTCATTGTCCCAGGCGGTCAAGAAATCAGCTACGGCGATTTGCGCGTGTCCACTCTCAGCTTCAGAGATATTCTTAGAAAAGTCTATGGCGTCAAGACTGGAGACGTCGTTGGCATGAGTCTCTCCAACTCGGCTGAATTCGTCATTGCGTTCATGGCCATCGGAACCGCTAGGCGAGTACAAAGCCTCACTACACCCACTTGTAACTACTTACTTGTGAACTAGTGCGCTAATATCGCTTCCTGCTGTCCAGAGCAATTGCTGCACCGTTCAACCCTGCTTACTCGGTTCCTGAATTCCAGTTTTACCTCTCGGACACAAAACCTACTATCTTCGTTCTTCCGAAACTCACCCCACAAAACCTCCTTGCTCACACTGCGCTCGAAGCCGCGAAGAAAGAGGGCGTTCGCTCAGTCGAGTTCTGGATTGAGCAAGGTGTTCTGCGGCACAAAGTAGCCTATGAGGGCAAAGCTGGCAAACTCAAGTCGAACTATAACTCTAGTGATCCCACTCCCGACGATGTAGCTTTAGTCTTGCACACAAGCGGCACCACTGGTCGGTGAGGACAAACTTGAAAGCTTGTGACGAAGCCGTTTGCTCACTGGGTACCTTCCTATGTATTACCCAGTCCCAAGAGTGTCCCTTTGAGTCACAGGAATCTCCTACGAACTACCACGAACATCATCAACACCTACAACCTTACCGCAAATGACAGAACCTACCTCGTCATGCCCCTCTTTCACGTACATGGCCTCATGTGCGGTCTTCTCTCATCCTTACGAGCTGGTGCAAGCGTCGTCATTCCACCACGATTCTCTGCTAGCCAATTCTGGTCCGACTTCATTGACTACCGGTGCAACTGGTGGACCGCCGTACCTACCATCCACACCATCCTCCTTTCCTCCCCGTTACCAGCCAAGCTGCCCAATATCCGCTTCATTCGCTCTTGCTCTGCTGCTTTACCTCCCGTTACCTTCCACAGGCTCGAGGAGACATTCAAAGCACCAGTTCTCGAGGCGTATGCTATGACTGAGGCAGCGCATCAGATGACCTCGAATGTGGTTGAGAGCCGTCTGCCCGGGAGTGTCGGTGTTGGTGTCGGCGTCGAGATCAGTATTCGGGATGAGAACAGCAATGAGGTTCCCAAAGGACAAACTGGAGAGGTATGCGTGAGGGGTGAGAACGTTACCAACGGATATTGGAACAACGAGAAGGCGAACAAGGAGAGTTTCTTCGAAGGACGGTGGTTCAGGTGAGCTGTCAATACCACCATCTGGTTCAATGACCACAATGTGAAGATGACTACAGGACTGGAGACCAAGGTCTTATCCTTCCTGGTGGCCAGCTACAGCTCACAGGGCGCATCAAAGAACTCATCAATCGCGGTGGCGAGAAGCTCGCGCCCCTGGAGATCGACGCTGCTATCCTCTCAGTTGAGGGTGTGGCTGAAGCCGTATGCTTTGGCGTTGAAGACCCCAAGTACGGCGAGATTGTTTGGGCTGGCGTCGTACTCAAGCCTGGATATGGCGGGGATGATGCAAAGGAAGAGGAGAGGATAAAGAAGGGACTTGAGGGAAAAATTTCCAAGTTCAAGATCCCAGAAAAGATTGTCATCGCCAAGACGATTCCGAAGACTGCGACTGGGAAGATCCAGCGCCGCCATGTCAGGGATGCGTTCGTCAAGCAAGCCAGAGCTCAGAGTATACATGCTAAGCTCTGAGCCAGGTTGTAGATAATAGAGGAGAGCCTTCGCTCGATTTTGTAGGAGATGCATCAATGAACTGGAATCATCTATTTGGATCTCGCACATATCTGCTTTACGCCCAAAGTGGATCTTATCCATGAGAATAAGGAACGTCAGGCCAAGCATTCCCCATGTTTCGATACTTAGTCTCCACCGCTCTGAACATTTTCAAATAAAATGTCGCAAATAAATGCCAGGCGGCTTGTACAAGTACACAAGGAACACGTATCCCATGTTCGTATCATGTCGTGTCCAGTTTCAAGTCAAATAGCAACGTCCGAACCTAATCGAATTATTCTTCCATGCTTCCAATAAAAAAAGGTTTCGAGCACGGACTATCCTGGTGTGTATCCGGGCGAGCAAAATCAATGGAACATGGCCAGGTTCAAGAAGGTTCACGACTTGGCTTTTATTCTTCCAACATGCACCTGACATTCCCTTGTCAGGGCTTGCGAATCGATATTCAACGAATATCAAAAGATACAGTTGAATTTGACCTCATCGGAGTCGATGCAGCCATTGCCAATGCTTTTCGTAGGATACTCATCGCCGAGGTGCGTTTCTTTTGTTCAGTTTACCGGAGGAAAAGGCTAGGTGTAAACGGCGTTGCACAGGTTCCCACAATCGCAATTGAGAATGTCTATGTGCTAAATAATACGTCTGTCATACATGATGAGGTCCTCGCGCATCGACTCGGACTCATACCATTGGCGATTGACCCGAGACGATTGGAGTTGCGGCCGCGTATGTCTACTTTTTCCCTTGAAGACACCCCCGTTACGGTGTTAGATACAGTAGGTTACTAACCCTTGTCGTATACAGAGGGCGAGACGCCCACGGATAGAAATACCATCGTCTTCCAACTTGAGGTTCGTTGTGAGCGGAACCCAAAGGCGAAAGTCGGAGAGCAAAATCCTGAAAAGGCGTATATCAACGCAAGTGGTACGCAGATTTGTGATCAAGTGGGCCCTGGTCTTACCCTCTCATCGACTAGTGTACTCTTCAGCACTGGAATGGGTACCACAAGGGGATCAAGAAAGTGATTTTGCTGACGCTCCCTGCAAACCGGCTAGTGATAATATTCTGTTGGCAAAACTACGGCCAGGACAGGTGAGAACTCCGCTGATTCTGTCTGGCTTAGTCACTGAATGCTTTATTCTGCAGGAAATATCAATGACTTTACACGCTATCAAGAGCAATGGGATGGATCACGCTAAATGGAGTCCAGTTGGTGCGTTCCCAGTCCCCGCGCCATTAAAAAAAAAAAACAGGAAACTGACGATGTCTACTTAATAGCTACAGCTTCCTATCGACTTATGCCGCATATACAAATTGCTCCTGAAGGTATCCCATCTCGCTTATGTGACAAGTTCGCCCAGTGCTTCGCCCCCGGCGTCATCGAAGTCAAGGCAAATCGATCTACAGGTGACATCTCATTTCGTGCTGGCATATATATACACTTACGATTTTGGGACGGAAGGGAAGAAGGAAGTTGTCGTGAAGAATCCGAGAAGAGATACCGTATCCCGAGAGGTACTTCGGCATTCAGAGTTTGAGAACCTTGTCAAGCTTGGGAGAATACGGGATCACTTCCTGTGTGAGTTTCTTCATCGGGCCATCGATATTTTTTGTTCCAGCCTTTACTTTGTCAGGGTCGATCGAGAGCACAGGGCAATACCCACCGGGGGATCTTTTCCCTGAATCTATCAAGATCCTGAAGGACAAAATCCAAACTCTCAAGTCTGCCTGTGCGCGATTGCAGAACCAATGGCAGACGGAGGTCGAAGCGCAGGACACCGAAATGGCGGGGTCGTCATAGCAGTGTATTTCATTTGTTTGAATGTTCCTCTCGCACTCGCATCCAACTGTTACTGGTGTATCTTCCCCCCACCATTGCTGACGATTGCCAGTCTCACACTAGTTTTGTTTTGTGGTGTGGTGTGAATGCTTCTTGATTCTGGACACATCCTTTCGCTCTTTCGTCAGCCCAGGGACTGGCTTTTACTCGTGCTAGAGCTCATTTGGAAACGCACACCAGTTAGTGCGCACAGCAGGCTATCCTCGATCGCCTCAAGACGCGTGTCCTATCATCACGCCGCCGCGTACGAGGAAGAGAGTCCTAGTATGACAGCCTTTCCTACTGAAGAACCAAGTCAGTAGAGCTCATCAAATTATCTTCTGTACTTTAGCTGATTTTCCTCGAATTTCCTCCTAATGCCGAACTTGATTGTTTACTACCCGCGCTTCGTTGCGGCCCCGCCTCGCGATCCCAACCAAACCAACCACAATATTCCTGGAACTTCTTCACGTGCAAATCGTCTAGCATCTGGACCCGCTACATCTAGCTCAGTAATTCCTCCTGGCCCCCCTGGTGATCCCCACTCTTCACATTCAAATTCAGCGTCGTCGACCGCCGACCAGTTAGACGGGACGAGAACACCCAAGGGACAAGGAGTTAAGGGTACTGGTTCGACAACACCGCGTGAATCTGGGAAGGGCGATAAAACACCAACGCGTCATCAACAAGACCGGGATAGTGTTGTCAGTGGAAACTCGGGTATGATGCTCGGTACCCTGGGCCCAATTTATCGCTGAGGATGGATCTCTCAACAGACCTGGCATCCTTGACCCAGTCGGAGCTGTTCCAACTGAACCAAAACTTGCTTGAAGAGGCAGCACAGAAGCGGCCCCTGATGTCGGAGATCCAACCTTTGACTGTCCTGCGTGCAGAGTACGATGGGGCACCTGGATTCGTCTCCAAGATCGACTGGTTGTGTGCGCGAGGGTGGCTAGGCCTTCGGTGCGTCCTTCCTGACGTTTTTCGTGCTATCATTGACGCGTTGACGTGTTCTCTAGGAGAACTTTGGGTGATGGCGATTGTTTCTACAGATAGGTCTACGCACTTCGTGATGTGGGCCCACCACTTATCAACCGATCGACACGTCTATAGCGTTTTCATACATAGAACGTATATTGAGATCACCGGATCCAAATTTGGCTGTGGCATCTGCACTTACCGCCATCGATGCAACCCTGAACACTCTGCAAGCCGCTGGGTTCGATCCAATGGTGGTAAGTGGTGATTGCCACGTCAAGATGACATTGTGTGCTTACATGAAGGATAGTACGAAGACTTTTCAGATATTTTCAAATCTCTTATCGAACAAGTTGTCAAGCCTGATTCAGGGGGCAAGATCCTAGATTCGAAAACCCTCTTGGGGGCATTCCAGATTCCTGAGAGCACGTATTATTTTGAATTAATTCCTCTCATCACTTACGGCTTATGCCGAACCGTCCAGTCTCCAACTCGATTGTCGCCTTCCTTCGACTGCTCACATCCGCCGAAATCCGCGTCAACCCTGACAGCTACTCAGGTTTTCTATTCCACCCAGAGACCATGGAACCAATGGATGCTGGGGAATTCTGCTCAGCTTTCGTGGAGTCCATTGGGAAAGAGGCCGGTGCGTGCATGCGCTCACTGTTCGGTCCACCTTGAACACCACTAATTCAACAAATCGTCCATGAAGACCATGTTCAGATCCAAGCCATCACTACACTGCTCAGGCTTAATATCAAAGTTGCATACTTGGACGGGCGGGGTGGTGATGACGTTGATTTTGTCAACTTCTTTAACGGCGTTGGGCAAGATGAAAGTGGGATCAGGGAGCTTGTGCTCCTGTATCGGTGCGCCTTTTTTTTCGATCGTGTGTTCTCCTGATTACTAAAGAAGCGTCTTGACAGGCCGGGTCATTACGATATTCTGGAACATCGAGAGCACGAAACACAAAGAGAAAGCATATTCGCACCTTCCTTGTATACCATGTAGCCTTAACGTGTTGCTTGATGGATGTGGACACGAGTATTTTTTCACTGGTTCAGAAATACTTGAAACTTGTTTGCAAGCCATTGACTGTTTCAGCCCCCGCGCCTGCGGCTGTCCTTCCTCAGCAAAAATATCCCACTCCACGCCTGGGCGTGGTAGGTAGAAATCCTGATCGAGCCTCGTTGATACCTACATGACTACATTTGCAAATTCCTCTTCCATATATATCGAATGGATCCAGTAGTGGTTGATCAACGATACAACGATACAACGATACCGAATCTGAGGAGGGGTCATTTTCGCATTAATATGTGATTGCAGAAAGTGTACGGGGACCCCTCATGAATCTGAAGCGGTCTGGATGAAAGGCAAAGCCGGTTCGCGTTTGTCGGTTCAAGGGATGCCAGCGGCGTTGGAAATATTTTTAGACGACCTGACCCGATTCGCGCCGTAAGTGTGGCCTGCGAGGAATAGGGCCAAAATGCGTAGCCGAATTTGTGTCGGTGTGGATGGATGGATGGAATATCAACGAGTTTGACCACAATATGAGTTCGTGTTACTTAGCTACCCTGTTCTGAATATGTCTCACAAACCGTTAGATCCCCACACCAGGATAGGATTTGAGCCAGCCTTTGCCGTTGATATTCCCAGCCTTTGCCTTCCTTGTCTCTGACCATTTACCGTCTGCCTGCCTTGTAGTTCCCTGCTGCTGGTGCCCAAACCCCCAGAACTCGCCGGAACCCCCGAAAACCGCCTGAACATGACACACACGATTGAGCTAGAGCATGTGAAACAGTTGGTATGGCAACGAGTTTTGTCACAATAGCTGGCGTCCCTTTTTCCTTTTTATTCTCAACAAACCTAAATTCCATTCATTCCCGCACAACGTAAACCCCTGTGTCGACTGGCCTTTGGCAAGACAGCTCTGCACATACAGATGCCGGATATACGATCTGCATGCGCTGCCCTTTTTTCGCTCTAGGTCTAGAACCCGATCAAGCTATATCTTCCAAACCAGCATTGCTTTTTCTGTTCTACATCATAAAAACTGGCCCGGTACAGCGCCTCCTATCCAGCCTTCTACCGGCCTCTCGCACCCGTACCTGCACTCATACCAGGGCATTCACATAACCTCTCCAATGCCCCGTCCATTCAATTATCTCCCTCCTGATGAGCAAGAGTTGCTTCTCAGATGTGACACCCAGATCGCACGTATGGTGACTAGCCGGCATCCTCCCTTCCTTGCAAACAACCTATAATATCGATGATCCGAAAATCTCCTAGAGAACAGTGATGCCCTACCCGTATTACCACGCACCAGTGATGCCCTACCCGTATTACCACGCACAGTCTCATTCCTGCTGTATAAAACCCCCCAATCGCGCGGTGGGCACCTTCATCCTGTCTCTAAGTATCGTCCTTTGATTTAACTTACGCTCTCACTCTTATTTATCTACCTACCATGCTCTTCACAACCGTTTTATTTGCACTTGCTGCTGCCGGCACTGGCTTCTCTGCCGCCCTGCCTCCAACACAAGACGTGAGTCCTGAGAAGGCATCATGGATTCTTGCTTAACTGAAGTTCTACCTCCAGGGTTCCCTTGTGTGGGCTGCCAAGCGTCATCCAGATATTGGCAGATCTGCTGGCGGTGGTACCAAGCGTTTTGCAGATGACGAAGGTTCCGTGGACATACAGGACTTTATTGATGGCGGTAGCGATCGCGGTCGCGGTAGTGGTAGTGGCAAGCGTGATGGTAGCGAAAGCCCTGGGGGTAGTAATGCTAGCCCTGGCGCTGGTGCTGGCAGTAGCGGTAGCCCAGGCGATCCTTCTGGTACCGACAGCGGTAGCGGTAGTAATGCTAGCCCTGGCGGTAGTGCTGGCAGTGGCGGTAGCCCAGGCGGTACTACAGGTAATTCTGGTACTAGCGGTGGTGGTACTTCTGGTGATGCTGGCGGTGGCGGTACTTCTGGTGATGCTGGTGGTGGCGGTATTTCTGGTAGTGCTAGCTCTGGCGCTGGCGGTGGCAGTAGCGGTAGCGGTAGCGGCAAACGTGATCGTTCCGCTGGCGATACTTCTGGTAATCACTGGAGGCAGCGCGCACGTAATCGGACCGGATAGGTGGCTGACGGCGGTGTGATCGGGCCAGGCAGGTGAAAACGGACAGGGCAGGCGGGTTGTGCGCAGCGCTGTCCTGACCGTAATGAATGTTTGAAATT
>WNFL01038118.1_pt1 | contig 16629 bp, 10 predicted proteins | sample 5400361 | NCBI WGS metagenome assembly WNFL01 (sample SAMN13153351, study PRJNA577476) | soil metagenome | isolation source: 40 cm soil on Douglas fir-dominated hillslope | place: USA:California | collected 2013-09-17 | reverse complement strand
CTCATTATCCAGCCTAAGAGCAATATGCACAGACTCGGTCAGATACGAAGATCAGGGATGGTATGGAATACAGAACGCAGACCTACTAAAAGGTATCCTGATTAGGCTGAGAACTAGGCCAGCGCGAACAGAGTTTAGGTGGGTGAAAGGCCACGATAAGGAAAATTATGGCAACGAGAGGGCAGATGCACTAGCAGACACCGGAAGGGAGCAGAACATACTAGTGGCATTAGATGACGAGGAGTGGCTTGACAGACACCCAGCACTACAGGACGGAGCAAGACTCCAAGCCATGGAGGCGATGCACACTTATAAAGCACTCCTCGAATGGCATACAAGAAGGCTACCCCACATACTGCATCAGGAGACACTAGACGAAGCGACAGACAGAATACAGGAGACCACTGGCTTGCGCCCCACGAACGAGAAGTTACTGAAAAAAATAAAGGGGCTCAATGTCCCGCCACGCATAAAAGACCACATGAGATGCATGCTCACCGGAAAAATAAAATGCGGAACATTCTGGGATAAAATCCCGGGACATAATGAGAGAGCTTTCTGCTCCTGCAAAAAGAAGCGGAACACCAATGTCATAGAAACTGAGGAACATATGTGGCTGGGTTGCGAGAACAGCGGACAGGCGCAGGTGTGGAATATGACCAAAAGGACCTGGCAAAAGTCGACAGACGTCAGACAGAGAATGGCCAACCATCTCATTAGGCCTGATTAGAGGGGCGGCAGCCCTAGTGTTCGAAGAAGATTTTGACAAAGACTCTGAGAGGCTACGTATCCTGATCACTATGACAATATGGGCAATATGGAAATCAAAATTAAAAAACTCAATAAATGATCTGGACATAGCCCCTAACGAAACGACACAGGTACTAAAAGACCTCATATCAGACTTAGCAAGAAGAAACTGGAACGAAACACGTTTCATGGAGGAAGGCAGACGGGCAAATAGACAACGCGAGCTCCGGCAACTATGGGCGATCAGACGGCCGCTTGACTAAATTCGACCCAAAGACGGGTCCCACTGTCAACTTCTCATAGCGGGTGTGGCCGGAAGACCGGCGGGAGGGGTTTTAGTGGGTAGGTCACAGGGCATACTGTCCAAAGGGCACACGGCCCCGCTGGCAAGCCCTGCTTGGAGTCCCACACACGGCGCCTTCGGCGTTACGGTGCATGACGCATTTCCCCCCCTCTCCCACCAAAAAAAATAAAAAATAAAAAATAAAATGAACGAACGGGGAAAGTGAGGCGAAAATCAAGTCGATATTCCGACTAAGGTTTCCGTGCGATATAAATACTAAAATGGGTAACGAGGAAAAGGTGAATGTCCGTGAAACCATCAAGAACATACGAAGCATAGGTCATCTGAGCGAGGAGTAAAAGGAACAGACTTAGAGGCGTAACTACGACGAGAACTACTGTGGGCGCGGCATCGGGGGAGCACAAGTAAGATATAAGATGAAATATAGAGAAAGGGAAAGTGGAGTGAGCGACCGGAGTGCTGCGATCTGTCAGGAATCGAGGTTTTAGGTAAAACCATTCATCACCCACGCCCGGATTACCCGGATTGCCGAGTACAACTTGATTGATTGGAGGCGAGATGACATACCCTCCGCGTAGTAATTAGGATAAATTGTTAACTACGTTGCTCTGTCACGGACATGATTTGTTTTCCCCGCTCATATTGTATTTAATGGAGTCTTCGTAGCTCACGAATACAGTTGAAGTTGAAGAGCCTATCGTGAAAGCTGAGACGATTGTGAGTTCGTGCGACTGTGGGTGAGATGCGAAGTTCATCGGAGGCGAGCGAGCGGTGGAGCTCATCGCGACGGAGTGATCGTTGTGGATAAGCGGAGGCCACCCTTGACTGGGATGAAATTATGTCGCTTGCAGAAGGCGATCGCGTGTCGGTTGTGCTTTGTGAACCACCTGCAATCGGGTACGAAATATTGCAATTATGGATCTCGCCGATTGTTGGCAGGAGGGCTATTTTGGGAGGGCTATTTTGGAAGTGTCAGGCCCTCAAAGGGCCATGGAAGCCGGCTTCATCTCCTCTGCGGCCGTGTTCAACCCTCCTCTCGGCACTCAATGGCTAAATAATTACATATTGAAGAGGACTGGTACAAATGTGACGGAGCGGAGAACATGCTGGGACATTCAGGATCGTTGCAGATGGCTAGAACCGCGCAAAAGGGAGGGGTTGTATGGAGATAGGGGAGGGCGGTTATCAGGGAAAAAGTGAAGTAAGGAATAGGGGTAAACTGCCCAACCCCCATTTGCTATGATCGGGGTCCTTGTAGTAGGTGTAGAGCATATTAATAGCCTGGATAGTTCACAAGCGTCGATACCACCCATGATTGCAGCGGACTTGGCCGGGGCTGTTGGCAATTTTCCGAACCCTCAGACGTTTGTCCCCAATACGTCTGAGGTATGTCTGGTTTCTATTCACTGTGACTCACTGCATATGTATTAATTAAGTGTTATTATGTTCTCGCCCTAATTCTTGATCGTTCCGATAGGTTTCGGGCTCTATGTGTTTGGACCCTCGGCTGTGGGCCTGATAACCGAGTCTCGGTCATATTATATGCAGGTTTGCAGGCCAAGCATCCGTCTTATTGTATTGTCGTTTCCTTTCCGATTACATATATGGTTCCGCGCATCGTCTCATATCTGTTTGGGGTACCGCAAGTTCTCTAGGCCCAGGATGTGGATTTAGAAGAACTCTTCTATTGTTTGGCTCAGGAGAGCCCCACCTTAAAAGGAAGGGGCCTAGAATACAAAACGGGTAAACTTATATCCAGAGATCATGAGATGGAGATGGGCTGTTCCATTGCGGGCCTTGGGGCCTTGTGGATTGAACCACGGCTCAATTGGTATGTAGTCGCTCAGATTCTGATATTGTACAACCATTAATCCTATACGAATTGCGATGCCGCAAAATGTCTAATTTCCGGCGACTGTACATCAATGAGACACTATGCTCCTTGAGGGTGATATCTGTAGTTATTTGGCATATATACTGGGCGCTAGGGAACCAACTTAAGTTTTCGATCAGTCATAGCCTTTTATCCAGCTCACCGGATTTGTCGATATTCCGAGCGTTTCCATGCGTTAAGCAATAAGTGGCGGGTCGAGAACACCCTGAGCTTCGGCAACATTAGCGGTCTCGATAGAACGCTGCACGCCTGATTGAGGGACCTATGCAGCGTCGCGCCGAGTCACACATATGCAACAATCACGTTGGGGACGGAAGGTGACCAACCGATGTACCATAGGTAGTAATCACTGGAGATTCCACTATCGCCCGTCCGGCGAACGTCGTCCCTCGCGAGGACGTCCCAAATAATGAGCGGTTGATATCTGCATTTCTTCGGAGCGACGTGCGGGAGTTCAAAGATGCATAGAGAGAGTTTGTGTATAACTTCGCGAGCATGAAATGAAAGGCAAAGTGCACGCCTGTGTTGGGCGATGCAAGGAACGTTACCAGGTGTGCAGTCGATGCCGAGCAAGTGATAGCACCAGTGTTGATAGTAAAGACAATAAATGTGTCAATGATGTTGTTTGAACCCTTGATGCTGGCCCGGGACTGGGGATTGAGTCGTCAACCACAGTCTGGTTCTGGAGGACGAGGATAGCATACTTTGTGGAGATGGTAGCAAAGAATGCCAGCAATCGCGCCATCAAGTACCATATCGGAAACACTCCAGAAGGTAACGATCGGGGTATAGTCTGCACCAGCGACCTGAATGTTTACTCAAGGAAATAAACCACCTTTGTCACATACCATGGAAGCCTGAGTACGTCTGGTGACCGGCATCTTTGATTCCAATAAACATCGCGGCACCTAGAATAGCGAGGGCGATCACCGAAAGAATACACGGCAATTTGTTCTTGTAGTCGCTCAAGACCCAGATACGACGGATGAAGAAGCATTGAACCATGAATACCACAACGGCATTTGAGATGATCTGGAAAAGGTTAAATCAGCAGCTATCGATGCGAACCAGTCTCGAAGCGGCGGACCTCTACATGTAGACTTAATGGGACGTCATTCAGTGACGATACATCTCCCCAGTTGGTTACTCTGGTAAGGTGTTCGGGTAAACTCCTGAACAGGAGGGGACAAACAACGTACAGAAGCGTGTACATAATCTGGACCATGAATATCGCTTGTACAGTATCTAGCACCCTATACTTCGTGAGTTAGGGTGGACCCAAGAACGCTTGGATGGACTTGCATTAAACTAGAGACCTGGATAGACCGCATCGCTGAGCACCAAATACGACGTCGAGCGTCAGAGTCGTACTTACGAGGACTCTGATGTACCGTGCATCGTCAGGGAAACGGCAAAAATATACGTAAAGTTGTACGATGGATGCTCCAAACAAGCTGAAGGGTCATGAGCTGTCGACGGCTGGCTAAGTGACTATACCCACCAAATAGCGAACATGGCGCCAACGAGCATGGAACCATAGGTAGAATCCAGAGGGACCTGGGATGGCATTTCTGAACCTGGTCAAGACTGGACGGATTGCGGGGTCGGTTGCGCACGCTTTATGAGGGCTGCGTCACGACTGTGAGGAATAAATACACCTTCTGGGATTGTCCTTGTCCCTGACTCGACGTGAGTTTATTTTTGTTGCATTCACGGCAGGGTGGCGTCCCTCACACTTAGACAGGCGATTCAATGAATTCAATGATAGAGATTCGAGCCAAATTTTGAGATTTGAATTCAACTGAACTGAGTCCACACCGGTGTCCGGCTTCAGCCCCCGAGGTGATTTCAAACTTCTCTGATCGGTGCTCTCTCCCCGCACAAATTCGGGAGGTGAGTCTAAGGCACGAACCCAGTTCGATGATCGCCCAACGGCGTGCAGATCCCACTGAATAGCAAATTGTGCAACGAGCGGGTGCTGAAATGTCGAGGGACCACTTCCCCCCAACCAAGGATTTCCAATATAATCAACGGTCTTGTAGTTTTGTAGTTTGTGATTTTGTGATCTGTGATGTTGTAATTTTGTAATTCGTGCAAATAGATCCGGTTGAAAGAAAAGCAAGTGACAAAGCCGGTATATCCCGATGTCATTGGCAACCCTTGTTGACAGCTCTATTCTGTCGCTGGTGAGAATATGTTCCTTTTGGAACTTTATTCATAGTTTCCACGACTCACATCATTGTCAAGTTCTCATCACTGCCTGCACGAGAGAACCCCAAGGCCCGAGTCTCTCACGCTTCAGGGAGCTTGTTGTTAGATATGATTATGGTTGAAGTTACCATGAAACCAAGGCAGCTCAGCCAAGGAGCGGGCCGGAATTCAGGGCCAGGAACTGTGAACCACATCGCCACTCCCTTCCTTAGCTTCATTCTTTATCAGGACTGATACGAAGGGTATCGATAAGCGTTCAGGGTAGCGGGATGACTAGTACCTTGAAGTCCATCAACTACAGTTGAAATTCTATATATAATGCATTGGGTCGGTCGCGCTCAAAATTTATCCCTCGTAAATTAAAAAATTATGCCAATTCTTCTGCCGCGGTTCCATATCCAGACCATATGGTATATCAAAAGAACCTTTTCTGTGAACCATCCGCATTGCAGTAGGGAAGGCAAAGTATAATACGAAACTTGCTTGCTCGTTTCCGGCTCATTTGCCTCCGTGGACAATCGGGCAGAGCAAGTGCGAAGGGGGCTGATGCGTCGCCATTCCGGCAGCCTTCAGGCCGAAATCTGGATCATACGGGCTTGTGTCTCCTTCGACAGTCACAATATTTACACATTCCGTTTCGCCGTTTTTGCAGATCTCCTTAAACCTGTGCCTAGTCAAACGTGAGAATTTGGCCAGTTCAAAGTTCACCCACGCGTGACAGAACGATTGAACCCACCGGGTCGAGGTCTTCTAGGACATTCAATTGCCCCCTCGAACACCACCCGCTTTGCAATGAGCATCCTGCTATTGACAACCTCTCGCTTTTGCTCCATATGCTGAACCCACAGCCACAATGCGCGATCCACATCCGGTCTTGTGATGATGTGTGGTCGCTTGCTTGATAATGCATTTGTATGCATACACTGTCATCCAATCGAAGAGGGTGAGGTCTTCTCGCTTCGTCTTTTCAATGGGTCTTGTGGAACTCTTTGTAGTCTGCTTCTGGCGTTTGCGCTTCCATTCTCCCCGCGGCATGGCAATGGAGGATGTCAAACTGCCTAGTTCGATCTCAAGACAATTCAGATGCAATAAAATTATAGGAGCTCATTCCCATGTAATTTATAGGCAAATTTTACTCATCTCGGCCGCTTGAGTGCAGCTTTTCCTTATTTCCTGGCCCCATACCGCATAACTGGGCCGCAGTATACGATATGCGAAATGGTCGAAGTAGATAGGAACCAACTCTGGCGCGGCCAAAATTTATGCATTATGCGGTCTATGTATTATAGAATTTCAACTGTAGATGTGCATCCAAGATTCCCACAAAGCACTCGCTGGCGTTGCATAGGATGCATATATCGCTAGAGGTGTTCATGGGGCTAACATCCAAATCAAGAAGGGTCTTCTTGGGGACGGCCTTGTTGGCGGTGTTAAAAGCATCGCGCCACTTGGGGCGAAGACGTCGGGTTGACACCTCTAGAGCAACTTGGTATCGGCATGATATAGTGCTGCTTCACCTCACTCTGTATTTTGTCCACTGCGCTCATGTTCAGGCTTCATCGACGAGCTCCATTTTGCGGGAGGAGCCGAGGCAAAACGAGAGTTTCCTACACTGAGAAGCATATTGGCCCCTCAATCTGCGCACCAGTACTCAACCTGTTGGTCCATCGTAAGCTCCACAAGAGCAACTGCAACGCTTTAAGTAAGCAGTTTACTTCACACAAATTTGTATTCTCTCACCGGCTCCACACGGCCCTGCCAATATGACTTGTGCAAAGGCCGAAGGAATCTTCTCAGTTATCTCGTCTCTGCAGCCGCGGCAACAGCCCGTGGCGCAATAAAAACTGACTTTTTCGCCACATCTATATCTGGTGACCAGCACTAGAGGGCGTTTCTGAGGCAAAACTGTGACTGCAGCCTTAGCTGTAATAATTTCTATTGCGCACCTTTCATTAGAGGTATATTGTTCAGGAAACCACAGATTGTTTGCACGGCTCTTGAGAGTATATATTCCCAAGTCGTGAACGATCCGCAGTGGATGAAGTAGTGGCCTTTCTTCGTAGAACTGTTCCTTCGTAGATTAATCGGCAATGTAAAGTTATTGAATGCGGTTGACGGGCCAGGTATTGAGCCTCTGCATATACTGTGCGTTCAAGAAGCTGAGGTTGCCAAGGTAAACTCAATCTACCTGAGATATACCTGCATGCCAGCAGGTGGCAAGTCGACGTTGAACCGAGCGCCGGCAGTCTCGCTGTGTAAGAATATTGCGGTACCCCACAACGACGACGTGTAGCAACCTAAACGTATCACTCAAACGTATCACACACAAAACGACCATCGTTCTACGACTTCACGTGCCTCGTGTCCAGGTCAACACTTCTTCGGAGCGTGTCTGGCGCGTTTGCCTTCCCAGATACCTCTCACGATTCTACGTGTACTTCGATATCTTCAAACCTCGTAAAGAGCTATGGCGGGCGTCCAAGGCCCCGTACTGCCGCCCGACTATTTCGGCGTGGCGCTAGAGCCCAATAATACTTTGAAAGCCACAGATCAACACCCCGACTACCCACCTGTAAAGTAAGCGATCTCATTTGAAATATCTACCGCGGCACTGGTCTTTGGGGCTGTCCTCGTCTATTAGCGCGCATTCCACCAGGTCAAACCTGCTTCGTGACTGACACATTCTCATAGGGACGACCTATCTATGGAATTGACCGCACGTCTTGAACTAGCAAGAGAGGCCCTTGGTCAGGCAGACGAGGTTCCACCGAATTCCCCAGCTTCGCTCCCGCTCTCTTCCCCCCAGACCAGCCTTGTAGAGAAAAAATCCGAGACTAAGGAACGTCACCACAGCAGGCGTCGCAGGAACGACGACGATCACAAACATTCGGAACGACATAAACTGCGCGAGCAGAAGCGGTACAAGCTGCGCGCTGAAGTAGAAGAACGCATAACAGAGGAAATAAATCGTCAAACTCAAATGGGAGTCGTGATTGCCACCAAGCAGCAATCACTGGAGCGGGCAAGGAAGCGAAACCAGCAAACCCATGGTGTGATCAAAGACATTCAGGGGGAGCTTGCGACTGCATTGCGTGCACAAGAAAAAGCCGAAGAAGACCTCGCGCAGCTCAAAAGGAAGCTACACAAGTATGGGGGCGATGTAGAAGGGGCAAGGCAGGAGCTGACTAAGGCCCAAGAATTCATTGAACAGATTTCCCATGAGCGTGACGATGCCGAAGAGAAGGCTGAGACTGCAAGAAATGAGGCACGAGAAGCGGTGGAACGGATGGCGTTGGAGCAAGCCAAGGCTGAAGGGATGATTTTAGGACGATACGAGGGTGTCATAGCGGGTTGGGAGAACGGGAAATATCAAGGATACACTTCAGCACGCTCGAAGGTACTGGACGAGGAGAGACAGCGCATCATGCAAAGGCGTTACGAGCTGAAGGAAAAATATCCTCAACTGGACATCGACAGGGCATTCGATGCAGTCCCGTCTCCCGACAGCAGTGTGGATGGCCTCCCTCTCGAGCTTCTCGAAAAGAAGGCTCCAATCTCACCCCCAGTGTTTCCCAATCTTCCGCAGCACGAAACCACGCCACGCAAGTCGAAAGATGAGCCACGTCGAATACTCGACACAGCGCGTTCCACCTCCCCAGACACCCTCTATTCAGAGCTCACACCAGATCCATCGCCGAAACCGTCGTCAAAACCGTCGACCAAGCCTTCCAAACCGCGTCGCGAGCGGCGTCGGCGGGCACCCTCTGATCCACCTCCACCGCCTAGCTCAACTCCTCCCCCAATAGAACGCAAGCCTCGCCCAAAGACGCATTTACCGCCTCCGAGGCCTGTGTTCCCTGACCGAGAAGATGTTACTCTTCGTGACCGACTCCCCATCGAACCAGATAAGCCACGGCCTCTTGGTCGAACTGAAACATTTCGAAAGATGTTTGGCGGCAGGAAACCGAGCATAGATGAGGTGCCTCAGGAGCCGATCCCGGATGTCGCCCCATTTGCACCTTCGCTCCCATTCCCGGCTTTAGCGACACCGCTCCCTCCCTCCCGAATTCTTGAGCCCATGAGGGGTGCCATGTCCCCAGTCCCCAGTATGCGCGTATCACCGAAGTTCAGGGCACGTGATGTTGATCCTACTCCGCAACAAATCGCCGAGAAGGAGCTAAGGAAACTGGAACGACAATTTGCAAGGGAGAAAAGCAAAGATAAAGGCGTCTTCGGATTCATGAGGCGTAACATCTCTAGGTCAAAGGTCCCGACCCCTGGCCATCGCTCTGGTCACCAAGCATCAGCGTCCATGTCAAATATCAATCTACACCAGAATCGTGTACCAGCCTCGGCCCCTGCGCCCGTATTCACGCGGAGTCACCACGCGTCTATTTCCAACCCCTCACTCCCATCTCAGAGGCAGGCTCAGTCCCAGTCCCAGCCCCCGCCCTCCCCTAAGCCTTCCCTGGCCTGGCCGCCTCCCTCCCCCAGACCCTCGCTTCGGTACAATGATCTTCCAGACGGATATATTCCATCTCTTGGACCCGACGGGTCGATCAGCCTACCTCCACCACATGAGCTGCGAGGTGCAATGGATTCAGCAATAAGTCGCGAGCCGAGCCCGACTCTGAGTACCCGTCGGAGCATTCACGAGCACTCACGACATAACAGTGGTCGCGACACTAGCCCATCCAAACGTGTCATACGGGCTATGGGAGGCAGCATCAGGAGTGTTGGAGGGGCACTCAAGAAGGGTGCCAGCGTGGCGAGCCACCTCTCGCAACGGTCAAGCAGGAGCTCCAGCCCCAACCAAGATTCCGTGGTGATAGACCCACACTCACGCTCCAGAGCGAATTCATTCAAGAGTCAGAGAAGGATGAGCTTTGTGCCCGTGACGCAGGAGGGTCTGTTACTACCTGAAGCGATCCATGTCCTCCCGAACGAAGACGAGGATGACCAAATTCCAGTACCGCTGATCGACGTTGTCCCGGCTGCGAACCCTGGATATGGAAGGGGTCGGAGGCGTGTCCCAACCGGAAAGTCTGCTATGTCGACTCCAATGAGCCAGTTCTCGATCCTTGACAAGGATCAGGGCGAAAGACCTTCTTCACAGTACCATCATTCGACAAAAGATGCTTTGGGGTTGAGACTAAGACAAGGGAGTATGAGTACTGATGAGAACCTGATGGACGAGCCCACAATGAAGAGCTATCCGAGCATTGCGGGTTTAAGTGTCATCACAGAACGCAGCGAGCGTGGTGTCAGCCGTAATCCGACACAGAGAACCCATGTGCGGTCACCAGCAAGTACGCACCAAACGCCTCATATTAGGCGTGTACCTGTGCCTAACACACCAGAGGCACACAGCCTGGGTGCAATTCAAAATGAAGGGCATTATGGAGACGGTACTAGTTCGATAGGTCATCGAAGGTCGGAAGATGACGACGATAAGCCCCCGGAACTACCAACGAAGTCCCCCAGGACAAAGCTTGCTGCGGTCTACAATAGTAGACCTCGCCCCGCTAAGCTTACAATCCCCGCCCCACTGGCTCAGTCGCAGACCTCAGTACCACCTCCAAGGCGCGGATACGCAGGGGTTGGTGCAGGTGGTGGTCGGCGGATTGGACAGGGCTCGAGAGATGTTCCTGAGGACATAACTCGCCCTTGGACGATGCTGCCTAGACGAGCCGAGGTTGGTGGTTCGTCTGGTCGTAATATATCGTGAATTTCTCACTCCGTCCAAATCAGCCACCCGCCTTGAACCCTCAAACGCCCGGAAGTCTACATTATCGACGAGGAAGCGCCTTGGACGAGCATGGCATGCCCCCACAAATTGCACCCAAGCCGCCACCTCGATCCAGGGTCACCAGCCGGGCTTCCATTCCACCACCGATGACCCCATCATATGTCCCGATGCCAGCTTCACCTAATTTGCAGGGCGCCGCTGCTGCAATATCGCTCAGTACTCACGAAGACTCGACTCTAGCTCCCAATCGCGCGCGATCTCGCGCTGGCTCGATGTACAATGAATCATTGTTGAACCCCACCACCGCTCCCACAGGGGGACTGTATCGACACGGCTCTGGGTCTCAATCCTCTCTCATCTCAAACAGGACGGCCGCTTCTATGAGAATGAAGTATGATCCTAATACTTACGTCGATCCAGCGTACAACATGGAGCCAGGAGATGTTGAGTCTGAACTGGATTTAAGTGGTAGAGCTGCAAGCCCTTCTCGCAAGGCTGTTAGCGCTCACATTGGTGATGCGATGACGGCTGTATGGAAACGACCGAAGAAAGAGAAGAAAGTTAAGAAGTAGAGTTTTAGATTGGCGCCGGTGTTCTACTATCTTCATGGAATTGTTGTATTGATTGCGTTGTCCTTTGTACTCCAATGGGATTGGTAGCTTCCCTAGAATACATTATGCCCAACGTTGGCATATCATGTTCACAATAGCTAGAAGTAGCTATTCCAGTATCTGTACAAGTCTCTAGGTTATCGTCTGACATGAGGACGAGGATTGACATCCTCCCTTCTCGTACCTTACTTCCATAGCTGTGACGGAATTATCAAAACCCAGAAAACTACCATTGGCAGGACTTCGTAGTGGCCTGTACAGTCTTCTGTCACTAGATGCTCCCTGTCTCGTCTCGTTAATGACAAAGAGGGACATTCAACTTAAGAAGCCCAAAATACAATGCGTACGAGATGCTTTTTATATGACCGATACGTACGGCATCATCAAAGGAGGGAGATCGTAGTGTATATAAGCATGCTGGGTGACAGTGCTGTTGTGTTCAGGCATCTTAGCGTGCTTGATGTCGATACTCCAGGAGATGACCCGTCCACGCAATATCGTGACGATGCGAATTATACAGGCGGATGAGGGTGGCTAGTTGGGGCGGACTGGGGTAAAATTAATTGAACTCGTGGCCAATGGGCAATCAGCACGAGTTTGAATTCGTCGGCCAATATTATTTCAATGATGCAACTCGCGCAATGATTTGTTGATCGAACAGTCTTTTCCCGTGTGATTGTCACACGGTTAACGTACCCAGTTTAACGGACAATATTGAGAGGGGCTTATGGGGAGACAAAGTCACAAAATCTTTGAAAATCCGTTGGGGAGTACGTAGCGCCCACGAGTCGTCGCCGAGAATTTGAGGAAGATACTCGATGGGTGCTGACCATTGTATCCAGTGGGTCATATCTGTCGGACTGCGTTCGCACCTGGCGATCAGAGGCAAGCCATGTGAGAGCTCTGATCACATCCTAGCTATCTACAAGGAATGACCAGGTGATAATTTACATACCAGTCTTGAACTTGTGGCAAGAGGAAAGATAGGCCAGATCGGGGATCGAACCCGGGACTTCCCCATTTCGCTCCACACCCGGCCACATGTTGGGGGAACCATCAACTCCAATAGAACTAGCCATCTCGAATGCTCCAACCTGACCTTTGACTCGTACAAACGTGACGTATATTTCTGCGTTCCTTCCTGGTTGCATGCGGGGAGCAAGCGGTACCCGCTGCATTGAATTAACGTCAAGCCATGCACCTTCTTGTCCATATCCGTGTCTCCAGAGTCGTTAATATTCATGTATAATTTGTATTAGGTCCATTCTAAACTATGTATTGTCCATTGCAACTATCCACCACCTAAACCTCAACAGGCTGACGGTACGTAATGTCCACCGGGAATATCGTCAACGTGTCAATGTATGGGGTGGAGGAAGAATTTCGATCTGACCTAGCGCAAAGAACAGAAGGGTGTGGGCCCCCACAAAATCGCTAGCTATCCCTTATATCTTTACATCTTAGAGTGAGTTTAGTCAAAGAGAGTGCTGCGTGTGGGGCACTTGAAATTGAGTTGGAGTACTGGCCATGATGGGCTGTTGTCGCCGTAAATGGCCGCCGCCATATGTGTGAATCAGCGGCTTGAGGTGCCCGCCGGTGCCCGTCGGTAGAATTCCACTAGATTTCTCCCACCCGGTAAGATTTTCCCAGAGCAAACAGAGAAAGGACCAACGCGGCTCAGCCATGTATATATACCTACTACTTGACTTCTCCGGGAGATGGTTTCTGCGGGTATTTCTCCCATTAGATAGTCCACGACGGTCAAATCGATATCCTTAATTCTACCATGGTCAAAGTTCTCGTGACTGGAGGCAGGAGAAACTCTCGCTCCTTGATACCAGTTCTTACGCCTTGTTTAGGAAATAGTTTTGTTGGCGTCCCAACTATCAAGGAACTCGTTGCTAGAGGCTATACAGTCGAGGCCACCGTCCGCTCTGAAGCCAAGGCAGCTCGAACCAATGCGATTCTCACACCCGACGAAGCTAGCAAGACTACCTTCCGCATCATCCCCGACATGACCCCAGACGGCGCTTTCGATGAGCTCATGAAGGCTGGGAGCTACGACGCTGTGGTGCATATCGCTGCTCCCTTCTATTATTCGTTGTGAGTATTGATACTCTTCGCGACGTCGACTAGCACTCAAGAAATGCCAGCGATAAGCCGTCAGACATATTGGACCCTCACATCAAAGGGACGATTGGTCTTTTAAAGTCCATCAAGCAGTATGGGTCTTCAATCGAGAGTGTAGTTACGATCTCTTCCTTTGCAGCCGTATTCAACCCTCTCAAAGGCGCATGGCCTGAACACTCTTATACTGAAGAGGATTGGAATCCAGTAAGAATTTTATCTACTAGGTGATTCAGGTTCGCTTGCTCATTCCTCTCTAGATCACATTAGAAATGGCAACGGCAGGACCACCAGTCTTCACTTACGTTGGCGCAAAGTGCTTGGCCGAAAAGGCAGCATGGGACTTCGTTGATAACGAGAAGCCAGATTTCAGACTCGTCACTTTGACGCCGCCTTTGGTACATTTGTTTGTCCGTCCTGAGCTTGGTTTACGAACTGTGTCCGCAGGTCTATGGACCTGTACAACAGCCCGTCGATTCTATCAAAACACTGAATCAATCCTCTGGCGAACTCTACCAGTACCTTGATGGTAGCCTCGAGACTATTCCAGAAAATATTGTGTTTGCCTGGGTGGACGTTCGCGATGTCGCTGCCGCTTCTGTCACTGCAATTGTACGTATACCTTCGTGGGGGACTCTGTCAGCTTACAGGTTACAATAGGAACGGCCAGAGGCCAAAGGGCGCTTTCTCCTTGCGGGTGGTACGCATAGTAATAAGGAGGTTACCAACATACTACGCTCAGCATTTCCAGAACGTGAATTCAAGATTCCCACGAAGCTCCATGCTGGACTTGCGGAGGACGGGTATCCCGCTGGCGGTGTTTATAGTGTTAGCACCACCAAATCGAAGCAAATTTTGGAAATGAAGTACAGGGGCCTCAAAGAGTCTCTTGTTGACTTTGTCAGGAGCATCGAACCGCTTGAGGCGAAGGCATAAGAATAACAGTTCCATAGTACTTTTAATTGGTACCTGTATAAGCTCGACTGATGGAGTACTGGTTTACATCACCCTGCCTTCGATACACTGCACCTATGTTCATGTTTCATCAATCAAAAAGCCATTTTGCCGAAGAAATCAAAAATTTCCATGAGATACTTGACCCCACCTGTCCTGGACCCTTCGAGCCTCTGCCCCCGGAAGTCGAGGAATCCACTGAGGGAAAGTCCAGGTGTTCATGTTAGATCTCACGTGTGTGGGGACTGTCGCTGGGGAGGTACTCGCCCACAAGGTAGTTGACTGATCATTTTGAAAAATTCTCATTCTTTGGGCTACACCCCCTAATGACCATAGACTCACCACACCAATGAGCTGCCAGGAGCTAATTGCGGCAATAGCCCAGAAATATACATTCACTTGGTAGACTGATAATATAATCCAAGAAAACTGGCTAAATCAAAAGAAATGGCATTAGATATCATGCATGTCACCTGGCCCTCTGCAAAATATAGGACCTCTCAGCACAATTTCCCCCACCACATATGCCCAGAGAAATCACATTACAATATTGCATATCTTTACTTTGTTCCAAAAAAGTAAAACTTTCCATCAGGTGGCCTCTCGGATTTATATCAGCTACTCTACTGTCAGAAGGCTTGACTCCATCATCAGTAGGACTCCCCCCCGAGCACCAAATTTAAACAGGTTCACACCCAATGATAAACTCTGTGGTGGGACAGCCGGTGTGCACAAATTTTCCCTTATTTGCAGGATACTTTCCAAAATCTGTAGCATTTTCCCTATTCTTTGGGGCATTTGTGGTGCTTCCTTTGTGTCAAGACTGGGATTGAGGTTGATGACCAGTGTTGTCAGTGATGTTGGTCTTTTTGGGACTTACTCGTGTGGGAGAAGGGACTCTCAAGTGACCTGATCATATGTGTGTCACACTCTGTTCAGCAATATCATCTGATGTACTTTCTTGGTGCTGTGATTCTGTGCTGTATGTTCTCTGAGCTGCTCTTTCTAGGCTGACTGAGAGCTGTATTGTTCTTACCAAAGATATTGGTAATGTTGTGCCATTCTTTTTCAGGACTTACTTTGGCTTTTAAATGTGTATCTTCCTTACTTTTGGGCCATTTTACTTATGTACTGCTTGTGTGCTTTCCTTAGACATTTTCCTTAGTGTATATTAATTGTATGTAGTTTACTGGAGAGGACTTGTTCCTCATCTTGACTTTGGAATCCCATCTTCCTGTGCAACCTAAGCCCTTGTACAATAATCCTTGGTTGACAGCCACCAGTCCCCAACAAGAATGGTATTGACAATAATAGGCCCGGGTCTCAATCCTCTCATCTCAAACACGATGCTCCTGAGAACGAAACTAGATGCTTGCACTTACATCAAGCCAGCGTTCAACGTTGAACTGGACTTGAGCGCGAGAGCTGCAAGTCCTTCCCGTAGCGCTGTCAACGCTGAAATTGGTGATGTGATGACCACTGTGCGGAAACGACCGAAGAAAGTGAGGAAGTGAAGAAATAGGGGAGTTTAAATGAGCGTTGCGCTTGATATATTCATTATGAATTTAGTGAGTCCCAATATTGACTGATCCAGCATCTGTACAGGCCACTCATTCAAGCCACTGGGGCTGCCTAGGTTGTCGCACGAGTTACAAGACCAAGCGCGCTAGCCCTCCTTTACCTTACTTCCAGCAGCTATAGCAGAATGATCAATATCCAGAAAAGCAATATAACCATTTCTACTCACAGGATCTCGTAGTCGTCCTTTACATAGTGTTCTGCGTTACCAAATGCCACACATGCTCCCCCCTGCACGTTGATGTCAAGTAGGCACGATCAAGTTGAGAAGCCAATAACGACAGTACGTACGAGATGAGCGCCTGTCTTTCCTGGGATAATTACATGACCAATGCTTGCCGCAGCATGGTAAAGCTGCGAGCCGTCCTCTTCATACCCGCCTTCGATAGGGCGACGGCCGATAGGAACTCTTCCACCGCTGGTGGGTACCCATTCCATGGCACTGGGAATG
>WNFL01000132.1_pt1 | contig 16630 bp, 14 predicted proteins | sample 5400361 | NCBI WGS metagenome assembly WNFL01 (sample SAMN13153351, study PRJNA577476) | soil metagenome | isolation source: 40 cm soil on Douglas fir-dominated hillslope | place: USA:California | collected 2013-09-17 | reverse complement strand
TCCTCGCCTTCGGCCGCAAGCCGCACCACGACCTCTCCCTCTCCGCGCGACTCGAGGATCTGGAGGCGCGCTCCGTGCGCCTCGACGGCGGTCCCCGCGCGCAGCGGCTTCGAGGACCGCGAAAGCGCCAGCCAGTCCGTTCCGCCCAGCGGCTCGACGAGCAGCAACTCCACGTTGCCGCCCGTCCCCTCCTTGCGCCCGCGCACCCGTGCCGGGATCACCCGCGCGTCGTTCACCACCAAGAGGTCGTCCGGCCGAAGCACCGCCGGCAGGTCCCTCACCATCCGGTGCTCCGCCTGACCCCGCTCGCGCGGCAGCACCAACAGGCGCGACGCATCCCTCTCGGGCAACGGCTCCTGCGCAATCAACTCCTCCGGCAACCCGTAATCAAACTCTCCGACATCCATCCCGCGCCTCTACCGCGCGATGGTGGCTAGAAGCGTTTCCCGCGAAGCGCGGAAGATTGGGAAGCGCGGAAGTTTGTTGTTTTCCAGACCAGATCTTCGCGCGCTTTCATCCCTTCCGCGCTTCGCGGGAAATGCTTTTAGTCTGTACAGTGGATAGCGCGGTGCGTTGGGGGCCGGATGGTTGGGGGTCGAGGGCTCGCCGGGCCGTGCCGGAATGAGCACCTTGCGGGAACGATGGGGATCCCGGTTCTGCATCTCGTCAACCGCTTCTGGATCGGCGGAGCGGAGCGGCAGTTCGTCGAGCGGCTGCGGCTGCACCTGCCGGGCTTCGGCGCGCTGGTCGGGTGCCTGGAACTGTCCGGTCCGATGCTCGACCAGGTCCGCTCGCTGGGGTACGAGCCGGTGCTCTTCCCGCTCAAAGGATCGATGCTGCGTGCGAACACGCTCAAGCAGATCGCCCGGATGGCTGCGCTGATGCGCGAGCACGGGGTGCGCATCGTCCACGCCACCGACTTCAACACCAACCTCCTCGCCTTCGCGGCCGGCCGCCTGGCCGGGGCGAAGGTGATCGTCAGCCGGGTCGACCTCGGCCACCTGCGCCAGGGATTCGGCAAATGGCACCGCGAGGCGGAGAAGTGGAACGCCCGCCACGCCGACCTGGTCGTGGCCAACGCGGACGCGGTGCGCGAGGTGTGCATCCGCGACGAGCGCTGCAGGCCCGAGCGCGTGGTGGTGGTACGGAACGGGATCGATCTCCCGCATTTCGACCGGCTCGCCGCGCAGCCGCTGCAGGCGCCGCTGCCCGTCGGCCCGGACGACGTGCCGGTGGCGGTCATCGGCAACCTGTGGCCGGTCAAGGGCCATCGCACCCTGGTGGAAGCGGCGGCGCTCCTACGCGACCGGCTGCCCCGCGCGAAGTTCCTCTGCGCGGGCGAGGGTCCTGAGCGCGAGCTCCTCGAGAAGCGCATCGCCGCGCTGGGCCTCACGGACCGCGTGTTCCTGCTGGGTCATCGCCTCGACGTGCCGGCCATCCTGGCGCGCGCCAAGGCGGGCTGCCTGTGCTCGAGCGCAGAGGGCCTCTCCAACGCGCTCATGGAGGCGATGGCCACGCGGCTGCCGATCGTGGCGACCGCGGTGGGCGGGAACCCGGAGCTGATCCGGCCCGGCGAGAACGGGCTCCTGGTGCCCTACGGGGACGCCGCTTCGCTGGCGGACAAGCTGGTCGAGCTGCTTTCGGACCCGGAGCGCGCGGCGGCCATGGGCCTTCGCGGGCGGGAGCGGGTGGAGGCCGAGCTGACCCTCGCACGAATGGCCGAGGGCTACGGCGCGGTCTACCGCCGCCTGCTGGAGGACGACCGGGCGCCGCAGGCAGCGCTCTCGCCCCAGATGCCGTAGAAGGGCGGGATGGGGCTGCTCTCGGATGCTGCAGCGATGTCGCGCGGCCGCGCGGGCGCCATCTTCCTCACCGCCGCCCTCTCGCTGTTCCCCGCGTATATGGTCGGCGGAGCCATCCTCTTCGTCGCGTTCGCGCACGCGAGCGCGGAGCCCGACCTCCCCCGTGGAGAAGCGCTCTCCGAGCGCCGCAAGCTGGAGACCGAACCGCCGGCCGAGGCGCGCCGCGACCTGCTGCGCGAGGCGAGAGAGCCGGGCGCTCCCCGCCGGACGACCGTCTCGCTGACGCTCGTCGCGGGTGTGCTCTTCGGCGCGCTGGTCTTCCTGGCCGGCCTGTGGCTTGCCCAGGCGGCGCTGCTCGCCATCGCGGCCGGCGCCCCCGGACCCGCCGCTGCCTGGGCCGCCGCGGCGGCGCGATTGCACGCGCTCCGCCCCACCCTGGGTTGCGCGCTGGCGCTGGTCGCGTTCGGGTCCGCCGCGGGCGTGGTGCCCGGGATCTTCGCGGCCTTCGCCTTCAGCCTGTCCGGCGCGGTAGCCATGGCGGAGAACCTCTCCGGCTTCCCCGCGCTGCACCGATCCTGGGAGCTGATCAAGCGCGTCTGGCCGGTCCAGCTCGTCCTGGTCCTGTGCGCCGCCGCGGCAATGGTGCTTTTGACGCAAGGACTGGGGCGGCTGTTCGCCGAGCGAGACATGCTCGCGCACGCGCTGCTCGATGCGGCGATCGCGACCCTCATCCTGCCGCTGCCCGTCTTCATGACCGCCGTCCTTTACCTGCGCGCGAGGTGCTCCGCCGAAGGCAAGCCGGTCGACGAGGTGCTTCAGTACATCCGCCGGAGCTCGGCGCCGGGGTAGTAGTGCGCGAGGATCTGGCGGTACGATTCGCCGCGCGCCGCACGCGCTCGCGCGCCCCACTGGCAGAGCCCCACCCCGTGGCCGTTGCCGCGCCCGCGAAACACCGCCTGCTTGCCCTCGACCGAAACCGAGAAGAGGAGCGAGGGCAGCGCCTCGTAGCCGAGGATCTGGCGAAGCTCCACCGCTGCCAGGCTGCGCTCCCCCGAGGACGTCTCGACGGCCACCGTGCGCGCCCGGCCGCTGGCCGTGCGCGACGAAACGCGAACCGAGGTGACCTCCGCGAGCACCCTGCCCGCCTTGCGCAGCGCGGCCGAGATCCGCGAGAGCGGCGTGCGCACCACCCAAGCGCGGCCCGCGTCGGCGTCATCCGGGTCGGAGACGAGATACGGGGTGGTGCCGGCGGCGAGGTTGAACGCCTCCTCCCCGGTCTCGCTCCGCCCTCCGCAGGAAGCGCTGAAGTACGCCGCGATCGGCGCCGCGCCGTACGTGAGCACTTCGCCGGCGGTGGCGTGCGCGGCACGGAGCGCGCCGCTCGCGGGACGCGCCGCGCCCGCGTACACCTGGTCCAGCACCGAAGAACCCAGGTGCGCGCGCGCCGCAGGCCCCTGCGCGATCTTCTGCGCCACGGCGAAGGTGCGCGCCGCGACGGCCTGCGCTTCCAGCGCCGCGCCGGGCCAGTCCTTGGGGACCTCGCTCGCCACCACCGCGGCGACGTAGTCCTCCAGATCGAGCGCGTTGACCAGGAGCAGGCCGCCTTTGTCCGCCCACACCTCCAGCCGCCCCGGCAAGGGCCTCTGGTCGACGCGCAGCCGTCCCTCCCCGGGATGCACGACGAGCGGCTCGCCCGGGTCGAGCTTGCGTCCGTCGGCGACGAGGACGCCCCCGCGCGCCACAAGCTCGTGGCTCGAGCCAGGCAGCTCGATCGACCGCCCGCCCTGGCTGACCTGCGCGCCCGCGCCCTCGACACGCGCGGAGGGCTTGCCGCGCGACAGCTCGATCCGGATCTCCTCGGCGGCCGCGGGCAGCGCGAGCAGCAGGAGCGTTGTGAGATACCTCCGCACGCGCCCGGGAGCCTCTGCCCTGCTCACGTCCCGTGCAACTTTCGCGAAGTTTGCAAAGCGCGATCCGTAACGTTTTCGGCAGGCGCGCGAGGCGCGGCGGGCGGCGGATGGTAGAATGGGGATGTGTTCTCCCGCATCCGCCGCTCGGTCGCGTTGAAGCTCATCCTCGCTTCCGCGGTTCCCTCCGCCGTGGTGCTGTTGGTGGGCCTGGGTGTGCTGATCGCCTACACCGAGGACGTGGCGCGCACCGACCCCGTCCTCGCCTTCCGTTTGCTGAAGCAAGGCGCGGTGTTGGGGAGCGTCCTGACGCTGACCTTCGCCGGCATCGCCGTGGCGATCACCTCCCGCAAGTTCCTGGTGAAGCCCGCCCAGCACCTCGGCGCCACCATGGCGCGCGCGGAGATGGGCGACATCCTGGTGCGCGCCAAGGTGACCGGGGACGACGAGCTGGGGCGGCTGGCGCGCGCCTTCAACACCATGCTCGCCCGCGTGACCGACATGGCGGCGCACGAGATCGAGACCGAGCAGTCCCTGGAGACGATGGGCCGCGAGCTCAAGTTGCAGAGCGAGCTCACCTCGGTCAACGAGCGCCTCGCCGCGCACGTCCGGGAGACGGAGCTTCTGCTCGACGTGTCCAAGGCGCTCAGCGGGACGCTCGATCTGCCGGAGCAGCTCGAGCAGCTGGGGCGGCTGGTCTGCTCGGCGCTGCGGGTCGACGAGTTCTGCGCGCTGCTGCTCGACGAGACCACCCACCAGCTGGTGGTCGAGGCGGTGGCCGGCCAGGGACTCGCGGCGGCCCGCGGGATGCGCTTCCGGCTGGGCGAAGGGGTGAGCGGGGCGGCGGCGGCACAGGGAAAGACCATGTACGTGCCCGACGTGCAGCGCGATCGGCACTACCTGCACTACAAGGGCCTGCGCAAGACGACCGGCTCGTTCCTCTGCGTCCCCCTGCGCGCCAAAGGGCGCATCGTGGGCGTCCTGAACCTCAACCGGCCCGCGGTGGACGGCTTCTCGCCACAGGAAATCCGGCTGGCCGAGGCCATCTCCGCCCAGGCCGGCCTGGCCATCGCCAACGCGCGCCTGTACCAGCAGACGCGCGAGATGTCGTTCACCGACGCGCTCACCGGGATCCCGAACCGGCGCTACCTGTTCAGCCGCCTGGAGCAGGAGCTGTCGCGCAGCCTGCGCTTCGGCGACGAGCTGACGGTCCTGATGATGGACCTGGACCTGTTCAAGCAGGTCAACGACGCACACGGGCACACGGTGGGCGACGCGGTCCTGCGCGGCATCGCCGTGGCCCTCCAGCGCAACGTGCGCAAGGTGGACATGGTCGCCCGCTACGGCGGGGACGAGTTCGTGGTCGTCCTGCCGCGCATCGCTCGCGAGGAGGCGATCGAGGTCGCCGAGAAGCTGCGGCGCGCGGTCGCGGCCACGCCGCTGCCGGCGCCGGCCGGCGCGGGCCCTGTGCGGGTGACTGTCTCCGTCGGCGTGGCGGGCTTCGGCCACGAAGCGACCGACGTAGCGGCGCTGATCGAGAAGGCGGACGCGGCCCTGTACGAAGCGAAACGCGCGGGCCGCAACCGCGTCGCGGCGGCGACACAGACCACCGCCCGCGCCGCCTCCTGACCCGCCAGGACCCCCCGAAAAAAAAATAATTTTTTTTTGGCGGAGGGGGCCGAACGTCCACCACCTGGCACGCGGCCGCTTGCCGAGGTTGCCTGCACATTCCCGTATGCGCACGTTCGCCCCGGATGCACGTCCGTGCAGCATGCGCGCGGGAGTCCGGGGGAGGTCGACATGGTGGCGGTGGCGCTGGTGGTCCTGGCTGCGGCAGCTGACCCGACGGTGGAGAGGCAGCGCGGCGATTCCGTGCATTCCCTGATTCGCGAGGAGAGCCCGGACGTCTTCCTCGCCAAGGCGACCCTGCAGCAGTACCTGTCGCGCATCGTCCGCCGCGACTGGGACGGCGTGAAGCGGCTCACGCATCCCAAGGCGCGCCTTTCGCCCTGGGCGGAGAGGAACGACGAGCTGAAGACCTTCGAGTTCAAGGAAGCGCGCCCGGCCGGACCCGGCGCAGTGGTCATCGAGCTGGCCGAGGACGTCTACCACCGGGACGCGCAGGGGATGACCACCGGCGACCCGGCCGTCTACCTTCTCTTCAAGTCGCGCGGCGCGTGGCTGGTGGGCGACCGCAAGCCGGGCGCCCGCCTCCGCAACGTATCCAACGACGCCGTCCGCCTCGCCTATCCCGGCTGGGTCGACCATCAAGGCCTGGCCCAGGCCCGCCGCGCGGACCGCGTGGGCGGCAAGCACCGGTAGACGCGCTGGACCCAGACATCAACGCGGAGGCGCTGAGGCGCGGAGGATTCGTTCTGCTTTTCGACACTCAGCGGACCGTGGCGGGCAGGTCGGCGGAGGCGATGTAGCCGACGTGCTCGCGGGCCTTGGCGATGTCCGCCTCGTATTTGAGCAAGGTGGACAGGGTGTCCGAGACGAGCTGCGGGTCCAGCGAGGAGGCATTGAGCAGCAGCAGCGCGCGGATCCAGTCGAGGGTCTCCGCGATGGACGGGAGCTTCTTCAGGTCCAGCTTGCGGATCGCCTGCACGGCGGCGACCACCTTCCGGGCGAGCTGATCGGCGACGCCCGGCACGCGCTCGCGGACGATCTCCAGCTCGCGCTGCGCGGAGGGGAAGTCGATGTACAGGTGCAGGCACCGGCGCTTGAGCGCGTCGGACAGCTCCCGCGCCGCGTTCGAGGTGAGCACCACCCGCGGGATGTGCAGCGCGCGCACGGTGCCGATCTCGGGGACCGTCACGGAGTAGTCGGCCAGCACCTCGAGCAGGAAGGCCTCGAACTCCGGATCCGCCTTGTCGATCTCGTCGATCAGGAGCAGCGCGGGATCGGGGCTCCGGATGGCGGCGAGCACCGGGCGCGGCAGGAGGAATCGCTCGCTGAAGAACAGGTCGTCGGAGCCCGCCACCCGGTCGGCTGCCTCGCGCAGCGTGCCCGCCCCCGCAATGGTCTCGGAGATCTTGTCCTTGAGGAGCTGGGTATAGAGAAGCTGCTTGGCGTACTCCCATTCGTAGAGCGCCTTGGCCTCGTCGAGCCCCTCGTAGCACTGCAGGCGGACGAGCCGTCGCCCGGTCGCCTTCGCGAAGGCATGCGCCAGCTCGGTCTTGCCCACCCCCGCGGGGCCCTCCACCAGCACCGGCTTCTCCAGGCGGTCGGCGAGGAACACGCTGGTGGCGATCTCCGGCGACGGCAGGTACCCCGCCGATCGCAACCGCGCCTCGACGTCCTGGACGCTGGCCAGCGACACGGCGCTCATGCCCGGCTTCTAACATGCCCGGCGGGTGCGTAACGCGCTTCGCACGTGGCATTGCTCCTGCACAAGCTGTCAGCGTGAACCGCAGAATCGCGATCGTGCTGGCGGCCCTGATCGTCCCCGGTGGTCTGGTTGCTCTCTTCGGGGCGGTCGTGGTCAAGGCGTTCTCCCGCACCGATGCGGGCCGCAAGGCCTGGGATCGGATGGCGAACCTTCTCCGCCGCCCGGTCGCTCCCGCCGAGCCGGTACGACAGGCAGCCTGACTGTCGGGTTCCGACACCATGCTGTCGCGTTTCGATCGTACGGCGGGGAACTCCAGTTCCCACTTGCGGCCCGTGCGTTCCTCCGGCGCCGGCGGACGCCGGCGGTGACCGCGGTCACGACTCCGGATTGCCCGTGCCGACGTCGATGTGCAGCGCGAGCGGGTTGCCTCGCGTCTCGGTGACGGCGACGAAGCAGCCCTCTCCCGTGCGCGTGAAGTGCAGCGACACCCGCGAGCTCCCCACGCGCATCCCTCGCAAGGTGACCTCGCTCATCCACTCCGGCAGGTGCGGGTTCACGATCCTGAGCGTCCGCCGCGGCGCGTCCGGATAGATCCCGAGGCAGGCGCGCAGCATGAGGAACATCGCGCCCGACGCCCACGCCTGCGGGGAGCAAGACACCGGATAACTCACCGGCTGCTCCTGGTCGCCGCGGTCCATCCCGCAGAACAGCTCGGGAAGGCGGTAATGGCGGAAGCCGCGCGCGGCGGCGTAGGCGCCGCTGAGGATCTGGAGCGCCTGCCGCTGCAGCCCGTAGTGAGACAGCCCCATCGCGATGAGCGAGTTGTCGTGGGGCCAGACGGTGCCGTTGTGGTAGCTGAGCGGGTTGTACGCCTTCTGCCCGCGCGCAAGCGTCCGCACGCCCCACCCGTTGAATCCTTCCGCGGAGAGCAGCGCGCGGGCGACGCGGCGCGCCTTGCCGTCCGGGATGGCGCGCGACCAGAGCAGGTGCCCCATGTTGGAAGCGATGCTGCGCACCTGCTTTTTCTGCGCATCGAGCGCCACCACGTAGGTGCCGGTGCGCTCGTCCCAGAACGCCTCGTCGATGCGCCGGGCGAGCTCGATGGCTTGGCGCGTGCACCGGGCGGCGGCTTCGCGGCGGCCGAGCTGGCGGTAGATGCGCGCCATCCGCCGGCGGGCGTCGACGCAGTAGCCCTGCACCTCCACCAGCGCGATCGGGGGCTGCGCCGGCGTGCCGTCGGCGTGCGGGACGCCGTCGCGCGAGTCCTTCCAGCCCTGGTTGATCAGGCCGCGCGGGCTCTTGCGCTCGTACTCGATGAATCCGTCGCCGTCCTTGTCGCCGTACTCGTCGATCCAGCGCAGGGCGGCTTCCGCGGCGGGCAGGAGCTTGTCGGCGGTGGCCCGATCGTCGGTCCACTGGAGATATTCGGAGTAGAGGATGATGAAGAGCGGCGTCGAGTCCACGCTGCCGTAGTAGGGCGTGTGGGGCACCTCGCCCGCGCGCGCCAGCTCGCCGCGCCGGATCTCGTGCAGGATCTTCCCGGGCTCCTCCTCGCGAAAGTCGTCGACCCGCTTGCCCTGGTGGGCGGCGAGGAAGAACAGCGCGTCGCGCGCCACCTCCGGGTTGACCGGCAGCGCCTGGAAGCCGGTGATGACCGCGTCGCGCCCGAAGGGAGAGGCGTACCACGGGATGCCGGCGGAGATGACCCGCCTGCCCTCCCAGTAGATGTTGAGCGCCTTCAGATCCGCCACCGCCTGGTCGAGGGACCAATTGAAGGCCTCTTCGCTGGTTCTGACCTGCGTCGAGCTCTCCGCCCATGCCCGGTAGGCGGCGCGGGCGCGGCCCAGCCTCTCCTCGTAGCGGCGCGGCGGAGGCGGGTCGGACTCCTGATCGCTGCCCGGGTAGCGCCACCCGCTCTCGGGCAGTTCGTTCAGCGGCGGAAGGGGCCGGAACCCGGGGCTGCGCGCCGCGTCCGCCGACTCGCGCACCGAGACGCCCGAGCGCAGCGCGTGCAGCGAGGGGATGGCATGCAGCTCGAGCTGCGCGCTCTCGTTGGGCCCCAGGTGGAAGCTGAAGCGGGCCTTTCCGGACTCGAGCAGGTCCGGGGCGCGGACGGGGAAGAACACCTCGGAGCGGTAGACGACGCCGTCGCGCCCCTGGTAGGCGAAGATCACCCGGTCGCGGGAGACGCGCGGTCGGAAGTAGGTGCCGCGATCGCGGCGGCGCGCCCCGCGCACCTCGAACTGGTCGGCGAAGTCGACGGCGAACTCGTACTCGATCCAGTAGTCCACCTCGTGGACGAGGAAGTTGGTCAGCGTGAGCCGCTCGACGAATTGGTCGTCCATCATCTGCTCGCGCCGCAGGTGGAGGAAGTTCACCGGATCGGCGAAGAGGCCGCCGAACAGCGTGGACGTCACGGTGAGGTCGATCTGCGAGGTGTACTCGGCGCTGCCCTGGGTGGAGAGGACGACCGGCGGACCGCCGGCGACGGCCAGCTTGAGCGTGCTCAAGAAGCGCGTGTCCTCGAAGTAGGCGCCCTGGTCGCGCGCGCCGGCGGGGAAGATGTCTCCGAGCCTCCCGGTCACCGCGAACAGGTTGCCGCGCTTCAAGACCAGCTTCTCGGTGCCGGTCGACTCGGGCAGGTTGGTCAGATCGTCGTAGCCGAGCAGCTCCGCCGCCGGTATCGGGGTCAGCGTCCGATCGGCCACGTCTATCCCGTGTACCCGGCGTCGGCGGTGGCGAAGCGCTCCTCGGCCGCCTGCCGGTACAGGTGGAGGTACTGCGAGGCCATCCTCTCGGCCGACCAGCGCTCGCGCGCCAGCGCGCGGATGCGACCGCGGTCGAAGAGCTTGTCGGCGACGCGCGCGCCGGCGACCAGCTCGCAGGGATCGTCGCCGACCAGCCCGGTCACGCCGTCCTGCACCACCTCCGGCACGCTTCCGCGCCGCAGCGCGAGCACCGGCACGCCGCAGAGCTGCGCCTCGATCATCACCAGCCCGAACGGCTCGTCCCACTGGACGGGGAACACCAGCGCTCGCGCCCGGGCGAGCAGGTTCGTCTTGCCCGTGCCGCCCACCGGGCCCAGCTCGAGCACCCCGTGCTTGCGGATGAGGGGGAGCAGCTCCTCCTGATAGAACCCGGGCTCGTGCGGCTCGCCGGCCATGAGGAGCGGGAGCTTCGCTCGGACCGCCATCTCGATGGCGAGGTGCGGTCCCTTTTCGCGCGAATAGCGGCCCAGGTAGAGCAGGTACCCCTGGTCGGGCAGGAAGGGGAACCGGTCGGGCGAGACGCCATGGTGGATGACCCCGGTCACCGGAGCGGTCTCCCTGCCTGCCTGGCTGTTGCTGATGGCGACCAGCCTGACGTGGGGATTCGCGTAGTAGATTCGCGAGAACCGCTCGTCGCGATCGTGGTGCACGGTGGCCACCGCCGGATACGGGCAGAGCCGCGACAGCTCGACCGCCGCGACGCTGTGGAGGTGCACCACGTCGAATCCGCGCGAGTCGCGTCCGATGTCGCGCAAGGACCAGGCCGCGTGGGTCGCGTCGACGTCGGCGTTCGGGGGCCACTGCGCCGAGGGGAAGTACGAGCGCACCTCCACGCCGTCCGGCCGCGAGTCGCCCGTGGCGTAGATCACGACGTCCACGCCCCGCCGGCGCAGGGCCGCCGCCAGCTCCGCGACGACCAGCTCCGTTCCGCCGTAGCGGACGGGCGGGACGGGCACGAAGGGTGTGGAGACGAGCGCTACGCGCACGGCGATCCCTCCCGGGACGGCAGGAATCTGTGCACGGTGAAACTATACGGACATGCCCTCCAGGGCGGGTGGATCAGGCAGCCTGGGGACGGTAGACGCGGTAGTCGATCTCGGGGAAAAGATTGTCGCGCGACTCGACCTGGCCGAGCCAGCGCTCGTCCAGCTGGTCGCCCTTGATCTGCTCGTAGAGACGAGTAAAGCGCAGCAAGTGCTCGCGCGTGCGGCGCACCGCGTAGTCGACCATGGTGCCGGTCTTGATGATGAACGCCCAGTCGCTCGACTGGGCGAGGAGCAGCTCGCGCGCCGCCTGGTTGAGCGCCCGCCGCTGCACTCCGGATGCGTCGTGGAAGGTGCGGGCCAGCTCGACCATCCGGTCCGCCGCCTTGTGGAGGTAGCGGTAGATCCAGTCGTTCGACTCGTCCAGCCAGACGCCGGCGTACCCGCCCGCGCCCCAGCTCGACATCGGCGGCTGTGACACCTGCTGCTCCGGATACATGGCCAGGTAGTCGATGGGCGAAAGCAGCTGCAGGACGTCCTGATCGTACGCCGCCTTGCGGATGAGGAGGTCCAGGAACATCGGGCCCTCGTACCACCAGTGCCCGTACAGCTCGGCGTCGTACGGGCTGATCACGATCGGCGGCGGGCCTTCGCCGAACGCCTGGCGCAGGTACTCGACCTGCTTGGTGCGGTTGAAGAGGAAATTCGCCGCGTGCAGGTCGGCCTTGCGCCGCGCCGCTTCGGGTTCGTAGGGCTGCTTCTGGTCGAGCGGCACCTTGCCGGTGATCTTGTAGTACTTGATTCCGACGTTCTTCCGCGCGCCCGTCGCCTGGATGTACGGCCGGATGTAGTCCCAGTCCGCGTCGTAGCCGATGTCCCGGTAGAACTCGCGGTAGTCCGCGTCGCCGGGGTAGCCGTAGTCGGCGCTCCACACCTGCATCGAGCTCTCGGGATCGCGGGCGAAGGCGGCCACGCCGCTGGGCGTGTACACGGGCGCGTACACACCGCGGCGCGGGCGCGGGGCGGAATTGGCCAGCGCGTGCGAGTCGACGAAGAAGAAGCGGATGTTCTCCTCGGCCAGGTAGCGGTCGACCCCCGGGGCGTACCCGCACTCGGGCAGCCAGATGCCGCGCGGGTCGCGGCCGAAGTGCATGCGGTAGTGCGCGGCGGCCACACGGACCTGCGCGCGCAGGGCCTCGGGATGCACCATCAGCGGCAGGAAGCCGTGCGTGGCCCCGCAGGTGATGATCTCGAGCACGCCGTGGTCCTGCAGGCGCTTGAACGCGCCGACCAGGTCGCGCTTGTACCGGTCGTGGAACAGCCGCCGCAGGTGGTAGAGGTGGTCGCGATAGTGCCGGGCGAGCGGTCCGAACCGCGGATCCTCGCGCAGCCGGTGGACTTCCTTGTCGGTCAGCTCGCAGAGCGAATCGAGCCGCTTCGCGTAGCGCGAGAGGAGCAGCTCGTCGCGCAGCATGCCGACCAGCGGCGGAGTCAAGGTGAGCGTGACGCGGAACGGGACGCCCTCGTCGACGCACCGATCGAACACCTCGAGCAGCGGGAGATAGGTCTCGGTGATCGCCTCGTAGAGCCAGTCCTCCTCGAGGAACTCGGGGTACTCCGGGTGGCGCACGTACGGCAGGTGCGCGTGGAGCACGATGGAAAGGACGCCCCGGGTCATGGCTCGTCGTCCTTCTTCTTCTGCGCAGTGCCGCTCCAGGGCAGAGCGGCGCCACTGCGGCTGGTGGTCGAGTAGCGAGGCTGCATGCGCCGCTCCCAGCCCGGCGGCGCGGCCCCGGACTTCCACGCCAGCGGCCTGCCGCCGGCGACCGGTTCGCCGCGCAGCGGCGATCCGAGCGGCAGGGTGGCGTAGACCTCGTCGAGCACGTCGCTGGGCTGCGCCGGCGGGAGCCTGATGGGACGCGCGGCGCGGAGCATGCGCGCTCCGCGCTCGCCCAGCGCCCACAGCTCGACGCGCAGCTCGAGCGCGCTGGGCAGGTCGCGGACGTACCACCCGCGGGCGTCGAGGTGCACCTCCGCCTCGCGGATCAGATCGTTCCCGCGCACGTTCCACAGCTTCAGGCTGGCGCGCGCGCTGCCGAGTCCCCCGAAGGCCTGCTCGATCTGCTGCTGCGACAGATCCCAGTACACGTAGATGGTCTGTGGATCGCGGATGAGCGCGACCAGCCGGCCGTCGCCGTACGACCAGGGCAGCTCGCCCAGCTCCTCGACGAAGCCGTGCTCCTTGGGAGGGGTCGCCGCCGCCGGGCTGTGCGTGCGCACGTCCGACTCGGGGACGATCCCCGGCGGCGCGAGCGGCACGCCCGGATGCGCAGGCACTTCGTGGTGCAGGTTGCCGTTCGACGCCGTGGAGGCCGCGATCTCGCGCGCCTCCTCGGCCTGGGTCCCGTCCCCCGCCGGCTGCTCTCGCCCCAGGAGCTCGGGAGGCTCGTCGACGAGCTCCGCGCGGCGCGACGAATCGATCCCGTTGCGCGGGGGCGCGTCGTCACGACCCTTCGCAGCCGGTCGCTGGCGGGGAGGTGGGGTCTTGTCGGGCATCGGCGAGCCGTCTCTATCGGGACGCCGCCAGGGGATCAAGCCGTCAGCGGCGGGGCCGAATAGTTAGGCCTGGAGGGGAGCCGCTGCAACTGAGACTACGGAATTGTGGCGAACCATGCGGTGGGACTGTCACTTGCGTGACAGCGAGTCGGCCGTCTGCTTGGCATAGGCCTTGAGGTCCGGCTGGGCGTCGGGCGCGCTGCTCTGGGCAAACGCGCGATACAGCTCGATGGCCCTCGGCGCATCGCCCATCTGACGGTAGGCCTCCGCGAGACCGAACAGCGGCGCGGCGAGCGCCGGATCGGCCGCGCGGGCGGCGCTGTAGTCCTGGGCGGCATCCTGGTAGCGCCCGAGGCTGATCCGGGCCGAACCGCGGGCGATCAGCGCGTTCGCGTACGCGGGCCGCAACGCCAGCGCCTTGTCCAGCTCGGCCACGGCCAGCTCGTACTTCCGCTCGTGGATGAGCGCCACGCCGGCGGAGTAGTGCTTTCGCGCGGACGCTTCGTCTTCCGCCGCCGGCGGGGCGGCCGCGCTGACGACTGCGGGCGCCGGCGGCGCGGCGGCCGGCGCAGGTGGCGGAGCGGCGGCGGCCGGCGGCGCGACGGTCACCACGGTAGTCCCCTGCGGGGCGGGCTTGCGCAGCTCGCGGCGGGCGAACGCGGCGGCGAGCGCCTCCTGCGCCTCGCCATTCTGCGGATCGAGGGCGATGGCGCGGTTCCACTGTTCGATCGCTTCCGGGTCGTGCCCCATCTTCGAGTAGACCTGCCCCGCCTTCACTCGCGCGGCCACGTTCTTGGGATCGGCCATGATCGCGTCCTGGTACGCGTAGAGGGCGATGCGAAAGTCCTTCGCCGCCAGCGCGCTGTCGCCTTCGGCGATCTTGGCTCCGACGTCGACCGGTGCACCCGCGCTCGGCTTGGCGGAGGGAGCGGGCTCGCCAGCGCCGTGGACGATCGTCCGCGTCCCGGAAGGCTCCGCCGCGTTGGCAGTCGCTGTCGTAGCCGGTGTCGCTGTCGGAGTCGGTGTCGGTGTCGGAGTCGGAGTCGGAGTCGGTGTCGCAGTCGGCGGCGGCGCCGCCGCCGCCTCCATGTCCGCCTGCGGCTGCAGCTCCGCAATGCGCTCGTTCGCCCGCTGCACCCACTTCTGCTCGCTGGGGCGCTTCTCCTTCTCGAGGTACTGCCGGTACGCGGCGATCGCCCCGCGCGCCTGGCCCGACTGGCGCAACGACTCGGCCAGGCCGTAGTAAGCGTCCGGATCGTCGGGGGCGAGCGCGGCGTAGCGGCGATACGACTCGGCCGCGTCGGCGAACTTCTGCGCCGTCCGCTGCGCGAAGGCGAGGTTGTACCAGGCGGAAGCATCCTTCGGCTGGAGGCGCACCGCGCTGCGGAAGTGCCCGATGGCCTCGGGAATCTGTCCCCGCCGGAAGAGAATCTTTCCGATCTCGTGGTGGGCGACCTGATCGTTCGGATCCGCCTCCACGGCGAGCCCGAAGTCTTCCAGCGCCTCGTCCTCGCGCCCCGCCGCCACCGCCGCAAGACCCCGCTCGCGCATCTGCGCGGCGCGCGCCTTCTTCGCCGCGGCCGCCTTGCCGGTCGTCTTCTTCGCCGCCGCCGACACCGGTCCGGCGGCGATCCCCAATGCGCACAATGTGAGTGCGAGTCGGATGCCAATCCGCATGCCTGGACGATACACCACGCCATCCGACGCTCTAGTTTTTGGAGCGAGTAGGCGGTTCACAGAAACGTGGGTTGAGAGCTCGTCCCGGGAATCCCGGGCAGAGTTGACGACCCTGACGACCGCGCTCTTTCCATGAACTCCTTTCCGTACGTCTGGTCCGCGGCGTGCTGGTTGTGCCCCCGACAGAGCAGCCGGATGCGGTCGACCTGGTGCGAATGCGTCTTCGCGAATCCGTCGAGGTGATCGAACTCGAGCGCACCCGTCTCCGCGCACCTCCGCCCGCGGTCGTCCTTGAAAGTGCAGCGTCCCCCATCTCGGTCGTAGACCGTGCGCTTGATCCAGTCCGGGATGTGACGTGAAGCGTGATCGTCCGCAGGCTTGGGCGGCACCGGCCGAGGCTTCCGGCCCGTCGCGAACCGATCCTTCTTCACACGTTCGATGAGCAGGTCGAGCGCTCGGTCGAAGATCGGTTCCAGGTCTCCCATAGGAACCCTGTGCCTCAGCAGGTCCTGCGCGTGGCGCAGCTTGTCGTGAAACGCCTGGCTAGCGGTGAACTGAACCTTGTACGTCCCTTCAGCCAGCGGCGAGACCGCTCGAGGCTGCTCCTCCCGCCTGGGCGGTGGCGCGGCCGGTGCAGGCGGCGCGAGCGGAAGCGGTGTTGGCGGGCTCATGACCCGCTCGGGAACTCTGCGCACCAATGCCGGAACGGGCTGCTTGGGTGCAACGCGGGCGACCAATTCTTCGATGTCGTGTTTCGACTTGCCCGCCGCCTCCGCTAGCAGCTCGCGGTGGTTTTCAGGCGTGAGATGCGGCGCGAGCAAACGCAAGCCAGCCAGGTGCACCTGTCCCGATCGCATCGCCTCGATGACGGCGGGCATTTCCCGCCCCGCGCGCGCTACCAAGATGCGATTGTAGGTGGCACCCTCCGAGAAGCCGAGCTCACCGACGCAGAACGCGAACATCGAAGGAAATGCGCGTTCGAAGTACAGCTTACGCTCGTCGATCTCCCCTAGGTGCACCAGGAGGTCCGCCTCGACGCGGCGAGAGTCCTCGACCAGCCGGCGCGTCCGGGCGAGGAGTTCCGAGCTACTCAGCGACTGGAGAACAGTTTGCGAGTTCATCATGCAGCTTGCGTAGCACGGCCGACTTGCGGCGCTCTGCGGAGCCCGTGCGTGCACGCTAGCCTGCGATGTGAGTGCGAAGCCCGACCATCACAGCTGCGACTCCCGGAACCAGTCCTAGGCGCCCACAACGGCCTTTCAACGAACATGGGGATGGGCGACGAAGCGAACTGTCAAAAGGCGTCAACGAAAAAGTGGTGCCATCGGTCAAGCGGCGGATACGAACTTGTCCCGGGACAAGTTGGCTAACAAACTTCGGGCGTATCGTGAATACCGCCTGTGTCGCAGTTCTCGTCGGTCTGGTGCTTGGCTCGCCCGGCGCGGGCGCGACGCATCCGGACCGTGGTGACAGCTCCGACAGCCCATTCAAGATCCGGCACCGCGACGTTCCGCCGGAGTACCGGCAGGCCTCCATCTATTCGATTCCATATACTCAGTATTCCGAGCTCAAATTCGTGCCCGTGCCCGACGGTGTCGTCGTGGCG
>WNFL01001095.1_pt1 | contig 16631 bp, 19 predicted proteins | sample 5400361 | NCBI WGS metagenome assembly WNFL01 (sample SAMN13153351, study PRJNA577476) | soil metagenome | isolation source: 40 cm soil on Douglas fir-dominated hillslope | place: USA:California | collected 2013-09-17 | reverse complement strand
CTTGGCCATCACTTGGAGCTTGTGGGGTATCTGGGACCATCAGCGTTCGAGCAGTAAGTCGAGAATCACACCACCCCTTCCCTTGATCGTTCCTTGACCCCCGGTTCTTCAGGCTTCATTCACATCTGGGCTCTCTTCTTCGCTATCCTCTCTGCGTTCTGGGTCATCAAGGCTATCGTCGGTCTCTTCATGACCGGCCGTGGTGTTACTGCAATCCTCCACGACTCAACTGACGCGGAACGCGCTCCGCTTGTTGGACATGGGCACTAAATTTCCCTCTAACCGTCTCTGTGCTTATCGCACCATGTTTTCCTTGGGTTGTACCTGATATGCTGTTGGATGGGGGGTGGAAAATACATTTTTCCAGATCGTTGGATTGCTGAAAATTTTCAAATGTACCATAATCCTTGAATTGAATACACCTCTTTACTTTGTCTAATCAATTTGAGAGGTCTGATTGGGGTGGTTTAGAATACAACTTCGAAGCTGTTATGCTACAATTTGCATCAATGGGGGCAGCAAACACTTCTTTAGTCCCACTAGGTTCAGCCCTTGGATTTATCACTTCCATCTCCGCTTAGCTCCACTACCGCCGTTCCCATAAACAGTGTCCAGGTGAATAACACGACCCCAATGAAAACAAGGACCCCCACCCGTCCTCTTCTCTCTTCCGCAGTCGTCACTCTGCTCGTACTTCGCCTCTGAGTCGCGTCAAGGAGGTACCGAGCGTGTCGGTGTTGATGGGGCAGCAAAGACGGCTTCTGGAGCGTTGGAGACGGCGGCGCCATCAAAGGTCGCGTACGGTCCGCCCAGCTCCCTTCAGTGTGCATGTGTACTGCTACACTCGGTCCCACCACACCCCACCTGTTCTCTACCCCGTCATCGTCATCAGACGAAACCACGGCGGTGGTACCTGTGCCGCGAGCCTCCTCACTCTCTTCTATGGTCGAAACAATAGGCTCGTACTCTGCTGCTGAGCTCGCACGACGAGCCTGGCGTCGTTTATGGCGTGCGCCCCAGTTCCAGAGGAGTAACGTCCCAGCTAATTGGAGCAGGTTGATAATGAGATAGCAAATAAGGAGTAGTTGAATTGATTGTGGATCGTTGTTTTGCACTAATGTTGACAAATTATCACCAGCGGAGCGCTTGACACGCCGTATGTCGAGGATGAGACCCGCGAGGGTTTGAGATATTGTGGATCCCGCTTGTTCAATCTGTGGATCCTGTTAGACCTGGCTTCCCGGTTTTATACAGGGAAAAAAGCGTGCTCACGCTTTTATGCGCTCCCAGAGCGGTTGAGACATATGCAAGTGGGACTATATGTGGAACGATTATCACCAGAAGTACTAGGAGTCGACCCGTAAGCATTTTCACTTTGGCTAGTTCTCAAAGACTGTACTCACGCGTTGAGAAGCCGTGGCCGCAACCAAAGGCAAGCATTGCAGGCAGTGGAGTCCGCGTCAAAGTTGGGGGGAATGCAAGCCAAATATAGCAGACGAGTGTAAGAGCTGATGACAGAGTAAAGAGAGCGAAAACCGCCGAGCCATGCTTCAGGCGGTCCGTCAGGTATCCACACTAAAGTCAAGTTAGACTTGAGAAATGAGAATATGAGAACGGGCGTGAAGTACTCACGATTGGATATAGAAATAGGCTCCCGGCTAAAAGAAGGGATGCCTGATTGCTTGCTTCCGCTTCGGTGAGATTATATCGTTGCTCGATGATGTTGCTAGGAAGAAAAGGTCAGTTTGGGTGGTTGAGGCTGCAGAATATTCTCGACTCACGAGGCAACAAGTTGATCGCGATGTACAACCAAAAGACGTCCCCAAACCGCTTCAAGTCAATGAAGTGCACCGCCTTCTTGGCAGCTACTTTCTTCACCGCCTCCGCAGCGGACATCCTTTCTCCGAGCGTTGTTTTCAGCCTCCGCCTCTCCTGCTCGAGTTCATGGGCATCCAACTCCACCCCGAGACCTCGAGCAAACCAAGCCGAACTTGTAAGGTAGACGAGGTTGGCGCTGAATGAGAAGAATGCAAGTAGGGTGGCAAGAACAAAAGGTGCGTGAGGGCCGTAGGCTTCGGACAACGGATAGGATACTCTTGCAGAGGCGAAGGATGCTCCTTTTCCGGCGACGAGTCCCAGAGCCAACGATACACCGAGCCCGTGTGAGGCGAAGAAGCGAACTATGATGCTCTCTTGCACGACGGCGAGCGGACTGATACCGAGACCAAATACGAAGAGGCCGATCGCCATAGGTACTACATCCTCGGCAATATCTCCTAAAAGGAGGATGATTTGGCCGAGAAGGATGAGGGAAGTGGCAATTATTGAGCTCAAGGCAGTTCCGAGGCGAGCTGCGAGTAGACCACCTATTAATGGCGTCCACGTGCTATTAAGGTTAAATGCTGCGATCATGAGACTGAACTCGGCGTTTGAAGTTCCTATTTCACGTGAAAGTCGTGATTTGAGAGGTCCGAGGAAATACGAGCCGCTGAGTGAGGAGGTTAATCAACGACACGGGTATTCGCTGTGAGGTACGAACAAGTGACTGCCTATGCTAAGCGACATAGCACATAGGAGAGCGAGCGCACGTACCGCCACGAGCTCGAAACCGGAACCCCATCATCCCATTCCAGGTGAGCGGTATCGTTTGGAATGACGGACACGCCATGCCCTTCCTGTGGCGTGTCCTCGCCATCATCGGTTGCATCCTCGGAGTGTGGAGCAAATGGCTCCTCTTCCTCTGGAATAGCCGCTTTCGTTGCTAATGATGGTGATGTAGAGTAATCCAGGAGCCGTACGAAACGACTCGACATGGTTGCGAGTACTTGCGATGGTGTTCGCTCGAGCTAGTTGGAGGCAGTGGGGTTCAAAGGTATGTTTTGAATTACTCCACCGCCCGGCGCAGCTCCATGCGTACCACCCGTCACTTCACTGGTACTTACTCCGTAGTACGCCTCCATCACCGCCTGGAGCGGATATAGGAAGGAAGGAAGGCTTCTCGCTAGAACTGGGAAATGACATACTTCGAATCCTTCTGGATATTTGCACGATACAATACCCACGCCTGATTGAGCGTGCTGGTCATTCACGAGTTTGGGTTTGATGTTTGATGGGATGAAAAGGGACTATTAATTCTCTCCACGTTTGTTCTACGAGACCGAAGAAACTAACAAGCCCAACTCGACTTTGAACGTATTTCCATGCGTCAGCTGTTCATCCGCTGACCTCGTCATCCACCGTCTTCCGCACCTCACACAACGGTCCTCTCCAGCGCCTTGCCTGCGAAATACCTAACGTCTGCGTCCCCATCCTGTTCCAATGTTCGGAGCACAGGCGCGACCTTGGTCTTGACCAGCTCCGTACCCTCTTTCCCGCTCTTGGCGGTGTCGTTGAAGAATGACCCGACGACCTCGAGTGTCTTGGCAACGTTGAAGCGGATATTCGGGATGGGATCGGCAGCAAGACGTAGGATCGTTCAAAAGACAGCGAAGGAATGATAGCCTATACAGCGCTTATATATCAACTCTTGTCCAGAAAACATGACGAGTAGGACGAGGCGGGAAACGCACCGTGATAGCAAATACAGTAGTCATCCTATATAAATAGTTTGGGTGACTAGCCATCGCGACAACTTTGGGGACAATAGCTCCCCTCGCCCAGTCTACACCAAAGACCTCGATCAATTTCTTCAGGTTGACGGTGGCGGCCTCTCGGATAGAGAATACGATATCCCCAAGCCAAGACATGCAGAGGTTCCCGAGCTGCTCGTCGAAGAATTGTTTGCCCAGTTGAGTAGCGAGCAGGGGAATATATTCGATGATCGCTTGCCGGACACGCCATTGCTTGTCCGCTGCAAGCTCGACGATTGCAGGAAGAAGGGATTGAGAGAGATATTCAATGCCGATTACTGCTCTCCATCAGGATTTGCAATTGCGAGCTCGAGACAGCAAACGTACCATTGTTCACGAGCTCGAGTTTGCTGATGATGTTCAACCTGACATCAGGGAAGTCGTCCTTGAGTAATTGGAGGAAAAGCGGTAGCAAGTGGTCGATTGTCGCCTCCTTGCCCAGTAGCGGCGCCAATCCAGATATATGATTCCCGAGTGCAGCGCGCACATGCTGAGAGCTGTCGGTGGAAAGGGCCTGTACGCAAGGCAAGATTTTTGCCAGGATAGCATCCCTGTCGACCAACTTGGAGAAACCTATCACGGGCCAAGTTAGCGAGTGATGGTGGTGGCTATGAGGTGAAAAGGGCTACCTGGTATTTGACTCGCGCCCGCTGTGCGTACTTCTGCTTCGTTGTCCTTCAGTAGGGCAACGTAGGCATTGACCAGCTCAGACCGCACAAGCTCAGATCCAACGGCTTCTGCCAACTATGGGACAGGACAGAGTCCATGATTAGCATTAGCACCTTCATCAGTATCCCCACCATGCATGCACCCGCCGTACCTCGGTAAAGTGGTTCGAAACCATGTACCGAACTCTCCAACTCTTATCACCGACAGCGTTCCTGATCTGCACTATAAGGTGCTCTTTGACCTCGGCAGGCGTCAATTGTTGCGCGATTGCGATCAAGTCTTGGATGGTTAGCAGTCGAACAGAATCTTGGTCGTCGCTGGCCAACTTTCGGTACATTGGGAGAGCGTCAGTGAGAACATGCTGCTTTTCGAATAACTTGATCAAAGACTATGGGATGAGACCACGTCAATATCAAATAATTTTATTGGTTGGTTGGGATCGGGGACTGACTCCAAAGTGCTTCGCAGCAGCTCGTCGGACCATGGGTGTATCATCAGCGCAGAGCTTCGTGAAAGCTTTTCGGAGGTCGTCTTGTGTGGCGGTCATTGGGATCGAGTAGATTGGAGCGTAGAGTGCGGCAGAGGATGTTCGAGATGCGAACCATTCTCCTTGAGATAGGCGTGCGAGCATGGGGATATAGTATTGCTCTATCTGTGAGGCGGAGAAAAGCTTGCAGATCACAGTGATTGAATCTGTAGCCTAGAAGGGCGTGCGAGTCAATTGTGGATTTACAAACCGTGGTAACCGAAGGTCTCGAGCAATCATTGCACGAAATCGATTAGCCACATGGCAGATGGACAATTCGTTCCACTTGCCACAACAGCCATCTTGCAACAATTGGGTCGACCATGGCAGTCCAAGTGCAGGGACGGGACTAACTTTATCTCTAACGAGAGTTTCCTCTGTACCAGCAAGGGTCTCGAGCAATGGTAGGAGGAGATGGCCATATTCTGGGCCGCCAATATAGTGTTCAAAGTTCTTACCCATCTCCTCGGCAAGCGCGAACAGGACTTCGTCCTCATCGTCAAGGTTATCTTGGAGGAAGTGTAGAAGATCTTCGCGCGCGCGTTCTGGGCCCAGGGCGAGGGCGATGGTGGACAACCTGTGAACGGCGTTTAGACGAAGCTGAGTATCCTCGCTTTTGAGCTCGTCCATGAGGATTGCGATGGGATAGATTTCATCGGGTGTTTCATATGGCGCCGCCATTGTGATCTGACGATTCAAATTAAGGTCGTCAGCGTGGATACCGTCTCAGAGCGCGCGACGAGCCGGGCTTACTTTGAAGGTTTATTCTACGTGACAACAGTATATCAGAAAGAGTTTCGCTAACAGCTGCTGTGATTGTCGAACCTGGCGATCTCCACTAGAACTCAAAGCGGTGGTCGAGTCCAAGCGATGATCCTCCTTGCCCTCATCCATGTCGACCTACTTGCAAGAGCTTGCGTAGCAATGGCCACGGTTCTCTCAAAATGTAACAGGAGCCCATATTGATGACTCTGGATCATGAATACCGTTGAATGTTGATATACGGTGTAATAAATCCATACGTCTCCATCACCGCGATGCAAACTGCTGCACCTCTAATTAACGCCTTCCAACTACGGGCTCAAGGGACTCCTAGTCTGCCGAAGATTGGGAAGATATAGTCGTTGAATTCGGAACCTCGACCGAAATGCTTTGGCCGGAAGGGTGCTCCAATCAGCTATTAGCTGCTCTTCAAAAGCCACACGCTCAGTTGTTCACATGGGAAAATTACTTGAATCATGGCAACTCACATCTCGAAAGACCCCGATTTGTTTGCGACCTCGACAATCTCGCTCCTTTTGGCAAAGTGGAGCATGTATTTGGACAAAGCAATGGCATATCATCGATTCGGAGACACCATTTCTAACCAGTAAATGCCCCGCGCGTCTGAAGTAAGCACCTTTAGCTGGTTTCTCCATATGACGCAAGCCAGCCCCACTGTTTCACCAACACACAGGTAAAATTGAAGACACAGATCTAAACTTGACCACTGACCATATCATCGCAACACGGTAGGAAGCTTCCTTCTTGCGTTCTTCTTCTCAATCACTAATAATCGGCGTAATAAGGTACCACGACTGTTGGATATGGCTCGTGTTAATAAACTATTAAATCTGATACAAGGAGCTAGGCTAACGGCCAGGAGAATGCGCTCGAACGAACCAGGTAGGCTGTCTTGTGCAGCTCGGCAGAGTTACTTGAGTCAATCGTGTAATTACTACAAATTATTTATCGGCTACCTCACAACCAGGTCCCCACACTCAAGACTGGCATAAGGAGCAGGCGTCTGAACACGAATCAGATCGGATGAGAGTTCTACTTATCATGTGTGCTAGTCGTCAGGGTCGTTGAGCGAGGATGGAAATTAAGGACCGCCTTGTAGGTTGCTGTTCGAATGAAGAGTGGATCCCGGATTGCGACTTGTGAGTGTCTCCATGTGTCTCCATGTCACTTTCTGGCCAGGTAGCTCAACAGTTAGAGCCCCCTCCATGAATCGGGGAAGTCTAGGGTTCGAATCCTGGCTTGGCCATCTTATCCACTTCTACAGTGAGGAACCTGACGTTATAAGGAGAGCAGGTAATTGGTGTGTAGGTGCTGTGGCCAGAGCGGCGTATAATGAGCAGAGCCGCTTCTATTTGGCAACTAAATAAATGGTCATCAGTTGATGACCAGTAACTATGCTATCCGTTAAGATGCTGAGCAGCAATGGACGACTCGGTAAGTGGTTATCCGTTGAAAGACAAAGTCGTTAAGCGGCAATGAACATGCCGTCCGTTGAGATATCGAGTCGCAGGGCGACGAGGGGCATCGGGGATTTCTAAAACGAGCTCTAAAGCGTGTGGAGACAATATAGGTGTAAAATTATTAGGCCAGAAGCACATGTACGTATTTCATGGTACAATGGGCAATGACGTCTAGGAGGAGAATAAAACCGAATGTAAATACATATAGCCGATTTGGACCGAATTAAGGCCTCTAGAGCGCATCGAGGTTAGGCTGAGCCAGAGCGAGTCTCTCAGCCTCGCAGGATGAAGCGCAACCTGTTTCGTTCGTGCATATTCGCGTTCTAGTCGCATAGGGGTACATATTACTTCAAATCAATAAGTTGTCCGAATTTTCGAGTGTCGCACATCGCCTTCTGAGAAGCTGGGCTTGTCAGAGCGAAATCGACCCTGATCATACTTGTGGGGACACAATGTCAATGATTAACCAAATATTATAGATAGCATGGACCCCTCCAATAATCTTCTTGGCAATTATGACCATATTCATTGCATTACTGCACAGAACCGCGGCGATTGCGTCTTGGAGACGCGAAACCGATTAAAGATCAGAAGTCTGATGGGAATTTCAAAGTTCTTCACGCTTAAGATTTGGGGGCCTGTGCCATTGACTATTGTGATCCCATCGTCCTCGCTTACATGGATATCAAAATCGAAGGGTCAGGTATTATACGCGCTGTCGATATCCTATTCAAGTGCAGTACATTCGCCCATCAATACCCTTGACTGCGCTCGGCTTTATTTGCAGTGGCGTTGTGATTCATCACTCCCGCCGTGCGTGGGTGAATTGTCAGTGGTAGCGATCACCGTAATACCCGTGTTCATAACTCTCACGATCTCTCTTAATATCCAGACAGGGCGAAGAGGACCTCTGGACACCCATTGTACAGATGCAATCCCGCCGCTCTTGTTCACTACCCCCTGTACCGAACCGGCCATGGTGATGCCTTCGCAAAAGGCAAACACACTCTATGTGCCGTCAAATGCAGATCGACCACAATACGGCTTCAGCCTTCTAGCATCAGTATTGCAAACAAGTACACAATACAGTAGAATGAATTGAGACCGCTCCCTCAACAGTTTGCGAGTACTCAATAACATCTATTCCTAGCTAGACATCGCGCGTATTTACATACAATGAACACGGCTTATGGGTATGGGAATCCGAGTAACAGTTGTCTGCAGAGTGGCAGTGTTCACATTTGCGGTGATCAAATGGGTACGCGAGAAGTCGCCTCCCATCAATCAGCGCGGCGCCGAATTAATATGATCACGCTTTGGTGGAGACCTTCAGCCACTCGTCCAAGATCTTGTTGAATTCCGCCGGTGCCTCTAGATGTGGCCAGTGCTGCGCATGGATTGTCTTCGTCGTGAGCTGCGGGATGAATTGTTCAGACCCAAGAAGCTTCATCGCGGCTATCCAATCCGCAACTGGGTCCTCAAGAGGGGCAACAAATAGTGCTGGTTGTGGAATTGTGGCGTTCCCTTGTTCATGTGACAACCTGTATGATTCAAATCGGTTGTGCTGGGTGTAAAACTGCAACGTGAAGTTGAATTGTTGCCGTGAGAACTGTTCCACTAGGTAGTCTTCTTCTTGACGTGAATAGAAAGTCGGTGGTGGTATTTCTTTGAATTCAGACCATGCACCCAAGAAGTCCGTTGTACTCTTAAGGAAGTCTTCAGGTGGTGGGGAGGCTATAGTGCGATGTACCGCGCGTATGGAGCGGCGAATGTCATTGTTGAGCTCGGCTATCGCGGCTGTTGTGTTCTTCTCGAAGTAGATTTGGTATGACAACTTGGGGAGGATGTGTGCGAGTCCTTCTACTGGTACAAAGTCACCAGCTGATGGGAGGTACTGCAATCATCCAGAAGTTAGTATCGAGTGTACCGAGTAAGATAGTTGATGGATACTGACCGGGACAGTAACGCCAGCCACTGCTTCGAAGCGGTCCGGGCGCATTCTCGCCGCCTCCCAGCACACCTGGGAGCCCCAGTCATGCCCAAGACAGGTAGCCTTTTGAACTCTAGCATGGTCCAATACGCAGACCATATCTCCGACCATATCTCCAATCGTGCCCGATGCTTCGACATCTCCAGGGTGACTGGAGGATGCAAACCCGCGCTGGTCAGGAACGAGAAGGTGGTATTTCTGTTCAAAATATGGGATTTGTTTGATCCAAGTTGCCCACGTTGACGGCCAACCGTGTACCATCAACATGGTCCGAGGTGCGGACGGATTTATGTTGAGATAGCCTGTAAGGACGGAGAGAATCAGTACTACTTGGAGAAACTCAGGATCCTCCTTGACGCCAAACTAAATTCACCAATGTCGATGGAGACCGCGTCCGGAACCCCTTCGCCGCCGTGACGGTTCAAGGCGTTGCAGGTAGCCTTTTGTTTGAAGTGCTCATAGCGTCGTGGACTCTTGAAGGTGTCAATGCCTTGGGAATGGGCCCCAATCGCATAAGCTAAAACTACTGAAAGCAGTCCGTGGCGCATGGAAGTGGGTGAAGTGAAGGAGTATTTCGGGTTCCTACAACACGAGCAAGGCTCGCGTTGGTCGCAGCACGACGGCCCTCATGAGTCCTTTTATACCCGAGAATTGGTGCGGCCAGTAGGGCCGCTCGGGTTTCAGGCTGTGCTCTCACCGAGAACTCGTGTTCGGATCCAACTTCTGACAGTACCGTCACCCTACCGCCTAGGTGACTAACGAACCGAAGCAGGTGTTCGCACTGCATCCGACATCTTGCTCCGTCAAAATTTGGAACGTGAGATGGTAGATATACCAACATCACCATGTAAAACAGGAGTTCGCCATGGGTGAGCATTGTAACGATAGATAACCAACGGCGGATGAACCGCACACATATATCGGACGGCCACGCGGCGTCTGGAGCCCACAGAGAGAACTCGCGGGAGTATGGATCAAATCAACACTGGCAGTGAAGAAGATCCGGCAGACACACTCTCCGAGAATGTGGCGTGACATGGCGAAGGGTCATTCAAGCTTCGCATAACACAATTCAACAGGATATATAATTTCCCACATCCATAATGCCTTACAGAGCCGAGCTCGTAATACTGTCTCAACTCTTAGATCGCTGTACTAGTGCTAAAATTGAACCACATTTATTGAACCACATTTATTGAACCACATTTATTGAACCACATTTATTGAAGAGGGGGGTGCCCTCCAGGTCAGACTTGAAAGAAATCCCAAAAAATATGTGACCAGTGTGCGAATCGGTGTAGATGAGAGTGCTAAAGTTATGCGCTGTTGGCCGGTGGCCAGCGGCGGATTAACGGAAATTGATCCATAGTGGATTGAACAGTTCAATGGCGGGTTAGGTTATTGAAACGGTGAACTGAAGTATAACAACTTTCGGAATTTCAACGATTCAACTCGCCTACTTCTCCCGTCATCAGTTTAACGTTACATTGTCGCGGAACCGAAGTCCAGCGACCCTGTCAAAAACCCTCGAAAGGGTCTATTGGGCGATTGTAGGGGTAATTGACTCCCACTCTTGCGCGCCTTTGGAGCGTCACTCTCCTTCGTGTCCGACAAAATGTACGCACGTTCCGACTCGGCAAATTTAGCTTGGTAGCTGTGCCCCGACTCGAGTGAGAACCGGTTAGTAGTTGTCATGCTTCTATCTTTTTCACTCCGCCTCGGTCGGCTCCTAGTATCATGCTTAAGCGCTTATAGCTACCCGCCTCCATAAAAACGTCCTAGTTATCGAATCATCCAGGCTCAGTAAGCTGAGCCTGTATGTATATTCCAGCCGTTATGTGCTTATGTACTTATTTTCTGTAGTGCCCCTTCTCGGTATTACCTTATAATACAGTTTGCTACCGCATACCGAGCCTTGGCTCCTTTTAGTGCTTTAACACTTCGGCCCGATCTTTGCTTGTAGGAAGATGCACGATTGGTTGGAAATCCTCAAGCAGCTGGTGAGCCGCATCTCGTAGACATTATGCGCGTAGATTCAAATGAATCTTCTGTCCGTAATATACTTACATAGCCTTGCGCGAAGGGAGAAGTGCTTCCAGACCCGAGTCCCCACACCTGCGGGTATGGTCACACGAAAGGCTGAACAAGTTGGGTGGATCCTCAATAAATGTTGCCGCTGTCACCGCAACGATTCGGGTCATCTGAACTCACGTACTATACCTAGGCACAGGTGGGCGGAGTGCCCGAAACGGGGGTCACGTGGTATGATCAATCACCAAGCCTCGGAACATTAATTGTCATATTTGGGGATCAGAGAGCCTAGGAGCCTCTGAGGGCCATAATGGCAGTCGTCTGTGGCACGAGATACACCAATGCTATACCGACAGCCTCTAACTTGAATCGGAGTGTACCAGAACACGCTCTCAATGCTTCCACCGCCTGGAGCGCAGTCCGATGGCTATGTGAGGTGAAAGTGGTACCGTGTATGTCTTGGGCGTACCATTAATCCCGTGTCCCGTGACGATTGAGGATCATGTCGGGAGGGCACAATCGCTGCTCATGATACTTTGGCATGCTCCATTTCAACTGGCAGCTTTCTAAGGCCAGGTCCACGGTGCGTCAGAAAACTGTCAAAGGACAGTCTTTTCTGCGAGGGGTGTCAAATTACACTGAACTCCTGCACAGTTGTTGGGATTTTTGGTCGGGGACTTAATTGATAAGCACTTGGCACAACATATTGCTTGTCTTCCAGTGTACTCTCTTCCGTCGTCCAGACCTTGTGGGATATTCTCCTATAATACAAGTGCGGACGTTGATATTTCTATTTGAGGTTCACAACCATGTCTGGCGTTCAGAAATGAGGGCAGATTTCAGTATTGCAATTAAACTCCTCCCATAAGATTAGAACACAATCCATTACGTATCGATTCACCCTCACTTCATTCAGCGGAGCTACAAGCCTCGATCAGGCTCAATCCGTCCTCGATTCGCTGCCTGCGATCACTGGAATTGATAGATTATTGCGCCAAAGCCCCTACTGTGTATTGGCTTACCGTTCTCATGTGGACATTATGCACTGCTATTCATATGAATATAACCATGTGCAAGATGCACTCGACAAAGGCACCTCCTTCACTTACGGTGTTCAACCAACACCAAAAGAAGGAGATACTGAGGGCGACCACAAGAAGACCACGCTACCCGGTCCCACCTTGTGATTGGGGTGACAAAGGAAATGGACATAATCGCCTCGAAATCTTCGGGCCAGTCATATCAGTGATGATTTTCATGAGAGAGAAGGAGGGTATCAAACTCGCTAACGATACTATGTGGACAACGGAATCGGCGTCGGGGCTCAGGTAGCCTACGAGATTGTCAGCGGGTGCGTCAATTCTGTCATCAATGCGTCATCTATGCCAAACTATCCTTTTCTTTCATAGCGCGGTGCATATCAATTTAACCACCGTCCATGATGAGGCGGCCCTTCGCCATGGCGGGTTTTGTCGAGGAGGCCAAAGTGAGAAATTCAGGATCAATTTCGCCTGCGGACAGGAATCATAAGTTGCCATCCCATCTTGGCCGAATCCTTGGTGAGAGGCTGTTTTCTCAAACTCCTACCGGCCTGTGAGAACGATTAGGAGTTTCGCGATACTGGAGGCAAGGGAGCTGACCTTAGCGCACACAAACGGCGTGAGGCTCTTCTCAGCTCCAGATTGAGAGTTCAACACGTATAATTTCGCAGAGAGAAAAATCTTTGGCATTCCATTCCCTACCCACTTCCCTTGCAAGCCGGGCAATGAATTTTCAAGAGCACGTTTTCGTAAATTGCACTTCTCTTTGAATGCCATAATTGGGACTCCCACAAACTGCCGCACGACACGCACGATGTGAAATGCGGTGTATATTTATACTTGGTAGTGGCACCAATGGTGGGCCGCTAATGCTTTGGGGAGTCGATGTGGGGAAGGAAGTCACAAGGATGAGGAGTGTTCATTTCAGGTATGTTAGGTTTTAGAAGTGATGGGTTCAGAAGAAATATTTGGTGAAATAAAAGGACAAATGCGAGAGACGGAGGTGGAGGTGGGTCAACTGTACGTGGGGCTGACCTTGGGAGGTGGAGCCAAGATGAGTAACTAATAGCGGTTCGATTGACTCATGACGTTTGAAATAAGGTGACCAGGGACTTTGTAGACTGGTTGAAAGGGTATGATTGCAGTTCAATAAACAAAACCTGGTGAACCAGGGATGCGGAAAGGACAAAAGCCGTATTTCGAGCTCTTTGAGCTCTGGAACAGGAGGGCAATCCACAAGTAAAATCATCCAAGCAGTGGTACAGGTGCGTAAGGAAGGTCCTTCCAGTCAAGAATGAGCTGTTTCCATCGTCTAAGAGTACCCCCGTCATCATCTCGGCGACTGATGGCTTATTCAGTTTAGTAGAAATGCTGTGTTCCACTCTCGATGCCTGATGACAGAATAAACTTTGGCCAATTTCTAGCAGACACACCCCATTACGTTGTGTGCAACGCGTAATCTGTCTAAGATTTGTGGAGTTTTTTGGAATAGTGCAGATACTCTTGGGTATCTATTCCTCTCCGGAGAGCGTGGTTTTTGAGCGGGTATTGCCTTCAATACCTGCAGGCAGGGCCGATTTAATGGGGACACCTTGGATGGGGCGCCTACTACGAATATAAACCAAGACTAGAGCGTCAGAGTACTTCCGACGAAAGCGCTGTGCCTGAATTTATGGTGGAAATGGCGGTGGGCAAATTGATCGGAAATTTTGAGTGATGTCCGATTGGTACGACCTTCTGCCCGAACGACCAGTCTCGGCCCTCGGCAATGCAGGCCTGTCAGTTGTGATGACGGCTGAGATAATAATCCGCCATGTGATGCAGCACTGGTTCCAAAGGGTTCCGGTGGAGTTTTTTCAAGATGAGACCCAAGAGAACTCGATGCAGAGAGAAGCAAGTATATATTGATGTCCTCCGATTGGATGACCGCTGACGTTTCTGGTTGTGATGCTCACGGTGGTTGGGCTCACGAGCTAGAGCTACATGGGTCAACGCAGATAGGAGGCAGATACACATCACCTTGGGTTATCCAGTCCACATCCGTTACCGTTAAGTGCCTGCTGGGTGGTGTAGTGTGTAGTGTGAAATATTTAGGAGCGCTCAACTGTCGCCGCTTGCCTCCCACCACTACTTTGACTTCCTGGGCAAGGCGGTATAGTCGTCTCTACAACTTCTCGCAGGCTTTTAAGCCATTCTTATACAATTTCCTCTCTTGTCTCCCCTGCACAAGAATCTTTTACGCCAACTTCGACTCTCTTCCACTATCGAACCGCGCCTTAACCTTAGCAAATCGAAATGGCAAGAAAGTATCCTGTAACGCTGTTGCCCGCTATTGTTGTGTCTTTCTTTGTCCTCATCCTCATGGTTGTCGTGCGTTAGAGTGCTGCGTCCGTCCGACTCAAAATTGAATGTTGCTATGCCTAGGTCACTCTCTCAACTCCAGTCTGGAATACTGTGTGTTCTGAAATACATCACGCTCTGCTACTCCTGACCTTTTGTGTCAATAGGTATACTTCCTTAAACTCGACTTGAAATCACATTTTGTCACATTTGGCGTGCTGGGAAGCACCGGTAGCAGTCAACAACTTGGGTGGATACCGTCACAATGGAGTGGAAACGGAACGACGTGCGCGTTCATTTTGCACCACGCGCAAGCTGTGCCTAACATAAATTCCAGCGACCCTCGTGTGGACGACGAACGCCTTGCAAACATCACATATGCGCTTATTCTTCACCCAGTTGGTAAGCCCGTGCCATACTCCCACTTCGGCTATGCTCAAAGAATCGTCAGCCGCAATTCTTTCGATAATCACTGTCGCACTCAGTTTCATTGCACTGGGTACGCGCAAGGCCGCAGTAATGGCCACTATTACGTCGGTCCTCAATTTTCTCTGCGTTTTCATCGCTTTCATCGTCGACATCGTTCTCTTCAGCATCCTCAAAGCGCGTTTCTTGGACCCTCCAGAACAAGAACGTTCAACTTCCTATGGCCCAGCACTCTGGATTACTCTCGTTTCTGTGGTGCTAGCGGGTGTCGCGGTCTACTCGACCGCTATCACGACGTTCGGTCGATCGGTTTATCCACGAAAATGGCAAAAAGAAGAATCTTACTAGAAACCGGAGTCCCTTCCTTACGGAGAGCCACCCGTTGGAAGCGTATTTTGTTCATCCTCCCTTGCTCACCGGACTCTTGAGATTCAGCCCACTCTATTTACGATTTTAGATTCCTGGGACTACCACTATCCTCTTCCTGTATTCGTATGGTGTCTTGTCTTTCATAAAATAGCTCGCATGAACATACGCATTGTATGCGACCTCTGAGTCACCTGTTTCTAGTAGGTTCATTTCTCAATAGGTTTCAAATCTCCACGTGTCCATTCTACGTCAGGGCGAATTCGCAATGAAAGTTTGTAACAATGTCCTATGTCTATGCTGGCACGAACAACTTCAAGAATCGTCACTACAAACACAAACCGAATTCTTTTCGGCGAATGCATCCTCTACTCCATCGGAGGGCAGTCAGGGATGATGATTCACGTACATTTCCTCCCTAAACGCTTGGCGCTTCAACATCATCCACCGTCTGTTTGGTAAACATCCGGTGCAAGGATGGGAGACCATCCTTAAAAGCACGAGGCTGTTATGCAGAAGACAGGAATCTGCTTCATCATAGAAATTTCGAGGTTGCGGTCCCTGCCTGGTGGAGGTGAGAAACACAAATGCGAGAGTCGATGAAAGGGTGCCCTATCAGAACTTCGTCAAGCTTCCAGTGCATGATGGGCAGATATGGGGGAACCAAGAAGGCCAGGGGACGAAGGCACGTGCTCAGAGTAGAGGTCAAACGCCTGAGTGGAAGTTGAGAGCCACTGAACATTTAGCACCGGCATGTACTTACGTCCTAAGAGGAGTACAGCACGTTTGCCAGAACGAGAGGCTTAAGGATGGGGGTTTTCCCAAGTTTCTTTTTCCGGTCGCGACGTCTTATCGTTTAGGTGAGTCCAGGATAAACAGGTGTGGCGAAGGATACCAGTTCGTGTAATTGGGCCCAATTTGAACTTTTTATTGATACTTGACGATCTCGAATAAGTATTCAAGGTTGTGCGGCCATCAGTAATTTCTGTTGCATGTTGGCACAGCTGGTGAGCTTATCTCCCTTGAGAATGGCGAGCGATCGATAGTTGGTGCAGTCTTGTTCGAGCCACCAGGCACGAGCTTGGAGATACCCCTCAGCAGTTTAGGAGGTTCTGCGATTCATGGACTAAGCAGCGAGCATGTATAGCTTGTAACGTCTCCTTGCTTTTTTAATACCGCCGATTGGTGACTGCCTGTTACCCATACTCGTAGTACTTCCCAGGGTGTCTTCACTTCTTTCTTGTCCTTTATCAGGCCTGTGGCTCCTCCCCGCCCAAACTGTAACAACCAATCATCCGCACAGTGCCTTCTCTACTACTCACAGAGGCAGATCTGATCTACACACCTACACACCTGGAATAATGTTGATCG
>WNFL01451101.1_pt1 | contig 16645 bp, 14 predicted proteins | sample 5400361 | NCBI WGS metagenome assembly WNFL01 (sample SAMN13153351, study PRJNA577476) | soil metagenome | isolation source: 40 cm soil on Douglas fir-dominated hillslope | place: USA:California | collected 2013-09-17 | reverse complement strand
TCAAAGCCGTTGCTCTGCAACACTCGCGTCACCAAATCGTCGATACTCAGGCGCAGATAGAAGATCGCATCGGGTTGCAGCGCGAAGCCATAAACTTCGCGCAGCCATTCCGGATCGGCGCCGCGCACGATGGCGCGCGCCATCAGTGAATAGATATAGCGATCGGTAAGGACGATGAACCCCGCGCGCAAGGCGGGGATGATTTCGTTCTCTAAGCGATCGGCGAAGTCTGTCGCATAAAACAGACTCATGGTGATGCCGCCGAGCGTGTGACCTTCCTTGGCATGCTTCAGCCGCTTTCCCGCCAATGCTGAACGCGTCATACCGGTATCGAGCACGGCATGGCCATGATTCTCGAGCCACAGTTTGAGCAAACCGATTTGCGTCGACCGGCCAACCCCGTCCGTGCCTTCCAGGACGATGAGTTTGCCCTTCAACTCTTCGAGTTCTATCTCTGGGAGGCCTTCGCCAAAGAAGCTAAATCGAGCCATCGTCTTACCTTGGTTTTCTTGGTGCCGGCGAGGGCATCGCCGACAATCTGCCGCACTTCAGTCTGCTGTTCTTCGATCGATCGGGTGGCATCGACCGCGACGAGGCCAAATTCATCGACCATTTTTTCGTATTCGTCGATGATCTTGCCCTGAAACAGCCGGAAGCTTTGTTCGATGTCTTCGCTCAGTTCGAGATCCATTCCCGCTTCGTAATATTTTATCGCGTCGCGCCCGCCGAGAATGCGCTTCATCGCCACATCCAGCGGCGTGCGAAAATAAAATGCCACGGTGGGCTTCACGGCAAAGGCGTAAAGGTCGCGCACCCATTTCGGACTGACACCGCGCACGACGTCGCGGGCAAACGCCGTGTAGACGTAGCGGTCGGCCAACACCACCGCGCCGGCCTTCAGGGGCGGAATGATATGGTGCTCGGTGCGGTCGGCGAAGTCCGTGGCGTGAATCAGACTGAACGTCATCGGCGTCAGCATCTTCTTCTTTTTGCCGCGTTTGGTGACGTCGTGAACCAACGGCGACGAGTTCCATTCGCTGAAATAAACCACATAGCCTTCGGACTCGAGCCACTTTTTGAGGAGCATCAACTGCGTGCTCTTGCCCGAACCATCGATCCCCTCGACGATGAACAATCGCCCTGGGAAGCGATGCTTGCCGTACATTTTCATGCCTGCGGTCATTTAGCCTGACCTCTCAGAATGCGTGTTCGGTCTGAAATCCATCGAACCACAGCAGCATATTCATGGAAAGGGGCGCGGTTTCTAGTTGGGCAACGTTAAATTCTGGTTAAGGGCTCGATGAATTTGCCCGATCGCGAATCCGGCTTCATCTACTTTTAACCCCAATGTCACGCCTTGTTCATAGCCCGGAATTAGGTTTCCCGTCAAAGTTAAAGATGATGACAAAGTTACCAAATCAAACCGAGCTTCACTTCCGCTGCCGCAGTCCATGCGGCTTTCATTTAACCTTAACCGTTTCGTAACCTGGCGTTAACAATTCAAGCTTAATGACTTAACAAACAAAGGAGAAAATTGATGAAACCAAAAAATATTGCAGGTGCCGTTGCCTTAGGGGCGATGCTATTGAGCAGCGCCAGCGTTATGGCTGGCTGTCCGACCAAAGGGGTAAAGGAGTTGACCGGCGCCGGTGCCACCTTTCCTTACCCGCTCTACTCCAAGATGTTCGCCGAGTACGACAAGGCTTGCGGCGTTAAGGTGAATTATCAGTCGATCGGCTCGGGCGGAGGAATTCAGCAGTTGAAGGAAATGACGGTGGATTTCGGCGCATCCGATGGTGTCATGGACGAAAAGCAAAAAGCCGAAGCCAAGGGTGGTGCGGCACTCCATATTCCAATCGTCGCCGGTGCTGAAGCGATTATCTTTAACCTCCCCGGCATTGAAACCGGCAAGCTCAAACTAACCCCCGATGTTCTCGCCGATATCTATTTAAAAAAGATCAACAATTGGAATGACACCCGGATCAAAGCCATCAATCCTGGGCTCAAGCTTCCTGACCTAACTATCGCGGTGGTGCACCGTTCGGACGGCTCAGGAACAACCTTTATTTTCACCAATTATCTTTCGAAAGTTAGCTCGGAATGGAAAGACAAAGTTGGCTCGGCTACTTCGGTCAACTGGCCCGGCGACGTCGGTGGCAAAGGCAATGAAGGTGTTGCCAATTCCGTAAAGCAGATCCCCGGCGCAATCGGCTATGTCGAGTTGGCCTATGCTAAGCAAAACAAATTCACCTCGGCTCAGCTGCGAAATAAAGCCGGCAAATTTCTCGATCCAAGCCTTGAGGGCGCGGCTGCAGCCGCCGATCAAAAGGATCTGCCGGACAACATGGAAGTCGTGATCACCGATAGCGCCAATCCGGCCGCCTATCCGATCAGCGGTTTCACCTGGCTGCTGATTTACGAGAACCAGAAGGACGAAGCCAAGGCCGACGCCGTCGCCAACCTGGCGATGTGGATGGTTACGGACGGCCAAAAATACGCGAGCCCGTTGGACTATGCGCCACTGAAAGGCGTCGCGATCAAAAAGGCGGAAGCCTTAGTCAAGAAAATCAAGGTTAACAACCGGCTAGTGTTAAAGTAATCGTGTTCATTTTTATGAAGGGCGCAGCCGGTGCGTGAGTAGCGGCTGCGCTTTTCATAACAGCCCGGAGATAATCCATGAGTGAGCCGTCTCAAGTGATCGATAGAGGATATTCCGCGGAAGTTTCCGCTCCCGCGGTTCATCACGATGTTATTGTCACCAATGCCGGTGACCGGCTATTTTACATCGTCACACGAGCTTTCGCAGTCGCAGTGATCATTCTCGGCATTGCCTTGGTGATAAACCTCGTGCACGGCGCCTGGGAGGCGATCCAAAAGTTTGGTTTGGGCTTTCTGGTCGGCACGACTTGGAATCCGGTGACTCGCGAATTCAGCACGTTGCCGACGATCATCGGCACACTGGTAAAAGCCTCCATCGGTCTATTGTTTGCGGTGCCGATTAGCATCGGCTCCGCCGTCTTCATTGCTTTTTACATCCCTAAATGGCTGCGCCCATTCATTTCCTACCCCATCGAATTATTGGCGGGAATTCCAAGTATTGTCTTTGGGCTTTGGGGCCTTTTCGTCATGGTGCCGATCATTCGCGCTTTGCAAATTTGGCTCAAGGCCAACTTCGGGTGGTTTTTTCTTTTCAACGGACCTGCGGTTTACGGCGTCGGCGTGCTCTCCGGCAGCATCATTCTCGCGATCATGATCCTGCCAATCGTCACGGCGATCTCCCGCGATATTCTTTTGACCGTTCCGCGCCCCCAGATCGAGGGCATGTTGGCTTTAGGCGCGACTAAATGGGAAGCGATTTGGCAAGTCGCGCTGCCCTACTCGCGCGTTGGCCTGTTTGGCGCGGTGGTCCTGGGTTTGGGCCGGGCCATCGGCGAAACCATGGCGGTGACGATGGTCGGCGGAAATTCTTTCGATCTCATTCACTCTTTGTTCGACCCCGTGCACAGCATGGCGAGTCAGATCGCCAGCGAATTCACCGAGGCAACTTACAGTTTATATATCTCCTCGCTTATTTATGTTGGCCTGGTCTTATTTGGCATCACCATTTTCATCAGTCTGTGCGCCCAGTGGATGATCTGGAGGCTTTCCAAAGGTAAGGTCGCGGTTTTTGAATGAGGTGGAACGATGAGCGCAATTAATCTCACAGCGGCGCCGGGTAACTATCCGTTCCGCAAAATCGTCCAACGATTTGCCTGGATCGGCATGGTGCTTTGCACGAGCGTTACGGTGTCGCTACTTTTTTTGATTCTAGGCTATGTCATCTATAACGGCGCAAGCGCCATCGACTGGCAATTTCTAACCGAGCTGCCGCTGCCCCCTGGCGAGTCGGGCGGCGGCATCGCTAACGCTCTCGTCGGAAGCGTGCTCGTGGTTCTCGTTGCCACGGTCATGGCGATGCCGATCGGACTGGGCGCGGCGATCTTTATCAACGAGTTTCCCAGCGCTCGGCTCGGCCGTACCGTGAGATTCATGGCGGAGGTATTGACCGGTGTGCCCTCCATCGTCGTCGGCCTGTTCGCCTACGACATGGTGGTTCAGCCTTTTGGCTCATTCTCAGGATTTTCCGGTTCCGTCGCCTATGCCTTTATCATGGTGCCGATCCTGGTCATCACCTCCCATGAGGCCTTTCGCTTGGTCCCGACTTCATTGCGCGAAGCATCTCTGGCGTTGGGTATTCCTAAATGGCGCACGATTCTCTGGGTGGTTTTACCGGTGTCGCGGACGGCATTGTTGACCGGAGCAATCCTGGCGGTTTCCAGAGCTCTTGGCGAGGCGGCACCGATGTTATTTACCGCCTTCGGCAATCCCTTTTGGAATTTGAATCTAGGAAAACCGATTGCCACGGTGCCCATGCTCATTTACACCTACGCGACTGGCCCCTATGACGACTGGCATCGTAAGGCTTGGGCAGCTTCGTTCGTATTGATGGCGGTGGTATTATTTACCAGCCTCTTGACGCGTACATTTCTGAGGGGGAAGTCACATGAATAACGGGGGAGTCCACATGAGCGAAGAGGGCCAGAAGCCGAAAGAGCAACTAAACCGCAGCGACTTTCATGGCTCTGAGAACCAGGCTTCAGTTCCAGCAGAAGAGATTCGCCTCAAGGTCGAAGACCTAAGCATCTTTTACGGCGACTTTCGGGCGGTCAAAGACGTCAATATGTCGGTCAAGACAAATCACGTCACTTCCATTATCGGTCCGTCCGGCTGCGGCAAATCGACCTTCATCCGCTGTCTCAACCGCATGCATGAGGTGACGCCCGGCGGCCGCGTGCAGGGCAAAGTGCTGCTCGACGGTCAGGATCTTTACGGCGCCGGTGTCGACCCGGTCGACGTGCGCCGGCGGGTTGGCATGGTTTTCCAGAAACCCAATGTTTTCCCCAGCATGTCGATCTATGACAATGTGGCATCCGGCTATCGCTTGAATGGCATCCGCGATCGAACGATGATCGCAGAAAAAGTCGAGCGCAGTCTGAAAAACGCGGCGATCTGGGAGGAAGTGAAGGACAACTTACAAAAACCGGGAACCAGCTTATCCGGCGGCCAGCAACAACGGCTGTGCATCGCGCGGGCTTTGGCAGTGGATCCCGAGGTGTTGCTGATGGATGAACCCTGCTCGGCGCTCGATCCGATCGCAACCGCGAAGATCGAGGAGCTGATCCACGAGTTAAGAGAAAAAGTTACCATCGTCATCGTCACGCACAATATGCAGCAAGCGGCACGGTCGTCGGACTACACGGCGTTTTTCTACGTCGGTGAGTTGGTCGAGTTTGGCGAGACCAACAAGCTGTTTACGGCACCGGAAAAGCGCCAGACCGAAGATTATATCACCGGCCGTTTCGGCTGAACAAAGGAGTGGAGCGCATGGTTATGGTTACCGAACACACTGATAAGAAGTATGAAGAAGAACTGAAAAAGCTCCGCGAAGAGATTCTCTACATGGGCGGTCTGGTCGAAGACCAGATCCAAAAAGCGGTCAAGACATTGGTCGACCGCGATTCCGAACTGGCCGCGATCATCATCGAGCGCGACCATGAAGTGAACCGGCTTGATGTCGATATCGACGAACGGTGCATTCGCCTGCTCGCGTTGCACCAACCGGCTGGACGCGATCTGCGCTTCATTACGACCGGGTTGAAAATCACCACCGACTTGGAACGGATCGGCGATATGGCCGTGAACATTTGCGAACGGGCCTTGGAACTGAATGAAGAACCGCAACTCAAGCCGTATATCGACATTCCGAGAATGGCGCGGATCTCGCAACGAATGATTCGCGAAAGCTTGGACTCCTTCGTGCGCGAAGACACGGAGCTGGCGCTCAAAGTCTGTAGAGACGACAACGAAGTCGACCAGCTCAATGCGCAAATCTTCCGCGAGACGATCTCCTTTATGATCGAAAACGTCCAAACCATCAGCCGCGCCACCAAGATCAGCTCGGTTTCGAAATATCTTGAGCGCATCGCCGACCATGCCACCAACATCGCTGAAATGGTCATCTTCATGGTCAAAGGCAAAAGTATCCGGCATATGAAAGAATTGCCGCCATCGGTTTAATCTCTATGTCGAACATCCCGCAAAAAATCCTGGTCGTCGAAGACGAACCCGACATTCGCAAACTAGTCCAATACAACTTGGTTCAAGAGCGCTACAAAGTCCTCGAAGCCGAGGATGGCGAGCAAGCCATCAAGATCATCCAACGCGACAAACCCAACTTGGTGATTCTCGATCTCATGCTGCCGGGTTTGTCCGGCCTGGAGGTTTGTAAGCAGCTCAGGGAACGGCCCGAAACCGCCAAGTTGCCGATCCTCATGTTGACGGCGAAAGCCGGCGAAGCCGATCGCGTGGTCGGCCTAGAAATGGGCGCGGACGACTATCTGGCCAAGCCGTTCAGTCCGCGTGAGTTGGTCGCCCGGGTGCGCGCGATCCTGCGTCGCGCCAATGGCAATGCCCAATCCGAACAACTCCCAGCCTACGACAGAGTTGGACTGAAAATCGATTTCACTACCTACGAAGTTTTTGCCCACGGCAAAGCCGTCAAACTCACCCTTAAAGAGTTCGAACTGCTGCGTTTTCTCGTGCAAAACCCCAACCGCGTGTTGAACCGTGACCAGCTCCTCGACCGGGTTTGGGGCGGCGACACGTTCGTCACGCCGCGCACGGTGGATGTCCATATCCGCCGCTTGCGCAAGGCAATTGAAAAAGACGATAGTAATCCAAAGTGGATTCTAACCTTGCGCGGAGTCGGTTATAAGTTCGATGAAAAGGCTTTGGAACAATAGTCTCGTCGCCAAGGTCTTCCTATCCTACCTCGCCGTTGTCGCTCTGCTGTTTGCCGGCTTTTATTTTTTTTCCAACAAGCTGATTCGCCAGCTTTACATCGACACGCTCAGCGGTCGCATGGAGCAGGAAGCGCATTTGCTTAGCCAGGTGTTGCCCTACGAGATCGCCGGCGCCGAGCTCGATGCCCGCTGCCGCCAACTCGCCGGCGAACTCGGCTCGCGCATTACAGTCATAGACCTCGACGGCAAAGTGCTCGGCGATTCCGGCGAGACATCCGCGCAGATGGAAAATCACGCCACTCGCCCTGAGGTGATTGAGGCCAAACAAAGCGGCTCCGGCGGCGCGATTCGCCACAGCGCCACCGTCGGCTACGACATGCTTTATCGCGCCTTCTATCAGACCGGTGCCCAACAGGCGCGCATCGTCCGCGTCGCCATGCCTTTGAAAGATGTCGAAGGCGTGATCCAAAGCATACGCTATTCGCTGCTTAGCGGCTTGCTACTGGCGTCGAGCGCCGGATTGTTTCTCGCATGGTGGTTATCGCGCCATCTCAGCCGGCGCATCCAACGGCTCGTCGAATTCACGAGCAAGATTACCGCGGGCACCTTTCCGCAAGAATTTTTTCCCAGTAATAGCCGCGACGAGATCGCAGTATTGGAACGGCATTTAAATGAGATGAGCGCGAAAATCCGCGCGGACATCCAAGAAATAGTCGGTGAGAAAGACAAATCGGAATCGATATTGCGCTGCATGATCGAAGGCGTCCTGGTGCTCGACCCCAAAGGACAGGTCATGGTCATCAACGACCAGGCAAAATCCATGTTTCATACGGTCGCCGGCCGAGACCTGCACGGGGTCTCGGTCCTCGAGCTCAGCCGCCATCCGGAGATGCACGCGATTTTACAGCAAGTGCTCCAACTCAATTTCACCAGTGAATCATTTTCCAAGGAAGTCGAACTGGAGGATGCGCGCTGGTTTAGCATCAACGCCGTGCCGTTGCGGACAACATTGGGCATGTCGTTGGGATCGATCATGGTGTTTCATGACATCACCGACATCAAGCGGCTGGAAACCATACGCGCCGATTTTGTCGCCAACGTGTCACACGAATTGCGCACGCCGCTCACGGCAATTCGCGGCTATGTTGAAACCCTGCTGCACATGGCGCCGGAAAATATTGCCGACCGCCAGCAATTTTTGACCATCATCGAGCGCAACTCCGAACGGCTGAGCCGCTTAACCGAGGATTTGCTGACGCTCTCCGACCTGGAATCCGGCAAAGTCCGACTTGTGCTCCAAGTGGTCAAGCCCCTGCAACTGATCAAGCGAGTGTTGGAAGTGTTCTGGGATCAGGCGGCAAAAAAGAAAATCAAACTCGAACAAGAAGTCAGTGCAGATTTACCGCCGCTTATGGGTGATCCGGATCGGCTCCAGCAGCTGTTGATCAATCTGGTCGATAACGCGCTAAAGTACACGCCCACCGGCGGCAGGATTACGCTTAGTGCCTCGGTTATCAATTATGAGAATGATCCTTCGAGGCAAATCGAAATTACCGTCACCGACACCGGCACGGGCATTCCGGAAAAGGATTTGCCGCGCTTGACCGAGCGCTTCTACCGTGTCGACAAGGCACGCTCGCGCGATCTTGGCGGCACCGGACTGGGCCTGGCGATCGTCAAGCACATCGTCCAAGCCCATAAAGGCGAATTGAAAATTGCCAGCGTCGTCAATCACGGCACTGCCGTTCGGGTACGTCTGCCCATCGCCCAGGTCGAAAGTGGACCCCAGGCGATTTTATTTTTGTGCACCGGCAACTCGTGCCGCAGCCAGATGGCCGAAGGGTTTGCGCGCCAATTGGCCAACGGCAAGTATCGCATCTTTAGCGCGGGAACAACGCCGAAAGGCGTCCATCCCCTCGCCGCACGGGTGATGCAGGAAGTTGGTTTCGACATCTCATCGCAATCGTCCAAAGGTCTCGACGATGTCCCGCTCGACAAGATCGACCGCTTGGTCACGCTGTGCGGCGACGCCGACGAACACTGTCCGACAATCAGCGGGCAAGTAACGCGGCTGCACTGGCCGATTCCCGATCCGGCCGCTGCTGAAGGTTCGGAAGAACAGGTCTTGCCGCTGTTCCGTCAAGTGCGCGACGAGATTCACCAACGCGTCCAAGCGTTGCTCGCCTAAGAACAATTCGCCAATTTAAGTTGAAGCTCAGGTTGACGCGTGTTAGATTCCAGCGCGTTTACTTCTTTTATAATTGTAAATCCATTTAAATCAGTAACTCCGGAGCGCTCATGGCTAAATTCCAATTTCTGCCGGCGGAAACTAAATTCTACGAATGGTTTGAGAAAGCCACCGCCAATCTGCTCGAGGCGGCCGATGCCTTGCAGGACCTGCTCGACAATTACCAGCACGTCGAGTCAAAGGTCGCGCGCATCACCGAACTGGAACACCGCGGCGATTTTATCGTCCACGAAGTCATGCATCTTTTGATGCACACCTTGATCATTCCACTCGACAGTGAAGATATCGAGCGGCTGATCTCGGCCTTGGACGATGCGTTGGACGCCATTGAGGCCACCGCCGTGCGCATGGTGATTTTTCGCATTGAAGAGCCCACCGAAAGAGCGCGCCAGCTGGGCCAGTTGATTCACAGCGGCGCTGCCGAACTGCACGCCGCGATGCCGAATCTGCGCGACAAGAAAAATTTTCGCCTGGTGACCGAGCATATCAAGGAAATCAACACCATCGAAAATAACGGCGACCGGGTGTTGCGCGAAGCGCTGGTCGATATCGTCAATCACAAGGACGACCTGTTTAATCTGATCCGCTGGAAAGAAATCTACGAGACGCTCGAAGAAACTACCGATCGGATGGAAGACATTGCCGACGTCCTGCAACGGGTGGTCATCAAAAATGGCTGATCCGATCCTGGTCTTGACGATTCTCATCGTCGTCGTTGCCCTCGCCTTCGATTACGTCAATGGTTTCCACGATGCGGCCAATTCGATCGCCACAGTGGTTTCCACGCGCGTGTTGACGCCGCTCCAAGGCGTGGTCTGGGCGGCGTTCTGGAATTTCGTCGCAGCGTTTACCTTTGGCACCGCCGTCGCCAAGACGATCGGCAGCGGGCTGTTGGACGTAAGACAAGTCGATTCCTTCGTGATTCTCTCGGCCCTGCTCGGCGCGATCATTTGGGATCTAATCACCTGGTACGCGGGTTTGCCGACTAGCTCATCGCACGCGCTGATCGGCGGCTACGCCGGCGCGGGAATCGCTAAGGCAGGACTGGGGATTATCATTCCCGGCGGCTGGATCAGTACATTGATATTCATAATCGTTGCGCCGTTGATGGGCATGGGTCTCGGCATGCTCAATTTGATTGCTATTTTGAATATATTTAAAAAATCCATTCCGGCGAGCGTTGATCACCTCTTCAGGCGCGGCCAGCTGATATCGGCGGCAGCCTACAGTCTCGGCCATGGAACAAATGACGCGCAAAAGACCATGGGGATTATTGCCGGGGCGCTATTCATCGTGCCCGAATACCGCTATCTCGTTGCCGATAGCGTCGGCAAGTTGGCGATCCCGTTTTGGATCGTGCTCATGGCCCATGCCGCCATCGGCCTGGGAACCCTTTCGGGCGGCTGGCGCATCGTCCATACCATGGGATCACGGATTACCCGCTTACAACCGATGGGCGGATTCGCCGCCGAAGCGGCCGGAGCGATCACGCTCTTCAGCGCGGCGCATTTCGGCATTCCGGTGTCGACGACGCACACGATCACCGGCGCCATCGTCGGCGTCGGCTCACTGCGGCGGCTCCGTTCGGTGCGCTGGAACGTTGCCGGGCGAATTGTTTGGGCGTGGATTCTGACGATTCCAGCATCGGCGGGGATCGCCATGCTGTGCTGGCTATTGATCGATTTGGCGAGAAAAGTTTTTTAGTAGATCGGGCCTCGTTACGCGCTGTGCGCTACTCGGCCAATCGGATTAGAAAACACCAACATCGAGCCGTGATGGGATATTGCGTCGAGTGAATTCCGAGCCACCGAGTAGCCACTACCGTGACGTATCGAGGGGTCAGCAAGCACCAGCAACAAAACTAATCGACAACCAAACCGGCGAGAATTAAATCTCGCGGCGCCCTTCTAGTGCCTTTCCCAGCGTAACCGCGTCGGTGTATTCAAGGTCGCCGCCCATCGGCAAACCGCGCGCGATCCGTGTGACCGATACACCCAGCGGTTTAATCACTTTAGAAAGATAGAACGCCGTCGCTTCGCCATCCATCGTCGGATTGGTCGCGACGATGACCTCTTTCACCGCGTTATCCCGCAAGCGGTCAAGCAACTCTTTTATTCGCAGCGCATCAGGACCGACACCGTCGAGGGGCGAGATGGTGCCGTGCAGCACATGATAGAGGCCGTGGAACTCCTGCGACTTCTCGACGGCGATCAGGTCAGCCGGTTCTTCGACGACACAGATCTTGTCGTTTTCCCGTTTGACGCTGCGGCAGATTTCACAAAGGGCGCCAGCGCCATCTTCGTCGTGCGCCTTAACCTCGCTAAAACCGAAACAGCGCCGGCACAAGCCCATTTCTTGGCGCAATTTGCCAATACTCTCGGAGAGCCGAAAGACATCGTCCTTGTTGCCCTTCAACAAATGGAACGCCAAGCGCGCCGCGGATTTTTCGCCAATCCCGGGAAGTCTCGACAATTCTTGAATCAAACGAGCCAAAGGTGCCGGGTACATCGTCATAGCCGAGCCTCGTTGCGCGAGTTATTACAGGTTGCACATTTCATATCATCGATCATTTCACGTGGGTAATAAATCAAAACCGGTGGGAACAAGCAGGACTGGCTACGGCATCAAGCCGGGAATTTTTAATCCGCCGGTGAGTTTGGCCATCTCCGCCGACGCCAACTCGCGCGCCTTGCGCATGCCATCGTTAACCGCGGCCAGGACTAAATCTTCGAGCATATCTTTTTCTTCCGGATTGATTGCCGCCGGTTCGATTTTGAGCGCAGTGAGATTGAACTGTCCGTTGACCGTGACTTGAACCATGCCTCCACCAGCGGTGCCTTGCACAGTTTTATTGGCCAACTCCTCCTGGATCTTGGCCATGCGCGCTTGCATTTCCTGAGCTTGTTTCAGAATATTTCCCATTCCAGGAATACCAGCCATATTTGCCTCCTGCCAATCAGCGCGCCGTGCGCGCGACCGGCGCCGTCAAGCCATTAGCCATTGTCGCGTCGGACATTGCGAATCGATCCGCCAAAAATACGCAGTGCTTCCTTCACTATCTCGCTGCGCTCCTCTCCCGGGATTGCCGACTGATCTCGACCGCGTTCGCCACCCGTTACAGCGCGCTCAGCGGCCACGCTGGTAAGCTGCACGGTTACGTCCCGCGCAAAAAAACGGCGCGCCAGCTCTTTGAGTGTCGACAAATTATCGCTGTCCTGCAAATACGCCAAATGATGACGTTCGGAGACGCCAATCTTGAGCGCCGCCGGGGGCAAAGATAGAGCAGCTCCGGAGTCGAGATGGGATCCCAAGAATTTTTGTTCCTTGCCGACGAAAGTGACAAACTCGCGCCAGACATTGCGCGACTCCGCGCGCGGCACCCCCGGAGCAACCGGCGCAGCTTCGACCTCGATCGGCAGGGGCGGCGCTGGCGCTGAAGGCGGAGTGGACATCGGCCGAGTATCCAATGGCGCTTTGACTGACGGCGCGGTTGGAGTCCGCTGAACCGCGCCAGCCGGTTTACCCTCCAGTCGTTCCAGTCGTTCGACCAATTCCGCCACCGGCAGGGCTTGCGGCAACGTCGCCAAACGGATCAAGACCGTTTCCAGGGCGAAGCGCGGCGTCGCCGAACGCGATATTTCCTCATCACCCGCCGCCATGAATTCCAGATAATCGAGCAATGTTTCGACCACAGTATCGGCCGCTTGCTGGGCGAGATCGGCGATCTCCTGATCCGGCAGATCTAATAGCGGCGTCATCGAGCCACCCGCGGCAGGCGCCGCCTTGCCGGCGATCCGTGCAACCAAAAGATTTCTAAAGTGCTCGACCAGGTCGCGCGACAGGCGGTTGAGATCACGGCCTTGATTGACCACTTCGGTAACCAAACCCAGACAAGTTTGCGCATCGCCGCGCAGCACCGCCGCGGACAGCTCATAGAGCACGCGACGCTGCGCCAGGCCGAGAATTTCTTGCAGCAAGCCTTCATCGACGGTCATCGCTTTGCCCGTGCCGTCGGCGGGTTCGGCGCAGGCCAGCACCTGTTCCAGGAGCGATTGCGCGTCGCGCATGCTGCCGTCGGCTTCACGCGCCAGCAGGACCAAGGCGCCGTCGCTGATACTCAGCCCTTCACTTTTGCCGATTGCGCCTAACCGCTCAACGATTTCGCGCAAACTGATGCGGCGAAAATCGTAGCGCTGACAGCGCGAACGAATCGTTTCGGGCAAGCGATGCGGCTCGGTGGTCGCGAGAATGAACTTAACCGAGGGCGGCGGCTCTTCGAGAGTTTTTAACAGAGCGTTGAAGGCGTCTTTGGTGACCTGATGCACTTCGTCGATAATGTAGATCTTGAAACGGCATTTGGCCGGCTGATAGCGCACGTTCTCGATGATCTGCCGAATCTCATCGATGCCGCGATTGGAGGCGCCGTCGATTTCCAGCACGTCGATGCAGCGACCATCGGTAATCTCCTCGCACTGGCTACATTGATTGCATGGCGTCGGGCTCGGCCCCTTTTCACAATTTAACGCCTTGGCAAGAATCCGCGCGGCGGTGGTTTTGCCGACGCCCCTCACTCCGGTAAAGAGATAGGCATGGGCGATGCGTTGCGCTCGAATCGCATTTTGCAGCGTGCGAGTGATATGCTCCTGGCCGGAAACATCCTCGAAGCTTTGCGGCCGCCATTTCCGCGCCAATACCAAGTACGACATAAGTTCAGGCCTGCAGGTGGGCAAAACCACGGCGGTCGCTTTCGAACTATCCGCCGCGATGCGTCGATTCACCTTCGGGATGCCCATTGCTGACAGCCAGGTTTCCCCGTGGCACAGGGGTGTGCCGTTACCGCTGCTTCCTTCCGGACCTGACGGGGTTCGCGGTGCCGCCTTGCACGGGACCTAACTATCAGCAATCGACATCCCGATCTGAAACTCGACCGAATGTTGCGCCGGCGCTAACCACGTATTGCGTATCACGTACGTACTTCACAGCGGTCGCCGATAACGCAAACTGGCGGAGAGGGAGGGATTCGAACCCTCGGTACGGGGTTAACCGTACACACGATTTCCAGTCGTGCACCTTCAACCGCTCGGTCACCTCTCCCATCGAGCGAGTGAATCATGATTACTGCCGATGGACTCGAAACTAACATAGAGTCAAAGTGTTTTCCACAAACCGGCCGGTCTCTATAAAAAGTTCTTTTTGCTGAGAAAATTTCCATATTGAGTCGACACACTGTAAATATCGTTTACGATTTCACCGCGATCGATTTCAATTCGAGAATCGAATTCTAAACTCTTCATATCTTTCGTTTTTCTCGAAATTAATCGAATCGGATGTTGAGTACCAAATAATAAACTGTAAAAAATCTTAACGAAATCTTCACAAGCAACCGCTCCAATTTTTTTATAAGTTATTGATTCCACGCAGCTTCGATACTATGGCATTTCGCTTGCTGTATTAATCCATGAAATCTGACGCGCCAACAAAAATGTGCATAGTTGTCAGAGAAGTTTACATTAGCGAATAAAAGGCTGCACGATGCAACAATATCCGTATCAGCGAAATGATTTGTCCGTAGGCATGATCGACGATAACAGTGATCGTCATGCCGCCCTAGTGACAGGCAACCAAGACGCGTCAAGCTATCCGAAGCCGATTCCAATGACATTGATTCCGTGGAAAGACATCTGGTCGTCCTTGCGGATTGCCAAGATTCGCGGCAACGGCGAGATGATCGAAGTTTTTTACGACACCCTATTCAAAGAAGCGATCTTCGACGACAAAGGGGCTTGGTCGTGGGATCCCAACAAACGAATTCCGAATTCTTAAAGCCCATCCGACTCCACATCATATTTCGAGCAACGACGCGCGGCCGGTTATTCAACCAACTACCAGCACCTGCGCCGCGTCTCATCTCGCAACCACTCCCCGTAGTCTGACTGTTAACTTGCCTTGCCAATAATAAGCGCCTCAGACGTCAGGTTCGCGTTGGACTTGACGGTCGGCGAGAACTGCAGGAGCCTTCCCTTCCCGTCTTGATTGCCGCTCGATTGGCTTATACCTTAAGGCCGTGAAGGACGTTACTCTCGAGAACCAAGGGATGGAACTGTTACACAATCAGTACCAGGCCCTCCTTGAGATCTCCGAAGCGATCGCCTCCCACCGGGAAATCGATCAGCTCCTGAGTGAGCTTGCGCCGCGTTTGCATCGCGTTGTCCAATTCGATTTTGCCAATCTGATTCTTTACGAGCCGACCAACAAGATTATGCAGTCTCATGTGCTCGAGACTCCCGACCCCGCTTACGCCTGCCCTTCCGGCGAGTGTCCGATGGAAGCTATCGGCGGTTGGGTGCGGGAGACCCAGGAGAGCTGGGTGGTTGCCGACATGAGCAGCGAGAGCCGCTTTTCTGAAATGGCACGTTGGCTTCATGAGCGGGGCGTCATGTCCTTGTGTATCGTTCCGGTTACCACGGCGCTGAGAAAGTTGGGCGCGTTGGCATTCGGCAGTCGAGTGTCAGCCGCCTATTCAGACGTCGATGTGATCTTTCTGCACCAGGTCGCTCGCCAGGTCGCCGTCGCGGTGGACAATGCGCTCAATTTCGCCGAGGTACAGGCGGGTCAAAAGCAGCTCAAAGAGGAGCGCGATCGCTTGAGCCTTTTGCTCGAGGTCAACAACACCGTAGTCTCGGTGCTGGACTTGCACGAGCTGCTCAACGCGGTGTCGAAATCATTGCGACGCATCGTGGCGCATGAATACGCGAGCCTGTCTCTCTATGACGCAGAAACCCAGAGTCTGCAGATTCACGCGCTGGATTTTCCCGTGAGCAAAGGGTTAATCCAGGAAGGTCTTTCAATCCCGGTTGAAGGATCGCCCACCGGCCATGCGTTAACGACGCGCCAGCCGGTTTTTATCACCCGCACCGAAATCGCACAGTTTGGCTCAGACATCGCGCGGCGAATTCTTGCCGAAGGACTCAAATCGGCACTTTGTCTGCCGTTGATTTCCCATGGACGGCCGCTCGGAACGTTGGTGGTGGCGAGCCTGCGCGAAGAGCGTTTCCCTGAAAAGGATGCCGAACTGCTGCAACATGTCGCCAACCAGATCGCCATCGCAGTGGAAAACTCGCTGACCTTTCGCCAAGTGGTGGACCGAGCGAACCGGCTCAGCGAGGAAAAACTCTACCTGCAAGACGAGATTCGCACCGAGTATAATTTCGAGGAGATCGTCGGCGAAAGTCCGGCTTTGAAACGAATCCTGCAACAAATCGCCACCGTCGCGCCGACCGATTCGACGATTCTCATCGAAGGTGAAACCGGCACGGGCAAAGAGCTGATCGCCCGCGCGATCCACAATTTGAGTGCGCGCCGCGAGCGAACATTGGTAAAAGTCAATTGCGCGGCAATTCCCACCGGACTGCTTGAAAGCGAGCTGTTCGGCCACGAAAGAGGTGCCTTCACCGGCGCCATCGCGCAAAGAATCGGCCGCTTTGAACTGGCCCACCGCGGCACGCTGTTCCTCGACGAGGTTGGCGACATTCCTTTGGAACTTCAGCCCAAACTC